>Ga0224507_10000012_pt1 | contig 91876 bp, 91 predicted proteins | sample SF_Jan12_sed_USG_3_FD_170159 | JGI IMG/M metagenome (GOLD analysis project Ga0224507, IMG submission 170159) | Sediment microbial communities from San Francisco Bay, California, United States - SF_Jan12_sed_USGS_13 | ecosystem: Environmental > Aquatic > Marine > Sediment | place: USA... | reverse complement strand
CGTCGAGCAGCCATACACCACGAACAAGCGCTTGACCGAGACGTTCTGGTAGTGTCTCGTCACGTCGTAGAACGCCTTCAAGTCCGCGCCCGTCAGCTTGAGCCCGCACCGTTCCAGGGCGACTCTACGCGCAGCGTCCTCAGGCATTTCATCCATCCTGATCCTCGCAGCCGGCAGTGTCCACATGGCCGTTCCCTTGGCTCTGACGAGGACGATGCCCCCCTTCCGCCTGGTCACGATCACGACCTCTCCCTTGCAGGGCGTGTAGTTGAGGTCTATCTCTCGGTCGAGTAGATTGAACTCGTATCTCCGAACTGTCAACGAGGGCGTCCTCTCAGCCATGTCGTCTATCTCGTCTGCTGTGGGCAGTTCGAGAAGCATCCTAAGAGACCTTTTGCTCAGGGGATCAGCCTCACTCTGTCCCTCGGGTAAAGCACGGCCTCGCGGATGTTCGACAGGTTGAGCATCTTCTGCACGTACCTCTCAATCCCGAAGCCGAACCCGCCGTGCGGGGGCATGCCGTACTTGAACGCCTTGAGGTAGAATGCAAAGGATTCCAGGTTGAGGTCGTTCTCCCTCATCTGTTCCACGAGGACGTCGTATCTGTGCTCTCTCTGGCCCCCAGAGACGATCTCCTGACCCCGATAGTCGAGGTCGAAATAGCCCGTCAGCTCAGGGTCTTCGTCGTCGCGCTTCGCATAGAACGTGCCTCTCTTCAACGAGGTCGGGAACTTCGTTATGAAGTACAGTTCGGATCCGCGCTTCTTCAACATGATGTCTCCGAGCAGCTTCTCGCCCTCAGTCCCGAGGTCCTCCCCGTGGTCGATCTCCATGTCGTTGGAGCGAAGCAAGTCTATCGCCTCGTCATAAGTTATCCGCGGATATGGCGTCTCTGGGCTACTGAGATCAACCCCGAGGATGTCCAGCTCCCTCCTTGCGGCTTCCGCAACGTGGTTTAGGCTGCTGTGGACAATCCCTTCCGCCACTGCCATGACATCCTCCGAGGATTCGATGAACGCAACCTCCACATCAAGTGATGTGAACTCTGCGATGTGTCTCACGGTGTCCGAAGCCTCCGCCCTGTACGCAGGGGCTATCTCGAATATCCTGTCCATGCCTGAGGCCATCAGGTTCTGCTTGTACAGCTGAGGACTCTGGGCGAGGTAGGCGCTCTTGTCGAAGTACTTGATTGGAAACAGCGTCGAACCTCCTTCCGCCCCGGCGGCCACGATTTTCGGCGTCGTCACCTCGACGAATCCTTCGTCCGTGAGATGGCGTCTGATGCCCGCGAGCGTCGTCGCCCTCACTTGGAAGATCGCTCTGATCTCCGCCTTTCGCAGGTCCAAGAACCGGTTGTTCAGCCTCGTGTCCAGGTCAGCGCCTACTTTGTCCACAACTCCGAGGGGCAACGGGCTCGCTGCGGCATTCAGGACTCTGAACTCTTCGGGGATTATCTCGTACCCCTTCTTGGCCTCCTTGCTCTCCTTCACGACTCCTTTGACCGTGATCACAGACTCCCTCTGCAGGGAGTTGATCTCCTTGAAGAGCTCAGGGTTCTTCTTCTTCAGGACTGTCACCTGGACGACGCCCGCTCGATCCCTCAGCTGGATGAATGATATGCCTCCAAGGTTGCGAATCTCCTGCACCCATCCGCCGACCGTGACAATGCTTCCCGCATGCTCGGCGGCGATCTCGTCAGAATAGGTTATGTGTTGCCAAGAGGGCAAGTTAGCCTCACCTTCGTCGCGTAACCCAGTCGTGGATATTTACACTTTTGCCGGTGGGCGCCCTTCCCGCTCCCTCGTGGCGATGACGATTCCGACGACTATCACGAACCCGCAGGCCACCGTCAAAGCCTCGACCATCTCACCCCTCAAGACCCAGGCGAAGAGGGATGCGAAGACGGGCATCAAGTAAATGAAGAACGCCAGTCGGGACACCTCTTCCGTCCTCAATGCCGTGAGGTAGAGTATGGAGGAAACGCCTGCACAGAACACCCCAAGGATAATAATGTCCAGGACTGCGACAGGAGGCGCATCGAACCTCAGGTCCGCCTCCATTGGTAGCGCCAGCGCGAGGAACACCGTCCCGATGATTATCGCCAGCCCGATCACGAGCATCGGAGGGTTGCGTTCCATCACGCGCTTTGCGGAAACCCACGCAAGGCCGTAAGACACGGCGGACACCATTATGATGGCGTTGCAGACGAAGCTCTCGTTCTCGAGCGAAATGCCCCCATTCGTCACCAATATGACGGTGCCGGCAATCGCAATCACCGTGCCTATTCCCTTTGCACGTGTGATCTTTTCGCCCAGCAGGAGCATCGCGAACAGCAAGGTCAGGACTGGACCTGACGATTGGATGACACATGCGACCGAGGAAGTACTTTCCTGAAGTCCAATGTTCTGCGCAATATTTGGTATCGTCACGTAGAGAGCGGCGAGGAGCGCGATTGGCTTCCATTCTCGCAACAAGAGCGCGTGAACTTCGCGGAGCGGATAGAGGTATGCCAGCACCACGGCCATCAGGATGGATGCGATGCCGAACCTCAGGAATCCGAGCATTATCGGTGAGAAGAACACTAGGCTGTCTTGGATGAGCGGGAATGCCAGTCCCCAGAGGGCCACAGCAGTGATGGCGGCAAGGGACGTGTTGGTTTGCTTCATGGTCGACGCCGTTGACAGAGGGCTGATGCACAGGACGGATAAAACATCTTGCAGACTCGGCCCTATCACCTGACTCTGCAGGCGGCCCCGCGTCGTGAACCCTCGAGCCTCTTCCCTTCATCGTGCAAGCACTTGACAGCTCTGGCGGCCCTCATTGCCGAGGGGTACACGGGGATGTTCTTGACTCGCAGCTCCTGGACCACCTCGTCCACCTCCGGGCCTCCAACCCAGCATGCGACGATGGGCTTTCTGAGCTGTGTGTTCTCCTCCACGAGCTTGATGACCGCGCCGACGTATTCCCTCGGCCGAGCTATGCCCGCGTGGACACATGTCATTATTAGCGCGTCGATGTTGGGGTCCTGGAGCATGATGCTGCCCGTGACGTGATACCTGTGGAATCTGGCGTCACCTGTCACGTCGAGGGGGTTTCTCGCCGTGGTAATTGATGGCAGATGCGGTGTCAGTGCGTCGCAAGTCTTCTTGGTGAGACTCGGCACGCTCAACCCGAGTGACTCGCACCAGTCCGCTGTCATGATTCCTGCTCCCCCACCGTTCGAGATTATTCCGACCCTGTTCCCGCGGGAGCACGGTTGGTATGCAAGGGCTCGTGCGAAGTCGAACAGTTCTCCGATTTCGAATGCCCTCTGTATGTGCACCTGCCTGAAGGCGGAATCGTAGACGACGTCTGAACCGCTTAGCGACCCCGTGTGAGTGGATGCGGCTGCTGATCCTGCCGGCGTGCGCCCCGCCTTGATTGCGACTATCGGCTTCCTGCATCGTCTGGCCGAATCCAGGAACTTCTTGCCATCCTTGATCCCCTCTATGTACATCGCGATGACCTTCGTTGCCTTGTCCTGGTCGAGGTAGTCTATGAGGTCCGCATCGTCCACATCTGCCTTGTTGCCGACAGAGATAACCCTCGAGAGTCCGATGTGCTCCCCGTTGGCGTAATATATCATGCCGACGCACAGCGCTCCGCTCTGGCTAACTAGCGCGATCTCCCCAGGCTTGGGCATGCCGAAAACGAAGGCAGCATCGAGGTTGTCTATGGGGTCCTTGTATCCGAGTGTGTTCGGTCCGATGACCCGCATGCCGCCCTTTCTGGCAATGTCAAGCACTTCACGCTCGAGCCGCTTCCCGTGTTCTCCAACCTCGCCGAATCCCGAGGTGATTATGATTACTCCCTTCACCTTCTTCTTGGCGCACTCCGTCATCACCTTGGGAACGAAGTCCGCGGGGACGACGATTATCGCGAGATCGATCTCATCCTTGACAGCCAGGACGCTGGGCAATGCAGGGATGCCCAATATCTCCGGCGCCTCTGGGTTGATGGGATAGACCTTGCCCTTGTATCCGTTGACGAGTATGTTCTGCAGTATCTCAAACCCGAGTTTGGTCGGGCTTCTGGACGCCCCGATGACCGCGATGGATTTCGGGGAGAATATCGGTCTTAGTTCATCGACAATCCCCATTGGAGTCCAACCTTGGTTCGAAAAGTGGCATCTCCTTGCATAAGTCTTTCCATAGTCTCCCGGGGGAACGAGGTGTCTCCGAGCACCTATGCCTTTGGCAGATGGACTGAGAAACTAGCACCCTTTGAACAATCGCCAAGAACGCGGTCGCCCATGCGCAGGTCCCCGCCGTACCTGTCGGTCAGTGTCTTGGCGATTGAGAGACCCAGGCCTGTTCCCTTCATCTTCTTGGAGCATTCCAGGCGAGAGTATCTCTTGAAGATGTGGTCTTTCAAGTCGGGAGGGATGCCCGGGCCATGGTCTGCGATCGTGACCTTCCATGCGGGAAGTCCATCAATCGAGTCATCATCGATCCGGATTTCTATGTCCTTGCCCTCGCCGTACTTCACGGCATTGGTCAACAGGTTGAGGAAGATCTCCTTGGCGAACGCACCCACCATTACGCTGTGAGCGCTGTCACCATAGTCCTTGGATATCGTTGGGATGATGCCATTCGAGACTTCTTGCAGCTCTGCAATGGTCTCATCGAGCAGGTCGTTGAGGCTTTGGATTTCGCGCGCCTCGTCGGACGCTGATTGCATCTTGGAGAACTTCCTAATCTTATCCAGCAGCTGCGCGCATTTCCCCGTTTGTGAGCTCGCTGACATGATCAATGACTTGAGGTCCTTCTCAATACCCTCATTTTCGAGAACAAGGTCGATGTAGCCCTTGATGGTGTTCATGTAGTTGCCCATGTCATGAAGCAGTAGGTCGTTGTACAGTTGGACCTGTCGGTTGGCCTGTTCTGTCGCAACCAGGGCGTTCTCCATGTCCGTGATGTCGAACGCCAATTCGATTCGGACATACCTGCCGTCGGGCCATCGGACGGCCTTGTCCACGCAGTTGTACCATTTGCCAGTCTTCGTATTCTTGAATTTCCACGTGTACGGGCCCGTGGGGACCCCCTCGGCCATCAGCCTGTCGTTCGTACAGAACGGACAAGGCCCCGTCATGCCCGTCTGAAGCACCTCGTAGCACCTCTTGCCAACCAGGTCCAGGCCGTAACCTTCCTCCATCGGACCGTTGACTGCTATTATCTCGTAGGTGTCCATGTCCGAAACGTAGACAGCAGCCTCGAGAGTGCTGAGTATGGCGAAGAGTTCAGACCTCCCTGCGCTCAGCTTGCTCACCATGTCCACGGCGCCGTGGTACATTCGGGCGTTGTCGCATGCGACTCCTATCTGGGTAGCAATCGAGTTGACTACGCCGATCTCTTCGTCCGTTATCTGGGTTCGTGCGTCGGATGCAACGGAGACCGCGCCAAGTATACGTCCTTTCACGACGACGGGCACGCCAATGAAGACTCGGGCAGTGCTCGCACTAGAAATCATTGCCTCGCTTGGCTCCAGCTTAATCATCTCCCCGCGTTTGACCGCCTCGTCGCAGGCATATCTGAAAGAATGATCTTCATCCGGGTCATCACCCCCAGTAAAAGATGGTTCGCCTGGTTCTCCGAGTATGAGCACAGCAGCCCTTATTCCGAACCTCTCGCGGAGGCTCTCAACCGAGTGCCGAGCGATGGTCTCCTCGTCCAGAGTCTCATGAGACTTGGCAATGACCGACATCGCCTCTGCGATGGACGCCTTCTTGCCCGCATCCTCGGCGATTCTGGCGTGAAGCATAGACATCTCGCAGAAGACTTCGGACATTTCGCTAGCAACGCTGAAGCAGCGGTTCGGGTCGGAGGGGAACTCGCCTTCATTCCTGAGGATCTCGTAGACGGCCCGCAGGCCCAGAGACAGGACCATCAGCGTGTCCGACAATTCGAACCCTGATTTCACTCGCATCCTGGAGATGCGTTCGATGTGCTCGTCGAGCAATCTCCGGTCGCCCAAGCCCACGTATCTGATGACGCCATCGAACAATGCGGACAAGTCCTGCCTGATCTCCTCGAGAGACCTCTCTGAGTATAAAGGGGAGGAAGTCTTCGTCATCTTCGCCCACTGGCCGACGATTCTCTCACGATTGCTCGAGAGCAGGGCTGATAACTCTTCATTGGACATGGTATCCTCACTCGCTACATTGACTCTGTCCAGCAATTCGAACCAACCGAATCGGAATGTTGCCGAGTCGCAATTATATACATCTCCTGGCTGATACTTAAAATGCACATGTCTGTTTCTCAGAATCGGCTACATTCCTTGCCGCCGAAGCGGTTAATATATATCCAATGCGCCGCATTCGGCAAAATGCAACTCTGAAGGGTTGGAGGAATAGATGATGCCGGAGAAGGTTACGGTTTCTCTGATTAAGGCGGATGTAGGATCGGTCGCTGGGCACTCCAAACCGCATCCGAAGATGATGGAGATCGCCGAAAGCACACTGGAAAAGGGCGTCACAGACGGCCTCCTTGTGGACTACTATGTCACGCGCTGTGGGGATGACATGGAACTGTTGATGACCCACAGGAATGGCGAGAACAACAAGGACGTGCACGAACTGGCATGGAATGCTTTCATGGCCGCCGCGTCTGAGGCCAAGAAGATGAAGCTATATGCTGCTGGCCAGGACTTGCTGACTGACGCTTTCTCGGGCAACGTGAGGGGGCAGGGGCCCGGAGCTGCGGAGATGGAGTTCGAGGAGCGGCCCACCGAGCCAATGCTCGTGCTTATGGCGGACAAGTGTGGTCCATCGGCATACTCTTTGCCCATATCGAAGATATTCATGGACCCATTCACCACAACGGGCCTCGTGATCGACCCCAGGGCACACCAGGGGTACGATATCGAAGTGGTCGACGTTGTTGACCACAAGAAGGTGGTTATGAGCTCTCCAGCGGAGATGTACGATATACTGGCGCTGATAGGAGACACTACGAGATTCGCGGTCAAGAGGGTCGTGCACAGAGACATCGGCATTAGCGCGGTAGTCTCGACCGAGAAGCTCAACATGCTGGCCGGCAAGTATGTCGGCAAGGACGACCCAGTCATGCTCGTGAGGTGCCAGTCAGGCCTGCCCGCGGTGGGTGAGGTCTTGCAGCCTTTCGCATTCCCGCAATTGGTGGCTGGATGGATGCGTGGCTCGCACTACGGCGCATGGTATCCTTGCGGCGTGGACGATTCTGACCCATCATATCACGACGGACCCCCGCGTGTCTGCGCCCTGGGTATTCAGATCAGCAACGGCAGGATACAGGGTCTCGAGGCTCCGGGCGGGAAGCCGGGCTTCCACAAACCAATTGACTACTTCTCTGGGTCTGAATGGGACCACGTTCGCAACAAGGCCATGGAGATATCGATATACATGAGAGGGCATGGGCCGTTCATGCCGGGCATAGTGTCTCCCGACGACCTGGAGTACACCACAAGGCCGGAGATACTGAAAAACCTCGAGCCCCGAATGAAGGAACTGGATTAGAGGGCGATTCCTTTGAAGGCTCTCCCAAGGCCGATAATCGTGGTCAATTTCAAGACCTATCCAGAAGCTAGCGGACCGAACTCGATTGCTCTCTCGAAGATATGTGAGTCCGTGGCCGAGGAGACTGGCGTCGAGATCGCGGTTGCTCCGCCGATGACCGACCTCGCCGTCGTTGCCCAATCCGTGGGGATCCCTGTTCTTTCCCAACACGTCGATGACGTGAAGGCAGGTGGCACGACTGGCCACGTGCCACTCGAAAGCGTGACGGCATGCGGCGCCAAGGGCACGCTGTTGAACCATTCCGAGAGGAGGATGCGGATAGCTGACATCGAGAACCTCGTTTGCAGATGCAGGAATGCTGGCCTGTCGACGATAGTCTGCACAAACGACATCGGCGTGACCAGAGCGTGCTCAGCGCTCGAGCCTGATTTCGTGGCTATTGAGCCTCCCGAACTGATAGGAGGCGACATATCGGTCACAACCGCCAATCCTGCCGTAGTCAAGGATTCTGTTGGGGTCGCGCGCAAGATCTGCTCAGGCATCGGTGTCCTTTGCGGCGCGGGCGTCAAGAACGGCGGTGACGTGGCAAAGGCGCTAGAGCTTGGCACGGACGGTGTCCTCCTGGCGAGCGGAGTGGTCAAGGCAGGCGACCCGAGGAAGGTTCTATTAGACCTTGCAGATGGCCTGAGATGTTAGCTGGAAGCTGCATGTAGTCGTCTGCGCTTTGGCACCGTTCCCGTTTGCGGGCATGTCGATGTCAACAGCGAATGGATCCTCGAGAGTCCGCGTGTTCGTAGTCGTTCTTGGAACCATGATTTCGACGATTGCGTGTTCGTTGAGTTCGAATGTCGCAGCAACTTGCCTGGAATCAGCTGCGCCTGCGGTTTGGATTTCCGAGTTCTACGCCTGTGGGACAATGGACGATGAGTATGTGACAATCTGCAGTGAAGCAGACCATGATGTCGACTTGACAGGATGGTCACTCACCGACGGCGAGGGCTGGTTAGTCTTCAGAGAGAACGCGATTCTCCGCCGCGGAGACCGAATGTCCATATCGTTCAATTCCTCCTCGTATTCGTCTGCATTTGGCCGACCTCCGGATTTCCAGGTTGACCTCTCTGGCGAGAATGCCATGGTCGATGTCGTTGGATCGTTCAGGCTCGCCGACGACGGCGATTCGATCGCGCTCATCGATTCAAGCGGGCTCGAGGTCGATTTTGTGCTGTTCGGCGATGTAGAATCGATATCTGAGACTTGGAACGGGCCCGCTCTCCTTGCTCCTCGGCAGGGAGAGGTCATGCGCCGCATTCCATCCTGCGAAGACACCGACACTGCCGCGGACTGGCACCACTTCAGGGAGTTCAGATACGGCTACACCGAACATCTCCCCGTGACGTCCCTTGTGGGGCCAGGCAATCTCACAGCCTTCGTCAGCCCTGATTGCTCACTTGACACCGTGTTGGACTGGATTGCAGCGGCGAGCGACTCGATCAGACTGTGCGCATACGAGATCTCCTCCTCAAGTGTCTTCGAAGCGCTGGTCAACGCATTGGACCGCGGCGTCGACGTGCACATCTTGGTGGAGGGCACTCCGGTAGGAGGCATCTCACAGAAGGAGGTCGCAATACTGTCGGGCTTGTCCGTTGCTGGCGCAAAGGTGACGGCTCTCTCAGGAAATCTCAGGGAGGGCATCGTCAAGCACGTGTTCGCGATGCATTCGAAGTACGTCGTCATTGACAGTGATCGTCTCATCGTGCTGTCGGAGAACTTCGTGGAGGATGGTTTGCCGATAGACAGGGTGTTCGGCAACCGTGGCTGGGGCATCGCAGCCCGAGATGGCGAGCTGGCACGGTACATGAAATCGGTGTTCGACGGGGATGTTCGCCAAGGGCGCCCCGATGCGATCGACTGGGAATCTGACGAGCGGTTCGATAGCAGCATCGTGGTGGCACGTGAACCGATCAGTTCACACACTGAAGGGATCCTTCTGCCGTTCGTCACCAGACTGCCGGCTGAGGTAACGCTTCATGTATCTCCCGATTGTTCCGTTGCCGTCCCGTTCCTGTGCGATGTCATGGAAGCATCGCACGAGATATGTGTGGAACAGCTCCAGGTGGACCTGCTGTGGTCGACGAGATGGTCGGAAACGAATGCTTTGAGCCCACTTCTGGGCAAGGTAATCGATGGGCTGCGCGCCGGCGGATCTTGCAGGATGTTACTCGATTCGTCGTGGTTCAACCTGGATGGAAATGGCAGGGTCGCAAGCACCCTCACAGCGATTGCGTCGGTAGAGTCGCTGGACGGGACGTTCGAGATGATGAACGAACGCTCACCCATAACCGTGATGCACAACAAGGGAATGCTCGCGGATGGCTCAATGGCTCTCATATCAAGCAACAACTGGGCATATGCATCGTTCGCAAGGAACCGCGAACTCGCTGCGGTCGTGCGCTCCAACGAAATCGCCGAGTACCTGCTGACCGCGTTCGAACTCGATTGGCATCCAGACACCACGGCACCGGTTGTCGAGACGCTATTGGAGGTGTCGGCCCTCTGTGGCGATTGGGTGACGCTGTCGTCAGAGTGCTTCCGTGACGACAGGCTCCTTGTGGACTGTTTCTGGGACGTCGGATGCGACGGTACGATCGATGGTGGCACGCGCGAGTTTCATCTCCTGGTGACCGTCCCTGGGACGATCGAAGTGTCGCTGACCGTGGCCGACAGCTGGGGAAATGAGGCGACGACAGTGATTATCATACGCGTTTTCGGCCCCTCTACAGGAACCCTTCCAGAGTCGCAGCAGCCGTGGTGGCCGGGGGCGATAATCGTGCCTGGGTCGGCCGCCATGGGATATGCAGCTTTCAGATTCGCACGGCTGAACAGGGCCAGGAAACCGCCCTGACCGCGGAAGATTAATGACCTTCATCATGGTTCCATCAGGCTGATGATCATCAGGCGGTTCACCCCTTCCGACGTGCGCCCAGTAATGGAGGTCGTGAAGGCCTCGCTCGGCGAGACGTATCCACCTTCCCTCTATCTCACTCTGCACAATATCTGGCAGGATGGGTTCCTCGTCATGGAGGAGGACGGCAGGCTGGTCGCGTTCGTCGCCGCCGTGGAATCAGAGAAGCGCATAGCCCGTATACTGATGTTGGCGGTTCTGAGAGAGTACAGGGGCAGATCGCTCGGCTCGATATTGATGAAAGAGCTGTCCGCAAGGTGCATCGCCAACGACATTCACACCGTCAAGCTCGAGGTGAGGAAGAGCAACAAGATTGCGATTGCATTCTACGAGCGACTGGGGTTCGCGATCACTGGTGAGCTGAATAACTTCTATGTCAACGGCGAGGGGGCCTATGTTATGATGAAGGTCCTGGAGAGCTGAGAATCCTGCTCATCTGTAACCGGTCTTGTCGTCATGGGCATGCACGTTCCAGTAGTGGTACGGAGAGCTCTCCTTCTCGGAGGTCGTCATGTCCTTCGAAACACCACCCATGTAGCTGCCGTAACGCTCCCTGATTTGCTCCTCGACCGGCCTTGCCCGCCGAAGAGCGTCCCTGATGTGCTTTCCCTCGATGTATTTCGCCTCTTCTCCTATTGCGATGTCACCAGCGGCCCTGATGAGCCCACCGAGCTCCCGCAGCCGCAGGGTCAACGACCTATCGCGGTTATCCACGGCCTTCGCCCTTTTCCTGGCTTCCTCGACTACGATGCCGACCGCTTCTCTTGTCGCGTGCGGTATCTTGGAATCCATCGTTATCTCCTGCGCAACGAACTGGGCCAATTTCGCTCGGTTCAGATCGTTGTCAGGCATGACTGTCTCAACGAGAACCTCGTATCCTCCTCCGTTTATCCTTGATCGGAGTGGTGAGAGGATATGCTGAAGGTCTTGGATGTTACACGCGCCAACGAAAATGAAGTCACACGGGACGTTGTCGACACGGACGCTCGCGCCGGCGCTCTGCGGATTGCGCCCCGCTATCGGGAACCGCTTCTCCTGCATCGCGGTTAACATGTATCTCTGGAGGTGCCCGAGGTGTGGAAGCTCGTCCACGAAGAGCACTCCCTGATGAGCGCTGTGTATCGCGCCCGCGACCACTCTGTCGTAAGGCTGTGTTCCAAGCTGAGGATGTCCGCCGTACGGATCGTGTCTGACATCGCCGAGCAGCTCGGTGTCGCTTGCGCCTGTCGCTAGAACGAACGGGTTCCTGTCGATCGGCACGATTACCTTCCTGGGGCTCAACTTTTCCAGATTCCTGCGGTTTTCGAGCGCCTGCTGGTCGAGCACCTTTATCATCTCCCCAGCGCGCTCGAAGACGACGACCTCTTCCTTGCCGAACCGTTTCCTTGTGGTTGTCACGCGGTCCCGGCCAGCCATGCTTCCCATGGTGACTTCCACGAGTCCTCCGAGCAGGTCACCAAACGGGTTGTTCGTCGTAGGCCTGCCATAGGCCGCCTTCGAGTGAGAGCATTTGGAGCAGAAGGTCTCTCTAGGGGAGGAGTAGTCGCCACAGTTGGCGCACCGGTATCCCAGCCGCTCAGCAACGTTGACGGGAGCTTCCTTCGGATCTATGAATTCCCCCTCGGCAAAGCCTTTCGACTCGGCCTCTTTCTCGACATCGTCTCCCTTCTTGACCTCGACCATAGGCCTCTCGGGATTCTCTGGGTTGTGGACAACCCTGATCTCCTCCGTAGGGCGGTGTAGATGCAGGGCCAGCGCCTGCGCTATCATCGATTTTCCAGTGCCAGGTGGGCCGACGAGGAGGAAATGTCTCCTCTGCCCCGCTGCTATCCGAGCGAGCCTCACCGCTTCTTCCTGTCCTATCACGCGCTCGAGCGGGTCAGAGGATATCTTTATGTCCTCTGTAGTCTCGATCGATTCTAGCAGCCCAGGCTCTCCCTTCGAGTCATCTTCATTCATGGCGTTCCACGGTTCAGGTAAGGTCTTCCTTCGTCAGCACTGTGACGTTGGTCGGAAGCTTGGCGACGTTGCCTACCTTGACACCTACTACCGTGGTGATATCTTTTTCGACAGCCAAGTCGAGGACTCTCTGGGTGATGATCCCATCCAACACGAGTGACTTCGCGCGCGCGCCCTCGTCCTTCAAGGTCTCCGCCAGCTTCGCAACTTGTACCTCCAGGAAGGCGTTCCCGGTGTCGTCGAGCAACTTGGCCTTCGAGGTCGTGTTCAGCTCCGAGAGGACCTCCTTGAGGCGCGACTGCTCTGGCGAGAGCTTCTTGCCCGTGTCTCTGTCGTCCCTGCCTCTATCGCCCCTTCTTCGACCACGGTCGTCTTCGTGTCTGTGGCGGTCTCCGCGTTGGCTCTGTGATCTGTCCGTTTTATCACCATTGCGGTGATTGTTCGATGTGAGATTGAACATTTCTGCAAACTGGTCCGCGGGGATCTTGTTCCTCAGGCACTTGACCATCTGCTTCTGTGTCAACTCCTCGACTTCTTGGCTCGCGGGAGCCTTGGCGATGAAGTCTATCTCGGCGACCTGCATGAGCTCTCGGACGATAAGCTCGCCACCTCTGTCTCCGTCGACGAACGCTGTGACAACCTTCTCCTTGGCGAGGTCGATGATCGTCTTAGGTATGTTCGTTCCCTCGACTGCTATGGCGTTCTTGATGCCGTACTTGAGCAGGTTGAGGACATCCGACCTGCCCTCGACCACGATGATCGCATCCGAGTCGTCGATGTTTGGGCCAGCGGGCAGCCTCTCGCGGCCGTAATGCACTACCTCTTCCATCTGGAACGTCTGACGGACAGAATCCGTCAGGTCCCCGCCGCTGGTCTTTGAGGTTTTCATAAGCTCCGTCAGCAGCTGTTTGGCCCTCTCGACGATCTTGTTGCGCTTGGCAATCCTCACGTCCTCGACCTTCTCGATCGAGATCCTGGCCTTGCAGGGGCCAACCCTGTCGATTGTCTCAAGGGACGAAGCAAGTATGGCAGTCTCGACCTGGTCGAGGCTGGAAGGCACGTATATCGTCCCTTCGGACTTGCCTTTGTTCGAAGAAACCTCGACCTCGATCCTGCCTATCCTCCCGCTCTTCTGCAGGTCTCTGAGGTCAAGCTCCTCACCGAGTAGCCCCTCGGTCTGGCCGAATATCGCTCCGACTATGTCGGGTTTCTCAACAATTCCATCAGTCGAAAGTTTCGCCTGAATCAGATATTTCGTCGTACTTGGATCTATGTCCATTCTCTCGCCTCTGTGGCGAAGAACAGCCTATCACTTGCCCCATCGCTGTTCAGCTTAAGCTCGCTGGTGTCAGCTCACATTGCGAAACTGAGTTTTGACTAACGTCCTGCAGGTGAGTCACGGGCACATGCCAGCAACCCCAAGCCTGCGAATGACATCGATCGTGATTTCGGCAATTGTAAGGCTATACGCTGTTCTTCGGCTACTACTAACACGCCCTCTAATAAATAGTTTTCCATGTCGTCGATAATAATTGTCTAGGGCGGCCAGTGTGTCCAATGTCAGCCTCCGGACACGACCGATATGAGTCTGACCTCCTCCCCGTCGTCGAGCTGACGGTCGATGGGCACGGGCTCTCCACCGATGACGGCGATCCAAGCGTCAGGCAGGAGGTCCAACCCCCTCATGAGCCGTTCCACGGTCTCGCCCTGGGGCAGGTTGACTACGCGCGTCTCTTTCCTCACAGGCAGGACATGAACGGTGATATTCATCGGTCTCTCGTGCAGAGGTACGCATTCGCGATTGAAACGCTTTTCCATAGGCGGTCACCGCAACCCTTCAAATCGTGTGAAACGCATCCCCCGATTGAAAACGCCAAATACTTGACCGATGATGCATGGGCATCGTCCTGGGTTGCCGAGGTAGCTAAGCCCGGTTTAAGGCGGTAGCCTCGAGAGCTACTGGTGCTTGTCACCACGGGAGTTCAAATCTCCCCCTCGGCGCCTCAAGGAGCGCCTCATGGATGATCGGGCGGCTGGGTGAGGGTCCTGCGCAGGTCGAAGGAGATCGTGGCATATGCAGCATCCTTCACTGGACCGGTCGCGGGCAACGCCTTCCTGGCCATGGTCGGTGTCCTCGCGACGGAATGGAACGCGGACGAAGTAGTCGTGCTCTTGGCAATCCCCGCATTCATGCTGCCATTCGCCATCATCCAGATTTTCTCTGGCATATTGTCAACCGCCTACGACCGCCGATTAACCCTGAGCTTGGGGCTCCTCGTCTATATCGCCGGCTCTCTCGCGGCCGCAGCCTCGCCTTCCCTGGAGCTGTTCCTTGGGTCAAGGATAGTCCAGGGAGTAGGATATGCGTTCGTCGCGCCCGTCTTGGTGCCGATCGTGTCGGACATAGCAGGCAAACATCGGCAGGGGCTGGCCATGGGCTACCTTGGGAGCACGAGCACTGCAGGCGTGACCATCGGGCCGCTAATGGGTGGCCTGTTCGCCGAGACGAACTGGAGGCTGGCCTTCGTCGTCATTGCAGTCATGGCGGGGGCGGTCCTCGTGGCGGTCCTGGTGGTGTTCCGCGGTGAACCACAAGTCGCCCCGAAAGCCAGGTCGAAGGGCTTGTGGCGGCAGCTGGCCTCAACGGCGAGGGACCGCGACGTCGCCTTGCTGTCCGTCACGGGATTCGTGGCGTTTGCGTCGTTCGCGGGCATCATCTCGTTCCTGTCTGTGCACCTCAAGACCGAGGTCGGGCTGAGCCCGGGCGCGATAGGGTTTGTGCTTATGTTCTCCGGCTTGTCGGGGGTGTTCTTGTCGCCTGTCGCGGGCAAGCTCGTGGATCGACATGGCACTCGGTGCTGCGTAGCGCTCGGCTTCGTGACGGCGGCTATTGCCGCCTTGGCGCTGCAGGTGGTAGGGGGGCTGTACTCGTTTGCCGGTACGCTGGCCGTTATCGGCTTCGGTTCGAGTTTCGTATGGTCTTCTCTCCTCACTATGCTCATGAGGGCGTCGCCAGGAAGCAAGGACACATCCTCATCCATCTTCAACTCCGCCAGGTTCATGGGATACGCAGTTGCGCCTGTGCTGCTCGCGCCCATCTTCACCGCTCAAGGGCTCGATGGTGTGGTGTGGGTCTGCGCCGCGGCGAACCTAGGCTGCCTCGCTCTGGTGCTGTCCACGAGGAAGGCGCTGGACCGATGATAGGGGTTAATTACAGCCCAGCGCATTCACCATCTGAATGAGACGGAAACGCATGCTGATGGTCGTCTGCGATGGCGTTTCGGACAGACCTGTCAAGCAGTTCGACAGCAAGACACCACTTCAAGCGGCGCGGAAGCCTGCGATGGACGCCATCGCTAGGAACGGCATTTCGGGCATCATGGACGTCATCGCTCCGGGCGTTGTTCCAGGGAGCGACACTGCGCATCTCGCCCTCTTTGGCTACAATCCGTACGAGGTGTACACCGGAAGGGGGCCAATCGAGGCGGCTGGCGCGAGCATCCCTCTCAGGAAGGGGGACGTGGCCTTCAGGTGCAACTTCGCAACGAGCGGCGACGGCGCACATGTGACCGACAGGAGGGCGGGACGGATAAGCTGCGGAACCGCTGACCTCGCTAGGGCGCTCTCGGGCATGAAGATAGAGGATGTGGAAGTGATATTCAAGGAGGGCTCCGAGCACAGAGCGGTGCTCGTGCTTCGAGGACCTGGCCTTGACCACCGCGTATCTGAGGTGGATCCCCATTCCGAAGGAGAGATATTGCAGTCGAAGGCGCTTTCGCCCAGCGCCGAGAAGACCGCCCGCCTACTGAACGAATTCGTGAGGATGTCCCACGAGACCTTGTCGGACCACAAGGTGAACAAAGACCGAGAGAAGCAGGGGCTTCCGATGGCGGACATCGTACTACCCAGGGGCGCTGGAAGCGTCGGGGAGATCGAACCCATGCCGGACCGCTATGGCCTCAAATGCGCTGGTGTGGCAGGCGTGACCCTCGTGAAGGGCCTGTGCAGGATTGTCGGTATGGATGTAATCGATGTTCCTGGCGCCACAGGTGGGCTGGACACCGATTATATGGCGAAAGCCGAGGCCGCTCTGCGATGCCTGGAAACGCACGACCTCGTGTTCCTGAACGTCAAAGCTCCTGACATCGCCGGGCACGACGGTGATTTTCGGCTTAAGGTGCGGGTCATCGAGAGCGTCGACATGATGCTCGGCCGGGTCCTCAAGGACTTGCACGAGGAGGTGGTCATCGCCCTGACGGCGGACCATTCCACGCCGATCAGCGTCAAGGACCACAGCGCAGACCCTGTTCCTGTCACGGTGTCGGGGGCAGACTCGAGAGTAGATTCCGTGCGCAAATACGATGAGATATCTGCAGCAGCTGGGGCACTAGGTAGGATCCGCGGGACGGACTTACTGCCTATAATGATGGGAATGGCCAACAGGTCTGCCAAGTTTGGTGCATGAGAGGCATCACGCCTCAGAAACCTTGCGATTTATCGCTACTTCGTGGATGTGGCCGACGACCGTCACATCCGCACTCTCGACGCCCTCAATTGCCGTAAGCCTCCTCTTTATGTTCAAGGCGAGGTGAATGCCCAGCGGGCAGAACGACGATGTTGGGCGGAACGTGAGGCTTATGTGATCGACCGAGACAGATATGTCCGATATGAGGCCCATGTCGTAGATGTTCAGACCGGTGTGTGGGTCTACGATCTCTCTCAACATGTCGACTACCTGGTCTTCCGTCGGCATCTTAGTCATCCCTTCTATTCAACGAATACCGTCGATGGTTCCTCTAGCCGTCTCCTCGTAGTTCAATCTGTTGTCTGTGTGGTTCGGGTGCCTCATTCAGACGTTGTGTCTCTGCTTCTTGAAATAGTCCATCACTATCTTCCTCTGGCCCTTCCTGAGGATCTCGGACAGCGTCGAAGGCGAGACATCGAACATCCGCGCGAGTTCTCTGAGGCTGATGCGCTTGGGGTAATCGAAATACCCTCTGTCAAAAGCGACTTGCGTTATCTTGTCCTGCCTGTCGGTCAGGGACTCCTTATCGTCTATCTTGGTGAGCTTCACCAGCTCAGCTTCGACGCTCTTCTCCTTGAGGAGGTCGAACATGTCTTTCAGGTCCTTCTTGTCACTCAGGACAAGCGTCCACTCCACCTTGCCATCCTCCTTCGACTGGGCGGATATCAAGAACACGTCTGCGTCAGTGAGGATCCTGCATATCTGGCATCTCGTGGTTGTGATCGCGCTTATGACCTTGCCCTTCTCCGTCACCGTCGTATCGACATTCGCCACCAACGGGTTCTGCTTGATGGCCTCGAGGACCTCCTCGATCACTTCGGACGACGCCGAGATCTCCACGAGGTCCTTGACCCCCTCCTCGGCATATGGTATCCGGTCGATTACGCGTATGCCCGCCGGAAACCTAGCGGAAACATCGCTAATCCAATTCTCCGGCTCCCGAAGTGAGATTATTGCTTCCATCATGGATTCCGATACCCCTCCAGGTTGCGTACCCCCAACTTCTCTGAGTAAGAGTGTGTACAGCGTATATCAATCTTGACCTGAGCCCCGCTTCGCCGCCTAGGCATTTTCGCTCACCTTGCGAGCCCCTTAATTATCGCCTAGGCGATTGGCGATTGAGATGGATTTATCGGCGTTCGACCGGTCGGCAGTCATGACGGACACCCCTGGCCTGTTCGAGGAGATACTCTCCAGCGACGACATCAGGACGAAATCCTCGAGGTGCGTGTACTGCAAGGGTTCAAAGATGCTGTGTGGCAAGAGCCGATGCAGCGTTTTGGCCAGGTATTTCTCCACTGTGAAGGCAAAGGGAAGAGTTGACGGCCTAGGTCTTGCTGGCAACTCGCCGCCAAGCGTGTTCATCGGCAGAATGGGGTACCCGAAGGTGGCAATAGGCCCTATGATACCACCCTTCCATGGCGACACATCGCTACTGGACACGCCTGAGAGATGGGTCGGCCTGTCGATAGACGACATAATCGGTTTCAGGTCCAACCTGGTCAGAGGAATGCACTGGGTCGATGCCGGAAACGTGGCGAGCTCAAACAGACTCGTCAGCAGGACGAGGGAGCTGGCAATGGCTCAGAAGCCTCCCGAGGTGGATGCCGAGTTCAAGAAGAAGCCCGTTGGCAGGCTCACTGTCGACGATGACGTCCAGCCATTCGGCCCTTCAGCCCCGCTTGAGAAGTTCGACATCGCCAACTGCAGGTTCGACAACAGGTTGGAGAAAGCTTTCTTCGATACAGACCTGCTGGCGAGGGATGCAATCGTGTCATTGTACGATGGCGGTTCCCTCATATCGCAGATACAACGAGCATTCAGTGTGGGTGCGTTCGGGCTCGAGAAGCGTCGCAGGTTCGTGCCGACCCGCTGGAGCATCACTGCGGTGGACAGCCAGCTTGGGATGCACTTGCTCGAGAGCACCAAGACGTACCCATTCATCAACGAATACAGGGTGTATGAGACTCACAGTCTGGACAACAGATGGGCGGTGCTGATGACTCCGAGTTCATGGAAGTATGAACTGATCGAGGCGTGGTACCCCAACACCGTCTGGAACCCCCACAACGACCGCATAGCGATAATGTCCGACCACGAGTTCTTCGACGGCCGGAAGACATACGCGAGCATAGGTGGATGTTACTATGCCGCGCGGCTCGCCGTAAACGAGCTGCTGTCTAGGGAGAGGAGGCAGGCAGGGGTCTGCATAATGAGGGAGGCCCATCCAGGATACATACTCCCCGTTGGGGTGTGGAACGTCAGGGAGAACGTTAGGACTGCCATCTCAAACCCTCCCAGTAAGTTTCCCACTCTGGCAGGCGCACTGACCCACGTGTCCAACATCATGGACATACCCATGTCCCGCTGGATCAAGAGCAGTGCAGTGCTGAAGGACGCTATGTATCAGAGACGCATAGAGGACTTCTGGAGGTGATCTGCCTGGAGGTGAGGCTGGTGCGATGTTCTACTGCGAGCGCCCCATCTCGGCTGCCTGGCTTGGACAGAGCGGTCAACCCCTACAGGGGCTGCGCGCACTCATGCGCATACTGTTACGCTCAAGATGTCACCAGATTCGCTATTGGCGACGCTTGGGGGTCGATTGTCGAGGTTAAAGTCAACATCGTGCAGATGCTGAAGAAGGAGCTCGAGCGCGGCAAGGACGGGGTTTACGGTGTGGGCACGGTGACAGATCCTTATCAGCCAATCGAGGCTAAACACGGGCTCACGCGCGGGTGTCTTTCGATGCTCAAGCGTTACGGCGCGCAGGCGAGCGTACTGACCAAATCCAGTCTCGTTACTCGAGACATCGACCTGTTTACGGGCTGGAGTGGCATCGAGGTTGGCCTCAGCATCGCATGCGTCGACGAGCGGGTTTCACGTGCCGTCGAGCCCGATGCCCCCCCTCCGAAGGCGAGGTTCGAGGCGCTCTCAGCCATGGTCGATGCGGATGTCGACGTCTACCTCATGGCCGCTCCAATCATCCCGGGGATATCAGATTCCAGGCACTTGCTAGAATCGTTAATCGAATCAGCCGCCGATGCAGGTGTGAGGAGGGTGATGTGGGACTCGTGGAACCCAAAGCCGATTGCTGCCTCTCGCCTTCGAGATTGCCTTGAAGACCACGGCCTGGTTTTGGATGGAATCGAGGCCAAGGTCGGCCCTCAGACGCAAGCGACGCTCAGGGAGTCGTGCAAGGAGCGAGACATCCAGCTAATCAGCGCTTTCTAGACCTCACAGGGCAGGAGATCAGCAACCGTTCGATGCGCGCATTTTATATAGAAGCTCTGTCATACTTGAGAAACTGGAGGCAGAATAGATGTTGGGAAACCAACCAGTGATTGTACTAAGAGAAGGCACGGAAACGACCCGAGGCCGCACAGCACACGCGAACAACATTATGGCGGCCAGGGCCGTTGCCGATGCGGTAAGGAGCACGCTCGGTCCAAAGGGCATGGACAAGATGCTCGTGGACAGCATGGGCGACATAGTAATGACAAATGACGGCGCGACGATACTCAAGGAACTTGATATCGAGCACCCTGCGGCCAAGATGATCGTCGAGATATCGAAGACCCAGGACAACGAATGCGGTGATGGTACGACATCAGCCGTCGTGGTCGCCGGAGAGCTTCTGAAGAAGTCCGAGGCGCTGATCGAGCAGAACGTTCACCCGACGGTGATTGCGAATGGCTTCAAGCTCGCAGCACAGGAATCCGTGAAGATCTTGAAAGGGATCGGCGTGAAGATCTCTCCGACAGACAAGAAGATGCTGAGGCTCGTTGCGATGACTGCCATGACTGGCAAGAGCGTGGGAGGCGAGAAGGAGACCCTTGCTACACTCGCAGTCGACGCCGTCTCTTCGATAGCCGAAGAAACTGGCGGAAAGTACACGGCGGATATCGACAACGTCCAGGTCGAGAAGAAGCACGGCGGATCTGTGGCGGACACTGAGCTCATCAAGGGAATCGTCCTTGACAAAGAGCGCGTCCACCCGAGGATGCCGAGAACCATGAAAGGCGCCAGAATCGCCCTCATCGACTCTGCGCTTGAGATCAAGAAGACCGAGGTTGAGGCGAAGATCCAGATCAGGGATCCAATGCAGATGCAGAAGTTCCTTGACGAGGAGGAGAATACCCTCAAGGGAATGGTTGACAAGATCAAGAAGTCCGGCGCGAACGTAGTCATGTGCGAGAAGGGTATCGATGACCTCGCGCAGCACTACATGGCTAAGGAAGGTCTGTACGCCGTCAGGCGCGTCAAGAGGTCCGACATGGAGAAGCTGGCCAAGGCAACTGGCGGCAAGGTAGTGACTAACCTCGACGACCTCTCCCCTTCCGAGCTGGGAAAGGCGCAGACGGTGGAGGAAGTCAAGATCGGAGACTCCGACATGACTTTCGTGACTGGATGCAGGAATCCGAAGGCGGTTTCGGTGCTGGTTAGAGGTGGTACGGAGCATGTTGTCGACGAGGCGGAGCGCGCATTGCACGATGCGCTCAAGGTCGTTTCAGTGTCAATCGAGGACGGCGTTGTGGTTTCGGGCGGAGGATCCTCAGAGATAGAGCTGTCACTGAGACTGCGTGACTACGGGCAGAGCGTTGGCGGCCGTGAGCAACTCGCAATTGAGGCGTTCGCAGAGGCTCTGGAGGTCATCCCCTGGACCCTTGCCGAGAACGCTGGAATGGATGCGATTAACGTGCTCATCGAGTTGAAGAACGCTCACACGAAGAAGGGCGGGAAGGCGTTTGGCGTGGACGTAATGAAGAACAAGGTTTCCGACATGATGAAGGCCAACGTAATCGAGCCTCTGAGGGTCAAGAGGCAGGCCATAGAGTCCGCGACTGAGGTGGCGTCGATGGTCCTTAGGATCGACGATGTCATAGCGTCCAAGAAGATGAGCCCGTCCGACATGAAGGCTCCTCCAGGCGGAGGCATGGGCGGTATGGGTGGCATGGGTGGCATGCCTCCAGGCATGATGTGAAGGCAAACTCTCCAAGGGGGCAGATTTTAGCCCCCTTTCTTTTCATTTTTCTATTGCTGCGTCAGTCTCAGGAACCATTCCTGGAATCCGGTCATCGAGAGTGTCTCGCTTTGAATTCCACTCCTCCAAATCCGAGCAGCTTCTCCTGTTTTTCAGTTCTATAATTCGTCCCCACCATTCCGGGAGAGGCGAGCGCATAAATGCTGTGAACTGTCGTGAGATATCGCTTGGTTGAACCAGATTTCCGCGTCCTACGGTTGTTACTGAATGCGAATTGAATCAGCTCCAGCCTTCGACATATTTGCAGACAATCGTTTCCACTGCAATCGATACTACGGCGTCGAGAACACTGCAATATGTTGCACATTCAAACACGATATCTGGGATGTGCGATTTCCATGAGCCCCCAACGACGTTTAATGTGAGCTGCCCACTCAGGCTATCGCGTTTCGGGCGCCTCATCTCGAGAGAGATATCGAGCACGATGGCGCTCAACCTGGCTCCGCTAACGGGGCATAAGAGGATGTACCTAATTCACAGATTTCCGCGTGCCGGTTCCTTACGGTTTGCACTCCGTTTGACTAGGCGATCTTTGCTCCGTCTTCTGCGAACACCGGGGTGCTGAATCTTCAGACTTAGATGCGCATCTTCTGCTTCCATTCGCATCTACGGAATGTACATTTTTTGTACTATTCCTGCTGGTTTTCGGCTATCGGTATATCTCAGAGGTAAATATTATGCGTCTGTATCGTTGCTGCCACTGTTAATTTATCTACAACAATTTTGCCGCACCTGATCACCGAAGGGGCCGAGCTCCTTCTCGAAGTGTAGAATCCCAAGGCTCTCTTAGTTCTTCAATATTAATTTCGATGTCATGTGATATATATCTGGCTTGTCCATTTGAAACGCAATCAGCCGAGGAATGCTCGGAATAATCCGCTATTGTTCACGCGCTTCTTTTGTGCGAGAATTGCACTGATCTTTCTAGTTTGGCAAATCAAATCGTCGAAATGCGAGTGTCGTGTTATGACATGGCACGCCGTCTGCCGTCGTCGGACGAAAGTTTATGTCAATGGTAGACAAACAACGCCTAACGCGCAACCGACATATATAGTAGCAGTGGAAGATACTCTTACCATCGTCTGTATTGCCCCTAAAGGGGCAATGGGTCGAAATCCTTGCCTGATCGATGCTTTTTGCCTGTAACTTCCAGGTGATTTAGAGATTTTCTCAGCTACCGTGCTATATTGTATCATGCTTTGTGTCGCCTTCTACATCTGGATAAGGCAAATGAGAAGGTCGATTGGCAGGAAACGGCAACAAATAGGGCATTTGTTGACGCTTTTTGGGGGTTACCGAAGGGAGTGTCGCGCCCCAGGGCGTTTTCGCCGGAAAATACGACATTTTTAAATAGGCACAAATCGATTGATTGTCGGACATTCGTCTGCATGATTCAAGGGATGGGACCCGCCATGCGAAAGTATCTCAAGGAAGGAGAATTGAAAAGCTTGCTCGAGGCGCCTAGGCGCATGCGAGACCGCTTGATCATCAAGATGCTATACGAGACCGGGATACGGGTCGGCGAGTTAGCGGCCTTGACAATTGGTGACGTGGATCTTGAGTCGGGCGAGATCACGGTTCAGCATGCGAAGAGGCATCGCGAGGGACGCAAGGTGCCTATCGTCAATGGTTGGACCAAGACGATGCTGCGCGACTACATCGGTACACGTAAGAACAGGAAGGACCCGCTCTTCGTATCGAACAAACGAGGACCACTGTCCAGACGCCAGATAGAACGGCTCATACACAAGTATGGGTCCGAAGTCGGTCTGGATAAAGACAAGAGGCATCCGCACGTGTTGCGGCATACTCATGCGGTTCACGCGTTGAAATCAGGCATAGACCTAAGAACGCTCCAGCAAAACCTGGGACACTCCAGCATAGAAGTCACGGCGATATACCTAACTATGGATATCGACGATCGCAAGGAGGAATACTCCAAGCACAGACTACCAGGCATGGAGATATCGGACAGCAAGGAGCGCTTGGATGACTCGGACAAAACGTCCGGCGAGATGGCTTCCAGCCACACGAGTTATTACATCGTCTCGGGTGATGTTTAGCTGGTACATAAAAACATTAATCTCAAACATCTTCCACAGATACTTTTACACTTGCGTGCTGTTCATCGCGATTTCAGTCGCAGTTTTGCCACGCTTCACCTCCCTCGGTGTCATTCTATAATACAGGTTGTCTATACATCTCAAGAAGATGAGCGAAGAGTGGACTGAGAAGTATAGGCCGACGTCTCTATCCCAGGTTGAGGGTAATGACAATGCGGTTCGGTCCATGAGGCGGTGGGCGGACTCCTGGAAGAACGGCATCCCAAGAAAGAAGGCACTTGTGCTGAGCGGCGAGCCTGGAACAGGCAAGACGAGTTCCGCTCTCGCGCTGGCGAACGACTACGGATGGGATATAATCGAGATGAATGCATCCGACCACAGAAACGCCGAATCGATAAGGCGAGTTGCGGGGATCGGTTCTATAAGCCAGACGTTCTCGGAAAGCGGGGAGTTTCTGACAACCGCGGAGGGCAAACGAAAGCTGATTGTGCTCGACGAGGCTGACAACCTTTTCGGGAGGGAGGACTACGGCGGAGCCAAGGCGATAAGCGAGACGCTGAGAGAGACTAGTCAGCCCATAATCCTCATCGTGAACGATTACTACGCTCTAACCAGAAAAGCATCGGCCGTAAAGACTCTGGCCGAGAAGGTTAACTTCTCCAGGCTCTGGGATAAATCCGTTATCGGGGTGCTGGCGGGCATATGCTCAGAGGAAGGGCTTGATGTGGACGCGGCGGTGCTCGAGAAGGTGGCGATAAACGCTGGCGGCGACATGAGAGGGGCGATAAACGATCTGCAGATGCTCATCGAAGGCCGGCAGAGCATCGGCGTGGGCGACGCCGACGCGTTGGGCGAGAGGAATCAGGAAGTGGAGCTCCAGATTGCCCTGGACGATATGTTCGAAGCCACTTCTGTCAAGGATGCTAGGAACGCTACCCTGAACTTAGACAAGACTCCGGATGAGCTGATACTTTGGGTCGAAGAGAGCATACCGCAGGAGTTCAAAACGCCGTCCGAGATGGCTGCTGCCTTCGACGCCCTATCCCGGTCGGACATATACCTGAGACGAACTCGGATGCTACAACATTACGGTCTCTGGTCATACGCGAAGGAGTTGATGACCGCCGGAGTCTCTCTTGCGCGCGAAGGCGGGAGAAGGCAACGCAAATCCAGGTATGGCTTTCCAAGCTACCTCATCGTGATGTCTCGCTCCAAATCCATCCGGGCGTCGCGGGCAGCGCTGTGTTCGAAACTATCTCCCATCCTTCACACGTCAGTCAAACGCGTGGGCAGTTCGGTACTGCCTTACCTGTCGACCATGGTGAAGCTGGATGAAGAACTGCTCGCCAGCATTGGCGCGGAGGCGAGTCTGGATGAAGGAGACATCGCCTATCTTCTGGGAACCGATCCCGGCTCCGAAGAAGTCAGTGATGCCATGGCCAACATTAGACGAATGAGCTCGGGTGAAGGATTCCTCCAGCGGAAGGAAGCGAGCGGCAAGAGCAATGGGCGCAAATCACGAAGCCTTGCGGATTTCTAGGGGGGTTGCTCGGCCTTGGCCACGAGTGCGTTGAATCAGCTGGAAAAGCAACAATATCGCATAGTCGGTGGCACAGGAGCAGTCAAGCTCTGTCATTGGATGAGGCAGAAGCTGATTTACGGCAGGCCCTGCTACAAGGAAGAGTTCTACGGTGTCGAGTCTCATAAATGCCTGCAGATGACACCATCTGTGAACATATGCAACTTCAGATGTCTCTTTTGCTGGCGCTTCCACGGAATGACCGGATTCGAGGGCTCGGAATGTCTCGAACCGGAAGCGCTGCTAGAGGGGTGCATCAGAGAGCAGAGGCTGCTGGTATCAGGATTCAAAGGCGATAGCAGGTGCGACCCCGGGATGTGGGAGGAGGCTAGGCTGCCAAACCAGGTGGCGATTTCCCTTTCGGGCGAGCCCACTCTCTATCCGCATCTGGGAGAATTCATCGGACTGTGCGAACGAAGGGGCATGACGACCTTCCTGGTGACCAATGGCTCAGTGCCAAAAGCCATCGAGAACCTCAGCACGCTGCCGACGCAGCTCTATGTCACTGTCGCGGCGCCGAATCGGGAATTGTTCGAGCGACTCTGCGTTCCTCAGTCATCGAGGGCCTGGGACAGCCTCAAGGAGACCCTCGCCCTCCTTCCATCCTTGGATACGCGCGTGGTCGTGCGCCACACGCTCGTGGACGGGTGGAACCTTGGCTGGGAGGATGAATACGCGAAGCTAGATGAGATTGCCGATCCGACATTTATCGAGCCGAAAGGGTATGTGTTCGTTGGCGACTCGAGGTCGAGGATGACCATGGCAAACATGCCCTCACACTCGAAGGTCAGGGAGTTCTCGAAGCGAATCGCTGAACGCATGTCCCTCGAACTCATAATGGAAAGGGAGGACAGTCGCGTGGTCCTCCTCGGAGAAAAGGGATCGCGGCCTAGGATCGCGTTGAGATGAGCGTCACTTCAGACGGATTGTCTCGAGGTTCAATGGGGCACGGGTCTCTATGCCAAACTTCTTGTACAGGGCACTGGCCAGGTCTGAGCACTTATGGTCGTCGCCGTGGCCGATGATAATCCTCTCAGGCCGTGGCTCAAGGGTGCTTACGTAGTTGACCAGTTGCCTGCGGTCAGAGTGTCCTGAGAATCCGTCGACCGTCTCGGTGTCCATCTTCATCTTCAGGGACAGCTGCTTTCCGCGCTCGTTGAGCGTGATGTCGCTCCATCCCTTCTGAATCTTCCTGCCCATCGTGCCGTCCGCTTGGAAACCCACGAAGACTATCGTGTTGTTCGGTTCGTCGCACCAGGATTTGAAGTACTCCATGACCGGTCCGCCGTTCATCATGCCGCTCGTCGCCAAGACTATGCATGGTTCCGGGTCATGGCATATCCTCTCCCGCATGTCCGGGCTGTCGACTCTCTTGAATATCTCGGAAAGGAACGGGTTCTCTCCCATCTGGAATATCTGTGTCCTGAGCTGGCTGTTTAGGTACTCAGGGTATGCAGTATGTATTGCAGTGGCCTCCCAAATCATTCCGTCCAGGTAGATGGGAACCGTGTGTATGTGATGATTCCTCATCAGCTCCTCGAGCACGAGCATGACTTCTTGGGACCTCCCGACTGCGAAAACTGGCACCAGCACCTTACCGCCACGGGCGAGCGTCGCTCGGACGACTTCCTTGATCTGGTTGGCCGCCTCCTGACGGCTCGGCTGCATGTCGCGATAGCCGCCGTAGGTGGACTCTATGACCAGCGTCTCAAGGCGTGGGAACTTGTTCACCGAGGCGTTGAAGAGCCATGATTTCTCGAATTTGATGTCGCCTGTGAATGCTATGTTGTACAGACCATCACCGACGTGGAAATGCGCTATCGATGATCCTAGAATGTGGCCAGCGTTCTGTAGAGTCAGCCTGACATCAGGCGATATGTCCGTAGTCTCGCCGTATTTTAACGGTATGCAGTGCACGACGGCGTCTCGGATGTGCGATGACTCATACGGAGCCTTCTTGCCTTCGCCGACCGCCACCTTGATGAAGTCGAGCTGAAGCAGTGACATCAAGTCTCTTGTCGGCGGAGTGCAGTAGATCGGTCCATCGTACTCGTACTTGTAAAGAACTGGCACGAGTCCTGAATGGTCCAGATGAGCATGTGTTATCACAACGGCGTCGAGCGTGTCCAGCGGAAACAACTCTGGGGCGCTCAGATATGGCGTCGAACCATTGTCATCTGCGGACACAGCCACGCCACAATCTATCAGGACCTTGCTCTCCCTCGTGGAAAGCAGTGACGCGCTCCTCCCGACCTCCCTGAAACCTCCGAGTGCTGTAACTCGTAGCCAGGTCTCATCGTTCATGCGCTGGCGCATGAGACGCCGTCCGACTTTCTTCAGGAAATCCTTCCTCTCGTCCTGCACCTTCCTCAAGTAGTTGCGTATTTCGCTGACAGTCTTGGAGGGTATCGGCGGCGCTCTGACGACCTTCGGAGCCCAGCCGATCTCCTTCTTGATTTCGTTAAGAATCGCACCATGCTTTCCTATCACGAGGCCAGGTGATATCGCCTCGATCGTCACCTCGCCTGTGTCATCCTCGAAATAAATGTTGACGATCTTGGCCTCATCAGGTATGATCTTGCGGATCTGCTCCTCGGCACTCGAGGGGTCCGCAAGCATCGATGGGTCAGGCCTTATGGCGACCCGCCGCCGAAGCGATTGCGCAAGCTGTCTTACGAGGTCGTTGTTCTTGGCGAACTCGTCCAGATTCTTGGTGTATATGACTATCTCTGGGCCTTCGAAGTCAATTTCCGTTACTTCGATGTGCGATGGTATCGTCTTCTTTACCGCTTCTCTTGCATCTTCTAGAATCTTCTCTACGCCCATTGGCTTCACTCAACTCGATTAGTAGGCTAATGTGCTTCGGTGATTATGCGCCGTCTTTATGTGACTGAATCTAAGAACGCCTCAGGATGAGAGCTTCATCTTGGTTAGTCTTTTGTGAATCTCCTTCTCGTCGAGGAAGGAGAATCCGTCGCTTTTTATCGAAGCTACAGACATGCCATCCCCGGATGCCGAATCGCGCTTCATCGCAGCATGTAGCGACCTGATCGACAGGTCGATTCCGTCACTTACCGATAGCCCCTTCTGGTAGTGGTCCTCAAGCACGCCATAGACATATGGCGAGCCAGATCCCGTCGTGACATATTCATCTGGAATCGCTCCTCCGACCATGTCCAACGCGTAGACGTGACCTGCGTCCTTGTCGACGCCACCTAATATGAGGCCCACCCAGTAGGGGTAGAACCTGCTTCCTGCGAGTATGTTCGAAGTCAAGGTGGCTGCAGATCTCACAGTCATCTGCTGCCCCCTCTTCAACTTGTACAGCTCCACCTCGGCCGTGATGTATCTGGCCAAAGACTGGGCGTCACCAACGACCCCTGCGACTGCGAGGCCCAGGTTGCCATCTATCCTGAACAGCTTCTGTGTGGTCTTGTGAGCAATCAGCGTCCCCATGGTCGCCCGCATCTCGGTCGCCATGACGACTCCGTCTTCACACACGATGCCTATCGTGGTCGTGCCCTTCTTTATCTCCTCATTCGTTGTCATGAAATGACACCATCGGCGAAAACTTGTGAGTTAAAATACGATTCGAAGTATGACGGTGCCAGTATATAACTGTTTGTCCACAGACGCTCGTGTTGCGAGTGGTCCAAGGCAAGTTTTATGGCGCATGATTGCCAATAGAATTATCGAGATGGGTAGCCTATAAGTCCCTTCCAAGTAAGCACGCAGGTCGAACACCGACCGCCGTGCTCCAAAAACAAGTAGCTGGAAGGGCCTGGCGCCAGGAACACGATTGCCTGCCCATCTCACCCCTCGCCTTTGAACGATAAAGGTCATTTATGGGTTGCGTGTTAACAGGTCAATAGGTGGGATGGTACGATGAAGATACTAGTGGTGGACGATTCCGAGGCCTTCAGAAGAGTTCTCACAGAACTCCTGGTCAGAGCTGGCTTTCACGACGTCGTAGAAGCCGGCGATTTCAAGGGGGCGATCAGTGTGTTCAAGGAATCGAGGCCGAGATTCACCTTCGTTGACATGATACTGCCTGACCGGTCAGGAGTCGATCTTACCAAGGAGATACTTGCGATGAACCCCGATGCGGTGGTCATCGCGATGAGCTCGATCATCAACAAGAGGCTGATCCAGCAGAGCCTCGAGGCGGGGGCCAAGGATTTTCTGCTCAAACCGACGAACGAGATCGCCCTCAGTTCGGTACTCACGATGTGGAGTGATTAGATGAGTCTCTTCTTCAAGAAGAGCAAATCTAGACTCAGTCAGAAGGAGCCCCGTCTGTCCGTATCGAGGAAGTACGATCTCAGGCCGGGGAGATCCTACATCGTGCAGGAGTCTCCTCCACACATGAGTTTCGATGCGTTCGTGAACATCGTTTCCACGAATGCCGGAGCTGGCAAGGGGAAGACTGCGGGCCTGGCGGTGACCCGTCAGCACCCGGAGCTCATCAAGGAGAAATACGGACTGGAGGAGACGCCGGTCTACTGGCTGGCCACGCGAACGGGAGACAAGGTCATATCGCCTACGAACCTGGGCATACTCGCGCACATGCTCGTAAAGTTCGCGGAAGACACCGACGATGGCATCATCATCCTGGACGGGATCGAGTACCTCGTTTCGAACAACGACTTCACGAAGGTCCTCCGAATGGTGGACCAGGTCAACGACCACATCTCACAGAGCGGCTGCAGGCTAATACTGCCAGTTGATTCGCGAGCCTTCGACCAGAAGGAGCTGGCACTCCTCATGAGGAACATGGACAAGCTCGCGTAGAGCGATTCGGCGCATCATAAAGTCGCAAGCACGACGGCTGACAGTATCAAGACGGCGACGAGCATGCACGAGCCAATCGAGTACGCCAATGTGCATAGCCGCCGTTGTTCTCCTATGCCCCACGCGAAGTAGGCTACTACGATGTTAATCTCAACCAGGAACGCAGCCAGAATGGCAAACAGCGCCCCTGGCGAAAGGCCGCTTGCGCCTCCCCCAATCGATGTCAAGGACCCGTAGATCGTGTGTGTTACGCCAAGCATGATCGGTGCTAGGGCATGGGTCGTCAGCCGCATCATGGACAGCGTCGGCTTGAGGCGCCTCTTTAAGACCGCTTCCAGCTCGGCAACCTCCCTCACATATCCCGCGAGGTCCATCGCAAGGATTCCTGCCTGTGATTCATCCTTTGACGCCGCCTCGGTCACGACTCCCAGCGCCCTCTCCTCATTGGACCATTCATCGTATGCCCTGCGGCATCCTTCCTGAACGTGCGTGGCGTTGCCCGTCTGTCGCAGTAGGTCGTGACTATTTCGGTCAATGCGTGCTCCATGCATGGCGATTTCTAGGTTCTCCCCGTCGACCAACCTCGCTCCGGCACTGAAAAGTAGGTCCTCGATTCGCTCCCTTTCATCTCGGTCGCCTTGAGGCGCTGTGCCCGAACCGTGTACGGTCAGTAGAAGAGAGGCGGGCACCACGACGGAGAGCACGCACAAGACGTATTCCACGGGGCCATCCAGTAGTAGGTGAGAAGCCGCCAAGCCTGCCAAGGAAAAGGATAATGCGGCGCACGCTTCGGCAGCGAGCCTTGAATGGTTGTAGCGAGGGTCTCCGTGAACCGGCCTGGCCATCGGATGTTTGGACACGGCATCCAACGCAACCAGCAGGGCCACCGCTGGAAACACGATGTTCATCAGCACGACGGTCTGAAGCGCGATGCCGCCTGAGTGCACTTCGCTGGGCGGTGCCTGCATCGAGTCTACAGTCCATATGTCCCAAGACAACATCGGCAAGAACGAACCCACCATCATCGGCAGCAGTATGCCAATGCCGAAGAGAATCATGCTGGGAACCGAGAGCGATAGGGTATACTCCTCAATGCGACACTTCGCGCCTGTAACCAGAGCATCGTTCGCCCTATCCAGAGCCCTCCTCCTTCCAGCCTCCGTGGCTTCGCACGATGCCGTTATCATGGCGCGCACAGCAGGCTTGAGCTCCCCACAGTGGCCTGCCCACTTCTTCGCCAGGTCATGGAGGGCCTCTTCGAACGTCGAGTGCACCCCGGATATGACCGACCATATGCTCTCCCTCAGCTCCGCTGCGAAATCCGAACTCCGACTTGCGGCGAGCGCCATGGCCTTGGGCAAGGACGGCTCGTGCCTGAGGCTCATGATTATGAGTGTAAGGTCGTCTGTTGAGCTCCGCGCAACCTGGGCTCCCTTCTTGGACGCTACGATTCTGGGATACGACAGTAGAACCTCCCTGGACAGCATCGGAAGAATGACCACGAGGAACATCGAAAGAGCCGCCAAGTCCATCCGCTTCATCGCGAGAAGCAGTGCTACCAGCGCGACCAGAGGAGCTCCCGTAACCACCACGATTCCCCTCGCTGCAGACAGGACGGTGTCCGCGCCAGTGGGAATCGATGATCGCGAAAGATCACCTGACAACTCGGCTCGGCGTCGCGCACGCGCTGCGGATTCTCGGCCCCGTCCATCTTTGCGGAATCTTGCCTTGACAGAGCGCACGCGGCTGCCGGATCGAGCAGAGCCTGGTAGACGTCGGTCCAATGAAGCCAAGACGTGGCAGACCCGAGAGAACGGTCTGCTTCGCCACTCACAACCCACTGAATCGGGTCTCATACGATGCCATCCATTGCCTCAGACCCGCCTCCGGAGATGCGGAATTGAACAGGTCCCTGGTGAGGAGTTCGTTTGACCTCACCCTCATGTCGTCGGTGCATTCAAGGCGCCGCGACCCTGTGCCCGTGCGAGTGTCTGCGAGCACTTGGTCGGCGTGTGCCTTCGCTCTTATGATATCGAGAAGGTCCTCGGGGCTCCTACCGAGCGCGTCTGCGATGCCAGCCACCGTGTCGCATCCGGCCGAAAACGCCGCTGTGGGCTTGGCGCATGAACATTCTGGGTCGGTTTCAAATAGGTTCACGAGCCTCACTGACGATCCCTCCTGCCTGACTTCTGCCACTTCAACTACTCGCCTACTGAAACGCGTGCCGTCGGGGGACCGCAACAGACCGATAACCACGACGATGTCCGTTGACGAGAATGCTCTCTCCGAGACCCCGAGGTCCTCGACCGCCCTGTCGAGGACACCCTTGGCCGAGTTGCCGTGTATCGTGCCCAGAACGGAAGACCCCGCACTCCCAGCGCGCATGCTTTCGTACAGGACGCTGGCCTCGTGGCTCCTCACCTCTCCTATGACGATCGCGCTCTCGCCCATTCGCAGGCTCACCTTCAGGGCGTCCTTGGCGTCGAGGCCTCTGCCCGCAGCGTCCCTATGTGAGAATCTAAGGGTCTGGATGTCGTATCCGAGTTCCTGCATCCTTGCCACAGGGACCTCTGGCGTATCCTCTATCAGGAGGATTCTCTGCGAAAGAGGAAATTCGAGCAACAGGGCCGAGAGCAGTGTCGTCTTTCCAGCCCCCCTGCTCCCGGCTATCAACACCGCTCTCCTTCCGATAGTGCAAGCCCACAGGAAGCCCGAGAGCAGCGGCGAGAGCGAGCTGTTGGCGATCAGGTGGGGCAACGACCACACCCTCTCAGAATGCCTCCTAACGGCCACGGAAACCCCTCTGTCGCTCAAAGGAGGCGACACGAGCGTCACCCTTGAGCGAAGGTCCTTTATGTCCGCCTCGAGGACCGGAACCGCCTCCGAGAAGGGCAGTCCCGTCTCGAACTTGACTCTAGACACGAAGGCCTGCAGGTCACGTCTACCGACGAAGACGTTCGTCCGACACTTCTGTCTGACGGCGCTGACAGCATTCGACCTCAGCACGACGTGCACCGGCGCCTGACCCGAAGGCGCGTCGATGTAGACGTCCTGAACCCGTGGATCTCTCAACATGGTTTCAAGGACGCCGTATCCCGCCGTGTATCTGCATATGATTGTCGATAGCTCGTCCGCCTCTCTCTCAAGCTCTTCTCCCTTTGAATCGCCCTCTTGCCGGGCGAGGATAGAGTAGACGACGTCCTTCGCCATCGTTCTCATGTGCGCGCGTATGATCGAGATCGATTCGACCTGCATTTCCCCGGGCCTAAACCGGCTGAGGCGATTCATCGCCTCTGTGAGGACCTGGAGCTGTCTGGGGTTCATCTGATACTCGGGGGGGTAGATGAGGTACGAACCGCTGCTGCGGTTCTTATGGGATACCACGATGACGTCGACGCCGTCGACCGAGTATCTGTCTGCTATGTCGCCGTCTGAGTACTCTTCTCTCATGAGCCACGAGGAAGCGAAACAGGGCCTCGTCTCGCCCTGGCGCATCGCCTGGAAACGGACCTGCTCACGCGTCACTGGGTCGGGCTGGCACGGCGGCGGAATATCTTCCGCATCGGGGTTATTGAGAATGCGAGGGAGGCGACCTCGAGGAGGCATCTAAGGATTCCCTCCTCGGCCCGAATCCACTCCCAGAGCACGCCGTACGCAGGCTGGCGCGTGCATGCAATCGACGTCGCCCAACTCTTCATGTAATCGGGTGATCGTGCCACGCCTGTCGGAAATGAATTCCATGGGGCTATCCAGCAGCTCCCGCCTGACTCTGTTGACCAATCTGGGAACACTGGCCTCGCATGTCTGACACCTCCTGTCTGACGGTTCTGGACGCGTCGAAAGCGCCCTGTTCATCGCAGCAAGGTCAGAGGCAGCTTCCAACACTGGCAACAGGGCAGATTCCCGATACCTCCTGTGTATGTGGCGTTTCAGGATGATGATGTTCGGTCTGGCCTCGGAGCACAGTATCTGCAATATTCCAGCAAGGCACCTGTTGTTCGTGAGGTCCTGTGTGCCAGGACACTCGCTGCACTCCACCTCGAGGAGCAACTCGTCGTCGTTTCGGTAATTGTGCGGGCATTTGACTTCACTGCTGAGTGCAGGGATCAGCTGCTTCCTGCCGACCGATCTGGGCTCACATTCCATGCTTTACGATTGCGCCCCGGGGTGCATCTATCCATTCTGTCTGTGTAGTCTGCGTGTAGCAGGTTCACAGATGCACTCAAGCAAGGGATGCGCTGTTCGATGCGGGACGACCATCTCGGCATCGGCGGATTCTTTGAGGATTTGCCGGTGCTACTATTCGTGCTTACCGGCACATTGTTGTTGATTGGCACAAACGTATGGGTCATGGAAGGCAGAGGCGTACTGGAAGCTGTCAGTTCGTGCGAGCAACAGGCCGAGGATTTGGTGGGAACGTTCATGCTTGCGCTCTCGAACAAATGTGGAGCCGATGCAACAGTCGAATCAGTACGGTTCGTTAACTCGTCTCTGCTTGACAACGGGAGCACATGGCCTGGCGTCTGGGCGATTTCCGTCTCAGTAATTCACCCTTGGCAGGAGCTTCTGCTCAGCCTGGGGAATCAAACGGAACCGACGGGCGCTGATGCTGGGTGGCACAATCGGCTGTTCAACCTGCGATATGGCGTCTCTGGAAGCGCCGTTGCGGAGGTGGTGGCATATGTCGGCTCGTTGTAGCTTCAACGACAGGGGGCAGCTCGCCCTGATGGACGCGATGGTGTTCTTCGCAGTCGCCATTCTGATATCCTCACTGCAACTCTGCATGTACCGCGTTGAGGCGGTACCTGACGATGTGAATGCGAACCCTGCGAGCAGATGCAATCCAGAATCGATCCTGCCCGTATTCCTCAAGGCGTCGTTAGGCGCGCGATGCGTTGTGCAGCTGGACAGACCACTCGATGTGCCAGCGCATACAACGGTGTCCGAATGTTTAGCCGCGGAGGCGACCGCAGTCCTGCGAGGGGAACCGGTGGATTCGTTCGATTCTCTGAACAGCATGATCCTGGGCATCGCCACGAACATCTCCCACCCTCTCATGACTCCTCACGTTATTCTGCACCTCCACACCATTGTCGGTGATGCCGTCATACTTCGGATCGAGCGGAGCCCGCCTGGGTCGGGAGATATCCTATCGGCGTGCTGTGATCTTCCAGAAGACGGCATCCAGAGAGTGACGATATCATTCCAGCTAGAGCCAGCCTTTCTTCCTGAAGGCTTCGGCATCTGATTTTGTGGACCTTATTCTGGACCGAGCAACTCGCTCCCCCTGCGATAACTCATAGGCTTGAGCGATAAAACACGCTACCAACGTGGCGACACCCCCGAATACGTAAAGCCTGTTATCGGTTCTAGTGTAGAGGTATACCAGCACGAAAGTCACAAGGATGAGTGCGTAGACGACGAAGGAAAGGGACGTTCTTGGCACCTTGATCTCCCTCCCGTCGTCCCGACAGCGCGAGCAACGCGGGCGCGTGCTGTACCAAGGCTTGACGCGTAGCTCCTTGCACTTGTGGCAATAGACGAACTTCACGGAAGCGGTTATTGGCGGGTTTGGTATTTATGGTCGGCGGCCGGGTCATGGCAACGATTCTATCCTGCAACGGCCATCTGGGTGTGGGCGACGGGCATGGTTGCGGATGAGAATGGCTACACATCGGAGGAGCGTAAGATTCTAGCGTCCTTGAGGAAATCCTCGGGACGAACTTGCAGGCGTTGTGAATGGTACAGCCAAAGGGGGAGCCACCGTGGGTGCTTTCCCGATGGCAAATACCGCAAGTTCCTCTCCGCCTCCGAGTTCGAATCTGGCTGCGATTCGTTTCAGTCGAAGGGCGGCTCAGGCCAATGATGGTACAGAGGGCACCCTTCTTAGTCAAGCATCCTCTTCCTTGTCTCGATGGCCCTGATGTCCGTGATGCCCTTACAGTTGGACTTCCCCGATAACCTATATGCCCTCGCGCTTCAATCGTATCTCTGTGACATTCATGGCTGGCTTCGGACCATCTTCAGGAAGGGTGGTACATGCAAGTGAACCCTACGAAATGAGCGTGAGGTGGAGAGTTAGGTCCGTGCCACCCGTCATCGGAGCACTCGTGTTCGTGGCACTATTTCTCGGTGTAATCTCTGGAATGACCCTAATCCACGAGAATGAAGAGATACTTGGTGCGATTCTCATAATTGCACCTGTCGCCTTAGTAGTATTCCTGGTCATTCGTGCAATCAAAGCCCCGAAATAGAATCCCTATTGGGAACAGCTCGGCGGTTGCGGTTTCTTTCGCGTCGAACGCCCTTTCAGTATAACAAGAGGTGCAGGGGCGCGGATTCGAACCGCGGAACCACTTCTGGACAAGGTCCTAAGCCTTGCGCCGTTGACCAGGCTTGGCTACCCCTGCTGGGGCGCTTGCTCGCTGGGTGTGTGAAATGAATGCTTCGATATATCAATGAATCGTATTTGCAGCTCAAGGTGCTGGCGCGCGAGTCCGCCGTTCTTCTGCGTTCTCAAGCATATCGCGGAGCATTCTCACCACAATCTCCTTCTTGGCAGGGTACGCCGTCACCTTCATCCTGACCGCAATTGCGTCGTCGTTCTGCGCGAGAGTCATCTTCCCACGGAACGCAGCCTGTTTGTCGACTCTCAGGAAGAGGTTGCACGATTCGTCAACCCTCTTCTCCAGGGTGTTAAGCACCATCTCCTTGTCGGAATCGCTCAATTTGTGGAAGAGTTCGAGACCTCGCTGGGCGTCTTCGACGCGTGCCTCTACAATGAGTATCTCGTTCCCATGGTGCCCCGACGTGTGCGAGACCTGGAGTTCCGCCTCGCCTATCACGTTCAACACGGTCTGTTTGACGCTCTCCAGCTTCTCGGTGGCATGACAGAGCGCGCGCACATGCATCATGGAGAAAGGGCCTTTCACAGCTTCACGAAGGTCGGTCCAGTATGTAATAATCTCGCTCTGTGGTGCGCCCGTAGTTCGGTGAATGATTAATATCTTGAAAGTGCTAACACATGAACCAGGGTGCATTCATGATCGAGGTCAGGTTCCATGGAAGAGGCGGCCAGGGGGTCGTCATCGCATCCGAGGTCCTGGCCAACGCAGCTTTCAGGGAAGGGTTCGAGGTCGCATCATTTCCATTCTTCGGCGTGGAGCGCAGAGGAGCTCCAGTGACCGCGTATGCGAGGATCGATACGCGTCCAATACGGCTCCGGTCGAGCATCTACGAACCCGACTATGTCGTGGTGCTCGATAGCTCGCTCATGAAGGGCGTGGACCTCCTGAACGGGCTCAAGACAGGAGGACATGTCCTCATTAATTACCCAGACGGGAAGGACCTTAACGCACTTCCTTCAGGATATCGGTACTACACGCTGGACGCCACCTCCATCGCTGCTGAGAATCAGATAGGCTCCAAAGTCTTGCCGATAGTCAACACCGCGATAATGGGTGGCTTCGCCCGGATATGCGATCTCATATCCCTCGAATCGATGCTGGAGAGCATACGCGACAAGGCGCCTGTGAAGAAGGACGCAAACGTAGCCGCCGCTCGCGCCGCCTACGAACGCACCAAGGAGGTCGTCATATGACCAAGTCATATGAGGCCATCCCGTTGACGCCCATATCGAGCGAGCCGAGCACCATCAACAAAACAGGCCTCTGGAGGGTGTTCTATCCCGTGGTGGACCTCGAGAAGTGCAAGAAGTGCACCCTCTGCTGGAAATTCTGCCCTGATGCGACGATTGAGTTGGTTGACGGCATCCCGGTGATCGACCTGGAGTTCTGCAAAGGCTGCGGGATTTGTGCGAATGAGTGTCCTGCGAAATGCATCGTTATGGTCAAGGAGGGCGAGGGATGAGGAAGGTGATGACCGGCAATTATGCCTCGGCATACGGTGCAAAGGTCTCCAGAGCAGAGGTGATAGCGGCCTATCCGATCACGCCGCAGACATCGATAGTAGAGAAGCTCGCGGAGTTCGTGTCCTCTGGCGAGATGGATGCGAAGTTCATCCCCGTGGAGAGCGAGCATAGCGCCATGGCAGCATGCATCTCCGCCTCCATCGCCGGCGCAAGGACCTACACGGCCACGAGTTCCCACGGGCTCACGCTCATGCATGAAGTGCTCATCTGGGCTTCGAGCGCAAGGGCCCCGGTCGTCATGACCAATGTCAGCAGAGCGATGGCTCCTCCTTGGAGTGTGTGGGTCGACCACATGGATTCCGTCGCCCAGAGGGACACCGGTTGGATGCAGTTCTTCTGCGAGAGCAACCAGGAGGTCCTCGATACCGTTGTCATGGCCTACAAGATCGGCGAGAGCAGGGACGTTATGCTGCCTGCGATGATCATTGAGGACGCGTTCATACTGTCTCATACTTCTGAGCCGGTCGACGTGCCCGACCAAGAGCTGGTCGATTCGTTCCTGCCCGGGTACGACCCCGAGATCAAGCTCGAAGTGGGCAGGCCGATGGGCTTCGGCTCGCTCGTCAGGCCGGACCAATATATGGAGTTCAGGTACAAGGCGATGAAGGCGATGGACTCCGCCCACGAACGCATACTCTCCGTCGAGGACGAATTCAAGCGGGCATTCGGTCGGTCCTACGGCGGCCTCCTCGACGAGTACGAGTGCGAGGATGCTGATGTCGTTCTGGTGGTCGCGGGCTCGGCCGCAGGCACGGCCAGGGAAGTGGTGGATTCCATGAGATCCAGGGGTATTCGGGTGGGACTTGCGCGGCTCCGCGCCTTCCGCCCCTTCCCGCGCGACGAGTTCAGGACTCTGGCAAAGAGGGTTCGCGGTATCGCGGTCCTCGACAGAAGCTATACGTACGGAGCGGCGGGCGCGTTCTACACCGAGATTTGCGGCTCGCTCTATCCGTTGGTTGAGCGCCCTACGGTAAAGAATTACGTCGCTGGCCTGGGCGGCCGGGACATAACACCCGGCATATTGGAGAATATATTCAAGGACATGATCGATACGACCGAACGCGGCGAGGCAGCCGAGCCGGAGTGGGTCGACGTCGAAGGCCTAGAAAGGAGGTGGCGCTGACGCCCAGGACGACGATACCTGAAGAGGAGTACGCGTACCCCGGTAGTACGGGATGCCCTGGATGCGGCGCGAACCTCGTCATGAGATATCTGTTGAAGGGGCTGGGGGACCGGACCATCGTAACGATACCCGCGTGTTGCTGGGCCGTCATGCCTGGGTACTGGCCCAGCCACTGTCTGAAAATACCCATGGTCTATTGTGCGTTCGAAGCAACTGCAGCTTCGCTATCGGGAATCAGGGCTGCATTGGACGTGAGGGGGGAAACGGACGTGACCGTTGTCGGCTTCGCAGGCGACGGAGGCACAGTAGACATCGGGCTGCAGGCGCTGTCTGGCGCTGCAGAGAGACAGACGGACGCGATATACGTCATGTACGACAACGAGGCGTACATGAACACGGGAATACAACGAAGCGGCTCAACACCATGGGGAGCATGGACCACGACCACGCCCGTGGGCGACGCGAAGGGTTTCAAGCGGGAGCCGAAGAAGGACATAATGAGAATCATGGAGGCGCACGATGTGCCGTATGCCGCGACCGTCTCCGTAGGCCACCCTGAGGATTTCGTGAAGAAGGTCCGCAAGGCGAAGGAGGTGAGCGGGTTCCGATTTATCCACGCCTATTCTCCTTGCCCGCCAGGTTGGCGCATGAATCCGATGAAGACGATAGAGGTTGCGAGGCTGGCGGTCGATTCGAGGATCTTCCCACTTTACGAGATAGTGAACGGCGATCTGACCATCACACGCAAGGGCAAAGGAGTTCCTGTCTCCGAGTATCTATCCCTCCAGGGTAGGTTCGCCCACTTGTCAGAAGAGGATATCGCCAAGATACAGATTGGAGTGGACGAGGCGTTCGCCGCGATGGAGAAGAGGGCGGCTACCAAGAACTGATGCACTGGTCAGACGACGCCGACCAGCTTCCTTCTGCGATAGCCCGTCAGGATTTTCAATGGCTTTCGAAGGCTCACGTCCAGAGCGCTGTCGCCCGTGTCCACCCGCAACGTCGCGGTGCCGTTGAGCTTAGTCGGTGTCGCGACGACAATGATGTTCTCGAGCCCGACCTCCCGGATCACCTCCGAGGAGATCTGTTGGTTTCCTCGTCCGAATATGAACCCCTGGGCGCCTATCGGCGTGACGATTATCACTGCTTCTGGATGTCTTCTGATCTGCGCGAGAATGTCATTCTCCGAAAGGTCCTGGGCGACAAGCTCTCTATCTAGATATGCATCGACCCCCAATGGAGTCTTGTCCTGTGCCATCTCCATGGCGATCGCCTGTGTGGTGCTGCCGGGCCCGATGATGTAGAGGACTCCGCTCTTCATCGTTTCTACCACGTAGACTGCCAACTCCTCGGCCTCATCGGACGCCGTAAGGCTCTGAAACGCCGACTTCGAGGCCTGCAAATGCCTCTCGTCATCGGGGACGAGCGCAAGAGCGAAAAGCCTGGGATTCGAGATTCCTCGGCGGAAGTCGTTCTCGTCAATATCCATCACCTCGGCGTCCCTTGTCTTCCCCGTTCTGACATACGATTCCACGAGATCGGCTGCTTCCTCCGGGCGCACGGCGAACACGGATGAATGCATCTTGACGCCTGCCGGTATTCCCACGATCGGAACCCTACTGTCGACCACTTCGACTATGTCCTTCGCGGTGCCGTCGCCTCCGCAGAACAGTAGCAGGTCAGCTCCTCTTTCGAGAAACGCCCTCGCCGCTCTCTTGGTATCCTCAGCCGTCGTTTCAGGAGCGGCGTGGCAAACCACTTCCGGTTGAAATCCCTCCTCATCGAGCAAGAGCTCGCCCATTTCATCCGAGCATGTGAGGATGTCAAGGTCGAGTCGCTTTGCGAGCAGAGCCTTCAGAGCCCGCCTTGCCCTTCCAGGCGACCACGCCACTGCCCCGCGCCTGACCGCCTCATCCCGCGCTTCAGTGCCATCAGTGCCTTTGAGGGCTACACGCCCGCCCATGCCTGCGATGGGATTGACTACGAAACCTATCTTGGTGGCCACGAACAAGTGAAGGGCTTGAGCCGATAAAAACGGTTCGAACGGATTTCGGAGAGAGCCCTTCAGCCTATACCCGAAATGAGATGCTCAAAGAGGTTTGGGTGTTTCGCTGGTCAGCCGGCCGACGCGCTCGGAGGCCGCCTCATCCGCCGGTCCTCTGCTGACGTAGCATGCGCGTCAGCCGAACATATTCGGGCCGAAATCATCGAAGGTGGGCATCAGGTCCACGTGTATCAGCTGCTCCCCTGCGACTTCGTTTGGAGGCATCACAAGCGGCTCTTCAACTGCGTCAGCGTATCCAGAGATGTCGTGCATGAGTGTGTTCACGTAGGAGCTCGTCTCGTTGCTTATGGTCTGGACAATCTTGACTATGCTCCGCTCTATGACTTTCATGGCCTCAGACATCGGGAGGTCTCTTGCACCATCCATCTCAGCCAGCTTGTTGTTGTCGAGCACCACGGTGAAGTCCGCCAAGGCTCTCAATTTTCCAACGCCATCATTAGCTATGCGTGTCTTTTCGTGACCCTCGACTGCAAAGGGCATTATCGGAAGCGCGAAGGTCAGAGCGTTCAGCTCCTTCGCCACGGTCGCGACCACAGGCGAGACGCCTGTGCCCGTGCCACCGCCCATTCCGGCGACGACGAAGATGATGTCGTAGTTCCTGAGCGCCTCACGGAGGACTTGACGCGCCTTATCTGCACAGTGCTCTCCAATCTCGGGGAAGCCGCTCGTATCCTTGCCGAATGTGACATCCTTCCCTATTAGGATTCTCTTGTGCGCATCCACTTTTCGCAGGTGCTCCTCGTCAGTGTTTACGGCAACGGTCTCTATCCTGTTCGAGTCCCAGTATATGCTGTGGACGACGTTCGACCCAGCTCCGCCGCATCCCACAACCGCAATTGCTGGCTCTCCCAGAGTGACACCGAGTGCGTTGACCAAATCTCCAACTTTGCTCCCTTCCTCTGTCATTTCCTGCTGGCCTCCGTTTCTTCATCGGCCGACAGCGAGAGGGCCCCCCTTACGAGAGACCCCCCTGTCGGACAATGCGCCCTCAAAGCGGTGCCTTTTTCATGCCTTGGGAACTACTTTCATCGCGCTTCTCTGTTGGACGGCATCCTTCTTCACCGCCTCCACGTGCTCCTCGTGGAGGAACTGGTGCCTGGCGCAATCTGCCAGCGCCTCTGATATAGAGCTGTATATACCCTCGTCCACCAGATGGGAAACCGTGTCGAACACGAGCGGCGGCATCTGCACCACCACCTCGTTGGGCTTCCCATGCGTTCCCTCCTCAGTTCCCGCGGCCTTTGCCTCCAGATATGCGGAGACGGCCGCGCGGGCCAACTGAGATCGGTTGGAGAACTCACGGCTGCTCGAGACGAACTCATCCATGAGTTTCAGTATGTCGGAATCGAGCCGCAGCGTTATCCTCTCGTTCTCCAACACTTCAGACATGTGTGCATCCCATCCCGGCTTTTTGACGCGAGTTGACGATATGTCATACATTTGTATATAATGATATGGAAAATGTCACATTTTGTATGAAAAGGTCATATTATGAATGTCAAGCCTCCCAACATGCCTCGATTCACCTATCCTGGCCGCGCCAACCTGCAACGCACGTTGTTGGTAGGAAGCCTTAAAGAGCAGGCCATTGATGCTGCCAAATCTGCCCTAGGATATCGGTTGATGCACACATGGACCACGACGAAAGCGACAAACAGGGACGTTCGGGCTCGAGACACTACATCGCCATCTCGGTGATCGCCGGCATGGTTCTTTTTGTGACGGGCTTCGCTATTACCCTCGCCTGTCTACCAGATGATGCGGCGGCAGAGACACTGGAATCCGACGTAAGCGACATGTATTCCAGTGAACTCTCTGACTCCTCTGACAACGGCCTTCGGCTCCTGGCCGGTCTGATGCTCAGCATGGTGGGCGTTGTCGTGGCCACGGTCATACCCGCGGCGACGTTCATTTGCCGCGCCAACCGAGACGCCTGAAGCCCCTTCGAGAAGGCGTCTCCTCAACCTATTTATGCGGAATGCACATTCCGATGTCAAGCTGGCTGAGACCAATGGCTCTTGATTACCCGCGAATCGAGGCGAAGTGGCAGGACGCGTGGTACGACGCGCGGATAAACGAGTCTGAGCCAAAGCCGGGCAAGCCCAAGTTCTTCATGATATTCGCCTACCCAGGGGTCACCGGCTATCTGCACGTCGGCCACATGAGGGGGTACACGGTCTCGGACGCGATAGTGCGGTACAAGCTACTGAAGGGTCACAACGTGCTATTCCCCGTGGGCACCCACGCGACTGGCAATGGTGCCATCAGTTTCGCCCGAAGGGTGGAGAGAGGCGATCCAGCCACCCTTGACATACTCAGATCCAATAAATGCTCGGAGGAGATCATTTCTCGTCTGAAGGACCCGTTGGAGGTAGTCCGGTTCTTCAACGGCGTGTACCTGAACGACTATTGGAAGCGCTTCGGGTTCATGTCCGATTGGCGCAGATTCACCAGTACGATCAACACTGACTACACTCGCTTCATTGAGTGGCAGATGCTCAAGTTGATGGCTGAGGGTTTGCTGATTCAGAAGCCCTATTACGCGGCTGCCTGCATCGAACACGGCCCGGTGGCGATAGATGCCTCCGAAACAGACATATCGAAGGGCGGGAACGCAGAGGTGCTCGAGTACTCGCTCCTCAAGTTCGACCTCGAGGACGGGCGGAAACTGGTTGCGGCCACATTGCGGCCCGAGACCGTGTTCGGCCTGACGAACTTCTGGGTCAACCCGGAGGTGGAGTATGTGGACGCGAGGGTGGATGACGAGACCTGGGTCGTCTCAAGGCCGGCCGCCGAGAAGCTGGCACAGCAAATGGACAAAGTCGAGGTGGTCGCCGCCGCGGACGGCGCGTCGTTGATGGGCAAGAAGTGCAAAGCGCCGCTCACCGGCAAGATGATAACGATACTGCCATCGGTGCTCTGCGACCCAGAGGTGGGCACCGGGCTGGTCATGAGCGTTCCTTCCGACGCGCCTGTCGACTGGATCGGCTTGCACGAACTCAGGAGAGATACGGCGATGAGGGAGAGGTACGGCATAACGGACGATATGATCGATTCCGCCGCACCGGTAGCCATAATAGAAACCCCAGGATACGGGCCGATGCCAGCAGTCGAAGTGACGGAACGCATGGGGATCGACTCGCTGCAGGACCCACGGCTTGACGAGGCCACAAAGGAAGTGTACAAGACCGGGTTCCACAAAGGAGTCATGAACAGCTCGTGCGGTGAGTACGCTGGGTGGCAAGTGGAGCGCGCCAAGGACGCAGTTCGGGAGCAGATGATCGATAGCGGGGCGGCCGCGATGTTCTATGACCTCTCAGAGGAGGTTCTCTGCAGATGCGGCAACAAAGTCCTCGTTAAGAAGATACCAGACCAATGGTTCATCGACTACTCCAATCCCGCGCTCAAGGAACGCTCGAAGGAGCATGCACTCACAATGAAGGTCCTTCCGAAGGAGTATCACGACAACATACAGAACGTTCTCGAGTGGTACCGTGAGCGAGCCTGCGTCAGGCTCGGCAACTGGCTCGGAACCCGGTTCCCGCTTGACCCCAGGTGGATCGTCGAGGCGATAGCAGACAGCACCCTGTATCCGATCTACTACGTGCTGGCCAAGTACGCAAACGAGGGTACAATCCAGCCAGAATCGATGGTCGAGGAATTCTTCGACTATGTCCTCCTTGGCAGGGGTGAGGTCAATGCGGCCGCGGATACGACCAGTATAGATGCCGCGGTCCTGGAAGCCATCAGGGCAGAGTTCGAGTACTGGTACCCCCTCGACATCAACCTAGGCGGGAAGGAGCATATGACTGTCCACTTCCCAGTCTTTCTGATGAATCACGTGGGGGTGCTTAGACCAGAGCATTGGCCGAGGGGCATCATAGTGAACTGGTATATCACAGCCACCGGTGGAAAGATATCCAAGTCCAAGGGCGGAGCCCAGCCGATTCCCGACGCGGCCGAGCGCTTCGGAGTGGATGCCATGAGGCTCTTCTACGCCCACATAGCCTCTCTGTACGTAGATGTCGCATGGGAGGACGAGAAGGTCGAATCGTACAGGGATAGGATTGAGCGCACATGGGCGTTCTTCGAGGACCTTCTGTCGATGGAGGAGGACCGCGACTCCGATGTAGACGGTTGGCTTCGTGCTAGGATGCAGGGGCGACTGGCCGAAACTCATGATTACATGGACTCGTTCGACCTCAGGTCATACACGAACAATGTCTTCTTCGAAATCCCTCAGGACCTCAGATGGTACCTTCGGAGGGGAGGCGCTTCAAAGAATGCCATCAGAGAGGCGTTGAAGCTCTGGACTCAGCTGATGGCCCCAGTCACACCGCATGTTGCCGAGGAGATGTGGGAGCGGCTCGGAATGCCGAGGTTCGTATCGAACTCGCAGCTCCCTGATGCCACCCTGTCCGAAGGGGCCGAGTCTGAAGAGGCGAAGGAGCGTCTGCTCTCTACACTCCTCGTAGACGTTTCCGAGATCCTCAAGGTGACTTCAATCAAGCCTTCGAAGCTGGTGTTGATGACCGCTCCAGCCTGGAAGATGGAGATGCTCGACAAGGCCCTATCCGGAGAGCAGAAGACCGTGGACATCGGCGGCCTAATCAAGGAGTTCATGCCCAGAGTGCCGCCGGAGGCGAAGAAGGCAGCCCCTGCGTTCGCGAAATCGCTGGCAGAGGAGGTCAGCAGGATGTCCTCTGAGGAGAGGTCAAGGGCTTCGGCGAGCATCGACGAGCTGTCGGTACTGAGCGCAGCCAAGGGGTTCCTGGAAGGCCAATTCGGGTGTGAGGTTCTCGTATTCTCAGCCGACGACCCCACCAGAAACGACCCGAAGAACAGGGCGAAGCATGCCAAGCCCGGAAGACCTGCGGTCTATGTCGAGTGAGTATGTCGCCTCAACGCTCGTTGTGTCGGCTGGCTCCCCAGGATGTGATTGTCTCACTGACGATAACGACAAGGCAAAGAATTAAAACCAGGCTTAAGAGATATCAGAGTCACTGGTTGGCACGATGAGGAGATTATTTTCCTTTTGGGTTCTGGCTCTGTCCGTCGCGCTTGTGATGTCGCTGCCCGGATCGGCGGTGTCGCAGGAAGACCACACTGTGGAACCCACCTTGGTTGTGGAGACGAGGATGCAGATGACGAGCATAGGCGATCTCGATGGCTCGGGCAGCATCAAGGTGACTTTCAGTGGGGAGCCAGCGCGCGAGCTGAGGCAGTACATTCTGTCGGAGTTCGACGCCAGCATGAACCAGATCATTGATTCTCAGGAGGCGAAGAACTTCCTGATGTCTATGGCAGCCGAGGTCGACGGACGGTCATATTGGGGTGTGACTCTGTCGCCAACAACCGATTTCAACAACATGAGCCTAACAGACATTTCTGAGAGGACGGTCGGACTGATTCTCCACGAATGGAATTCCACCGACGATCTGGTGTTCTGGATGGATTTCGAGGGTCGTGGCGAGGGGTTCTCGAAGGTGATATTCATCACGGAGACCGCGGCGGCCACGATATGCGGAGCCGTGCGCGACAGCACGGGTTACTCCTTTGACGGCGTGATGCGAATCGACCATCGGACGGTATCGTTCGGCTTCGGCAGTTTCACCGTCCCTGAACTCAACAACGGCACGATTCAGGAGTTGAGAACTCCCGCAGGTGCCGTCCTATGGTACGCCTCTGAGTTCGAGGTGAGGAACGCGAGTAGCGTCGAGGCGGAGACCATCTCCTACGAGGAGTTCTCAGCGATCGAGAACCAGCAGATTGCGTTCATAATCCTCCTGATATGTTCCCTGATGATTGCGAGGATGCCTGCTCATCGCTTCGAGAAGTTCAGGAAGCTGCATCCGAAGCGATACAGAAAGTACGCCAGTCCGAGACGCTCTGTCAAAGTGGTCGCTATCGCCCTGCTTGCGATCGTCTGGGTCCTCTACGCCTTCCCCTTCCTGACTGGGTTTCTGGTGGACGGTTTCGTGCTCTACTCGATCTACTTCATATTCATAGGGCCGATTGCGGTGATGGCGCAGTACGCGGTGTCCAGGTTCGTGTATGACAGGTCGGCGCTGGACATACCCGAGGACGCTGTCATAGAGGTCAAGCAGGCGGCAGTTGCCCCCGAGGAGGCCGAGGCGCTAGGCCTCTGCGCAGTCTGTTACAAGCCCATGGACCATCTCGAGGAGGTGCACGTGTGCGAGGTGTGCGAGACCGAGATGCATATTGCATGCGGCGACAGGGTACAGGCATGCCCCACATGTGGGACGATACTGTTCCCGCAGGACACGCGCTCGATACAATGCAAGAGTTGCGGCGAGACTTTCCTCTACACAGGCAATGAGGACCTCTATTCCATCCAGTGCACCAGGTGCGGGGCGTTCCAGGAGGAGGTTGAGGCCAGCAAGAATTACCTCGTCATCGACAGTGATCCGATGATGGCGTATCGGATGATGAAGGCCATGGGAATATCTGGCAGGGCTGCTATGATCATCACGTCCGAATTCCCTGGGAAGATAAGGGCCGACCATGAGCTCGGCGAGGAAGTGGATGTCCGTTGGTTCTCCGAGAGCACCACAGACATCGATAACGTCAATCCCCACGATCTCGAAGGAGACGCCATGGAGACCGCCTCGACATTCCTCATGACGACGAAAAGGGCGGGCCTGATGATCGACGGCCTGAACACGCTCATCGACATCAACGGGTTCGACAAGGTGTTGGCGTACATCCGGCGGTTGAACGACTTAGCGACTATACACGGTTCGACGATACTGCTCCACACTGACAAATCCAGCATGGACGATGGTCAGTTCAAGGTGTTGACCAACGAGTTCGACGAAATCCACGACTACCTCTAATCTCCGCGATACTCACCATCCCATCTCCTGTAGAGCTGGTGCTCGATGTCCAGCTGGTCGAGGATTCGACCGACGACGAAATCGACAATGTCGTCAACGCTCTCAGGGCGCGGGTAGAAAGCTGGGCTCGCAGGCATCAGGACTGCGCCAGCCTCAGATAGCCGCAGCATATTCTGGAGGTGTATCGTCGACAGAGGGGTCTCCCGGAGCACGATGATCAGTCTCCGGTGCTCTTTGAGCGCGACCGAGGCGATCCTGGTGACGAGGTTGTCGGCCACTCCCGAGGCAATCTTCGACATCGTGGACATGCTGCATGGAGCTATGACGAACGCGTCGAATCGGATTGAGCCGGAAGCGAGAGGCGAGAATAGGTTGTCATTCTCCCAGCTGCTGCTAGCCTTTGTGATAATCTCGTCCTTGGTGAGCCCAGTCTCATCCTCGCACATTCGGCAAGCCTCGGAGGAGAGAACGACCGTTGTAGGGCCTGGAAGACATTCCAGCAGCCGCGCGCCGTATCTGATGCCGGACGCGCCCGTGATGCCAACGACCACATGCACGGAGGCCCCCATCAGCGCTTGGACATAAAAGGTTTTGAGAGCCGCAATCATCCAGGGTGTGTCGATGCGGCGTCGTGGTGCTGGTCGCTGGCGGCGCATTTATATATAAGTAGCAGCTTATCCGCGTTTTGTCGCTACTTTGGCGACTGTCCAGATTAGCCGACGTGTCACATGTCGTGTCACATGTCATTTGAGGTAGTTCAATGCCGACTGCTTACGACGTACCCGCCGAGAAGCTCGTTCCCAGGTTAGCCGAGGAACTCAGGAAGTTGGATACTGTGAAGCCGCCCGAGTGGGCGATGTTCGTGAAGACCGGCAGGCACAGGGAGAAGAGTCCGATTGACGACGGATGGTGGTTCGTGAGGTCTGCGGCGGTCCTGAGAAGGGTCTACATCGATGGCCCGATTGGGACGACTAGGATCGCAGCCGCGTTCGGCGGCAAGGCGGACAGGGGTTCCAAGCCGAACAAGGCGGTCCGAGGCTCGAGAGCGATTGCCAGGACGACCGTCCAGCAACTGGAGAAGAGCCAGCTGGTACAGAGGGATAAAGATGGAGGCAGGGTCGTCACCGGAAAGGGCCGGAAGCTCGTCGATGAACTGTCGACGGAGTTGCTGAAGGAGATGGCGGTGCAGAATCCTGAGCTCACAAAGTATCTCTGAGTGATAGGCCTATGGCGAACGATAACGAGTTGGATGCGCTGAGACAGAAGAAGCTGCAGGAGTTGCAGCTTAGGGCTCAGCAGGAAGTCGCCTCTCAGGAGCAGACGAAACAGGCCGAGGCGCAGAGGGCGCAGATAATGAGGCAGATACTCACGCCGGAGGCCAGGGAGCGGCTTGCCAACCTCCGGATGACACGGCCAGACGCAGTCGACCAGGTTGAGAACCAGCTGCTGATGCTCGCGCAATCGGGACGGATATCCCAGCAGGTCGACGACTACACGCTCAGGCAGATCCTGCGGAAAGTGATGCCCACCAAGAGGGAAATCAAGATCGAAAGGAGATGATGACTTTGTCCAGACACAAACCGTTCGCGAGGAAGATCAGGCTTATGAAGGCCCTCAGAAGCAACAGACGCGTCCCCGCATGGGTGATGATGAGGACTAACAGGAGATTCGTACGCCATCCCAAGAGGAGACACTGGCGGCGCAACAAGCTGAAGGTGTGAGGGGTTCACAATGGTCGAAGAGCTGGAGCGGGTTTTCACGATACCTCTGACCGTCACCAAGCATGTGCCGAGGACGAAGCGGGCGCCGAGAGCGATTAAGGAGATCAAGGAATATGTCAGGAAGCATATGACCGAAAAGGGCGCCGCCGGCGAGGACGACGAATCGCTCAAGAAGGATGTCTGGATCGACAACAGGCTCAATGAGCAGCTCTGGGCGAACGGCATCGAGCATCCCCCTAGCAAAGTCCGCGTCAAGGCCATCAGGTTTGAGGACGGCCTAATAGAAGTCTCCCTCCCAGAGGAGTGAGCCCGGCGGAGTATGCCTATATGCTTAGGCTGGGCGATGTCAATGGCAATCCACACCTGGGGGTCTGCTGCGCGGCTAATGAGCGTGTAGCGCTCATCTCTGAGCCAGTAGAGGATGTGGTGGTCCGGGACCTCAGAGAAGCGCTGGGGGTGGAAGTCATACTGACGACCGTCGCTGGTTCCATGGTGGTGGGCTCCCTCGCCTCGCTGAACTCGAACGGTGTGGTGCTCTCCAACCTGGCAGAGGAGCATGAGATCGCCAGAATGCCGTCATCCCTAAACGTCGGATTCATGCCGGACAAGATAAACGCCGCAGGGAACAACATCCTCGCAAACGACAAGGCGGCGTGCGTCCATCCAGCCGCATCGAAGGGGACTGTCAAGATGCTGGAGGACGTCCTCGAGGTCGAGGTGCAGAAACGCTCCATAGCGGGCATCGATACGGTAGGATCTACGAGCATAGTCACCTCCAAAGGTCTGCTGTGCCATCCGCGAACAGGCGAGGACGAACTCAAGGCTCTTTCCGAGCTGTTTGGAGTGCCTGCGACGCTCGCCACCTTGAACTATGGCACTCCGTATCTGGGGGCATGTGCGGTCGCCAACAGCAGAGGCGCGTACGTGGGCTCCCGCTCGACACCAATAGAGCTTGGAAGGCTGGAGGACGGCCTCGGCCTGTACTAGCTCTCTCGATTATTCTGAGAAGACCCACACCTCAGTCCCTGATTCCGGCATGTCTTCCGGGGAGAAATCCACCTCGTTGCCGACCTTCACGATGCGGTCGTTGCCAGCTAGTTTCAAGAAGTCCTGTACAGGGCGGATGGACAATGACAGACCAGGAGTTCTGTAGTGCATCGGAACGACGACCTTGGGCTGAAGCAGCTCGGCAACCTTCAGCGCCGCCTCAGGGCCTATAGTGAAGACGTCTCCAACGGGCACGAACAATACGTCGATGCCAACGAGCCGGTCTGTCTGGATGTCGTCGGGAATGTGCCCGAGGTCACCTAGATGGCAGAACGTCACGCCGTCGAGTTCGAACTTGAAGAGCGTGATTTTGCCTCGCTTGGCTCCTCCTTGCTCGTCGTGATCGGCCTCCACACCCTCCACGCGGACGCCCTTCTCGACCGTCATCACGGGCTTGTCGATGACGGTGGTGTCAGGTCCCCTCACGATGCGCGAGCAGTTGTGGTCGAAATGATCGTGTGACACGAGGACGACGTCAGCCGTAGCCCTCGGCGGTCGGATGCCGATTGATTTGCCGTCATGAGGATCCGTCACCACGACTGAGCTCCCCGCTATCTCGAAACATGCATGGCCATGCCACCTGATATGCAACTGACTCGACCCCCGTTGCGCTAAGTGCAACACCTGTACTTAACACAGCCGACGCGAGTGGATGAGCCCCTCCGACAATCATCATGCGGGTGCTTGAGCGGAGGAAGACGGTGTTGCAGCGATGACGCGATTTACCTCTTCACCTTTTTGACTGCGCGAACCCTCCTCACTGGCGTCTCATCCTCGGACGCGGTCTCAGCCTGCGGAGGCTCTGCCGCCTCTTTCATAGGGGGCGGCTCGGCCTCAGTCCTGACCCGCCTCACGGCCCTTTGCCTGACCGGCGCGGCCGCTGGGGCACTGACTGGTGGTTCATCATAGGCGGGCTCAGGTTCCCTCTCATATCTCTGAGAGGCTGGCTGCGTCTTAGGCTCCTTGATGCTCCTGACTCTCCTGACCTTCGGAGGCTTTGTAGGGGCCGTTTCGACTACCCGCTCCTCCCTGGCCCTCCTGGTCGGTGGTGTCGGCTCTACCTCAAACAACTCCTCGGGTTCGGCCCCTTCCACCTCGACTGAGGGCTCCTCGATCTCCACGGCCTCCTCTGAGACTGGGGTGGAGGGTTCGATACGGTCCACAACAGCGCTCCTGAGGGTTGACTCAATCATGTGATTCACAGTGCCCGGCTCATACCTCTGCTTCTCCAGCATCAGATCTCGCTCGAGCTTCTCAATCTGCAGAATCCACTCGTCCTCTTCGTTGAAGTCCCATCCACAGAACTCACAGACCATGGCCTGCTCCGTCACTCCGAGCCCACAACTTGGACATTCTTTCTTGGGCTCGGCCCGCTCTGATTTCTTGGCCATCATAGATAGAATTCTGTGGTTATTATATAAGAGTTTGGAGCCGAACAAAAAAGGACTGGTCAGTACGCGATAGCGATGGTAAAATACCCCTGTATGCCATTATCTCGGCCTGAAATGAAGATATTAGTGTTGTGCGTCGACAGGGACGACGACCTCGGGACCAAGACAGGCATCAGCGGACCCGTAATCGGCCGGGAGGAGAATTTGAAAGCAAGCATAGCCCTCGGCCTGGCGGACCCAGAAGAGGTGGATGCCAACACGATACTGTCGGGCCTCCAGCTCTACGATGACCTTGTCAAGAGGGGGATGGACGCGGAGGTGGCGACGATTTCAGGAGACACCCACGTCGGCTTCCAGTCAGACCTCATACTCACCACGCAGCTCGAGAACGTCCTCGAGGTGGTGAAGCCGGACCGCGCGATACTGGTGAGCGACGGGGCTGAGGACGAGGCGATCTATCCCGTGATATCCTCGCGAGTCAAAATCGACTCCGTCAAGCGGGTGTATGTCAAGCAGAGCAAGAGCATAGAAGGAACCTACTATATGATCGTCCGGACTCTCCAGGACGAGAAGATGAGGCGGAGGTGGATTGTCCCTCTGTCGCTGGTGCTGATCATATGGGGGCTCCTGTCGGTCGTGGTCAAACTGGTTCAGTTCCACGAGGGCGAGTACCAGGACATCGGAATAATCTCCCAGATGGCCTTCGGTGTCATCGGAGTTGTGCTCGGGCTATATTTGATAGGATGGGCGTATAGGTGGGCGGAGAGGACGAGCGAGAGGCTCGTTCGGATGAAGCGGTCGATAAGACAGGGCAGCCTGGTCATACCGTTCGCGATAGTTGGGCTTGTCTTGGCAGTCGTGGGCATCCTCATCGGCTACGACATGGCCCTTACTTACAACGAAGGCCTGCTACCGCACGAACGCAGCTTGGCGATTTCGATTCTGGTGTTCGTGTCAGGATGCGCATGGTTCATCGTCTTCGGGGTATTCGCGTACGAGTCTGGCAAGTCCGTCACGGCTTTCCTTCAGACGGGCAAGATAAAGTGGTCTTTCATCGTGATGATGGTCTCCGTGCTCGCCACAGGGTTCATCATCCAGGGCTCGGTCGACGCGCTCGAGTATTTCCTGAAATACAGCGACTATGACCTGGTGATAATATTCTCCGAGATGGTGACAGGGATTATGATCGCCATATTCAGTTCTGTGCTGAATGCGTCCCTTCGGAGGGAGGCTGGGCGCAAGACCGCTGTGCCTGGGGCGTGAGACGCTGAGGCTGGAGAGATGGCTCCCTCTTTATCGCGAGATATGTGATGAGTTTGGATTCGATGAGTCAGAGGATCGTGCGAGCGCCACATTCCTCTCCTCGATCCTCGGTGAAAGGGGGAGCGAGGCGTTCGACGCCTTCAGCGCGTCCCGACTTCCGGAGACAGCGGTTCTGTGCGGCGGTGGCGACTCCCTCGCGTCAGATATTTCCAGTCTGTCCGAAAGAGACTACATCGTGGCAGCGGACGGGGCGACATCTCTCGTGATGGAGCGCGGCCTTCTGCCCGATGTGATTGTGACCGACCTCGACGGCGTGATCGAGGACCAGGTCGAGGCGAACGCGAGGGGGTCCATCATCTTCGTGCATGCTCACGGCGACAATCGCGAGGCATTGGCCACCTGGGTCCCAGAGTTCAGCGGTCGCATTGTGGGCACTTGTCAGTGTGAGCCTGTCGGGAGGATGTTCAATTTCGGTGGTTTCACCGATGGCGATCGAGCCGCCTGTGTGCTCGCTGAGCTTGGCGTGAAGAGGATCCTACTTGCGGGTTTCGATCTTGAGCACCCTTCTCGCAAACCCGGTAGGTCCGCTGAGGTCAAAATGAGGAAGCTCGCTTGGGCGGCTCGAATATTGGCGATGGTGGCTGAGGGGTGCGTATCTATTGAGCCTGTCGTCACTCGCTGAAGCCGACTTCAGTTAGGGGTGCCGACACTTTTTTAGATTCGTATACGCTTGTCTGCTTCAAAGGGGTTGGGATGTCAGTTGTCACCATGCGGCAGGTCGAGCTCGCGCTGAAGAAGACCGTGGGCAAGAAGGACGACATGTCGGACGAGGAAGTCAAGAAGCTTGCTGAGTACGTGATGAGCTTCTTCGGATACACGGACGAGGTCATCGACAACAGGCTGACAACCGAAGACCGAGACGTCTTCTATATGCTCGAGGAGGTGGGGCTCGTGACCACCACGCATGAGGAGGTCCTGCTTAAGAAGGGCAAGCTGTGGAGGATCCACTACTGGATACTCAAGAAGGACCAGATCGCCCGGCTCGCGGCCATGGACGGCGCCGCCGAGGAAAGCGTTGAGAGCGCCCGCGACGTGTATCAAGAGCTTTCCGACGAGCAATGGGCCCGCCATAGACGCCCATCTGGAGAAGGCGATGATGGCGGCCGACCAGAGTAACATGAAAGCAATTAATACGGGTAGCTCGATGGCCCAGCGGCAGGTCTGCTCCGAATGAATGGTTATCTCATCGCTCTCGTTGTGTTCTTGGCATGGATCGGCCTCTTGCTCGTAGCTCGGAAGAGAAAGTGGCTCGAGGGCCATTCGATGAGCTTGTACGGACCAATCGTAATGTGGCGCACCCGGAAGGGCCGGGAGCTGATTAATCGCATCGCATCCCACGAACGCGTATGGACATTGTTCGGCAAGGCTTCGCTGTGGATCTGCGCGGGCGCAATGGTTACCATGATGGTTCTGCTGCTTTGGCAGGCAACGATCGTGCCGAAGATCGAGAAGGCGCCCTCCCCGGAGCTCATACTCGGAGTGCCAGGAATCAATCCTATCATTCCAGTGGGATACGGCATCCTCGGCCTCGCAGTCGCGATGATAGTGCACGAGTTCTCTCATGGAATCATGACCCGGCTCGGGAAGATGAAGATAACATCGCTCGGATTGCTTTTCCTAGTGTTCCCCATCGGTGCCTTTGTGGAGCCGGACAACAAGGAGCTTGAGGAGACCACCAGGACCAGGAGGTCGAAGGTCTTCGCCGCCGGTCCAGCAAGCAACATCATATTCGCCCTCGTGACGCTCGCCCTGTTCTCCGGTCTAATGATGTCAGCTGCCGTTCCCACACGAGACGGTGCTCTCGTAGTGGGAGTCGTGGAGGACTCGCCCGCAAGCATAGCAGGCATCACACCCTACAGCATAGTCACTTCTGTAGATGGGGAGAGCATCGTCTCGGCCGCCGACGTGGAAGACCGCGAATCGTTACCAGGCGTCGAAGTGAATGTGACATACTATTTCGGTGGGGAGCTGAGAACCGCCACGGGTGTCGCTGACGGATTGGTTGTTGCGTATGTCGTCGACGGCTACGCTGCCTCCGATGCAGGGTTGGAGCCAGGGATGGTTCTCGCGTCTTTGAACGACACACTCATCACCAGCATCGGGACGCTCACCTCAGTCATGGCTGAGACTCATTCGCATCAGGTGGTGAACGTCACTGTCATGCGCTACGATTCTGACGTCAGCGAGTATGTCGTAGCTGACGATATTGACGAAATCGTCCTCTCAGACAAGCACGATTTCTACGATGAGTTCTATCCTGACGAGAATTCTGCTTCGTACTCAGGGAAAGGCTATCTCGGAGGAGGCTTCATCATGCTCGGTCTGGACGCGAGGGAGCCGGACCATTACGCTCAGCTGCTGGCTCACCCCTTCCGCGGCGATAGGTCTTTCGGGGATGTGTCAATGTCGTGGCTCCGCCTGATCGCACTTCCGTTCTTGGACCTCGCTCCGCTTCGGTCGCCCGTGACAGACCTATATGAGCCGGGAGGGAGCCTCTCATGGATGCCGGACAGCGCGTTCTGGATACTCACCAATTGCCTTTATTGGGTATTCTGGATCAACCTTATGTTAGGCCTCACCAACGTACTTCCCGCAGTCCCCCTTGACGGAGGGTACATCTTCCGGGACGGCATGGACTACGCTCTCACCAAGGTAAGGAGGAGCAGCACTAAGGAACAGCGTGAGAAGATAACCGGGTCCATTGCGATGTACCTCGCATTGCTCGTCCTATTCCTCATAATGTGGCAGCTGATAGGTCCGAGATTGTAGACAGGTGCCTGCCTTCGTCCTGCATTCCAACAGGCGCGCGCAGAAACCTACTGGCCATGCGCAAGGTTTTTATTATCAGATTTGTTACCAATGACGTTTCCATGTTCTCGCCCAAGAAGGATATGCGCGAACTCATACTAGAGGTCTTGAAGAAGGACCCGACATCGATAAGCGGCATGTCGAGAGAGCTTGAGGCGAGAGGTGTGAAGCTCCACAGGTTGGAACTCACGGGCTATCTCAAAGCTCTTGCCGAGGTCGGCATACTCAAAGAGAGGGACATCAAACCCGCCAAGGTGTTCTCGGTCTCGACCCTCCGCGAGAAATCGTTCCACGAACTCCTCGGAGAGGGGTGCAACGCCTTCGCGTCGAACCCTGATGAGCGGGCGACGCTGTCAGCATACTGTCTTCAAACGCTGTTCAGAAGGGCAATCTTCGACATGGAAGTCCGCAGATGCGGCATGGAGGGCATGGTCAGAGGTCGGAGATCCACCCCTGAGGAACGATCCGAGGCAAAAGTATTCCTCACCAGGCAGGGTTACAAGGTCCCGAACAGCGATACTCCGACGGTGGTCGAGGAGGACATGGCGGAGCAGTTTGCACGCGTTCTGTCGCACGTCATCATTGAGAGGTACTCGCTCGGGCAGCACGTCAAGGAGACCACACAGACGAAACTGTAGAGCCCACGGGGACATGCTTTTTATCCACGGAGCAGCTTTTCTGTCGCGTGTCAATCGACGGGATTGTCGAGGACCTGAGGAGTTACAGGGGCATCTCCAGGAAGCAAGGCGTGTCCGAACTGGCCAGGAAGCTCTTGCGAGCCCCCGAAGGCAACGTCTTCGCAAACTTCGGCGAGGACGCCGCGGCGATCGAGCTCGGTGACAGCATACTCCTGCTCGCCGCGGACGGCATTATGGAGGACCTGATTAATGCGAATCCATACTGGGCTGGATACTGCTCCGTCCTTGTGAACGTGAACGACATAGCGGCAATGGGGGGAATGCCCCTCGCCCTCGTCGACATTGTCTCGTGCGGCGAAGGTCCCATAAGAGACCGCCTGGCTGACGGCATGAGAGCCGCGAGCGACAAGTTCGGGGCCCCGATAGTGGGCGGCCATCTGCATCCCGATACGTCGTACGCTGCATTGGACGTCGCCGTGCTTGGCGAGACCGATCAGAAGCACTTGGTGAGGAGCTCTGGCGCGGTTCCAGGGGACGCAGTCATACTCGCAATTGATCTGGATGGAGAGTTCACCCATTGCATACCATACTCATGGGACACGACCTCGACGAAGGATTCGGACGAGGTTCGACGTGGCCTCGCTTCTATGCACGCTGTCGCTCCGATGCTGTCGGCTGGCAAGGACATCAGCAACCCTGGCTCACTTGGCACCATCGGCATGCTACTAGAGGCAAGCGGTGCGGGTGGCCGAATCAACATCGGCTCTGTTCCGAGGCCAGACGGTGTGGAGTTGATGCAGTGGCTCAAGGCGTACCAGGGCTGCGGCTTCGTCGTCACTTGCGAGCACGCCTCCACGGACTCTATCATCGGCGAATTCTCAAGGCGAGGGCTGACAGCAGCTGTGTGCGGGTCCGTGGTCGAAGGACAGAAGCTTATCGTCGAGCTCGACGGGGACACCGCGGTGCTCTTCGATTTCTCAAGGGACACGCTGGGATGCCGCCACCCGCAAAGGATATGAACGCGGCGCCTTCTACCTGAGTTATAGAAGGGAGCGAGAAACACGGCAAATCAGCGGTTGGCAACCAATCCGAGAGGGCGCCTAAACGCTCGGGTAGGTTCAGCTAGTAAAAGGGGGCTGTCACGCTGCTGCCTCCACCGTGCTCGACTCTCTTTTCCCTGTCACAAGGATTGCGGAAGAGAAGTGAAATGTGCTAGGCCACTGGAGTTGCCGGCCTCGTTCACGCAGGCAGCCCAGATATCTTCTCGGCCCCGCTACCCTAGGAGCGTTGAGAGTTCGCGGTAAGGCTGTTCCCGTCAGGGCCTGACCCGATCCCCGCGACAAAGTCAGAGAGTCCCGCCCTCCAGCTGGACACAGAGCCACCTTCAACCCCCTTGGACAAGGCCTCATTGTCGATACCTGGACCTACGCAGACTCGGTTACGACGTCCCCAGCTGTCACCCCCACTGTCGACGATTTTGGTGTATAAGGACACGCCGAACGTCCCGGTCGAGCCTAGCAGTTCTCGCTTATGCAAAGCGAGGTATAAAAGAGGTTTGCGGCCAGTCGCGGCCGATTGCAGGTGAGCGCGCTCCTCGCGCAAGCGATAATCGACAAGGGGGTACGATTTTGCGAATGGGGGGGCCTTCGCCATGGTTACGTTAATATAGCATACCGCAAGTTCCAGTCCTTAGCCGGGGAGGGAGAGCCTTCTAGCAGGGCTTGTGACTATCACATATGATGAATGTCACCAGGAGTGATTTGAAATGATTGTGAGCGTCCGGAAATCTATAGCACTAGCGGTGGTTGCGATAATGCTTCTCGTGTCGATTGCCGTGCCGGTGATGTTGGCGCCAGGAAATGCGGAAGCTGCAGTTGAAGTTACTATGACGATAGGCGTGTTACAGGGGCCTGACACCTTGAACCCGTTCTCGATGATTCTGGGCTTCTCGTACACGATCCTGTTTCTGATGTACGACACCCTGAATTCGGTGGAGACCGATTTCAGCGCGGACAAACAGCTCGCTCAGTCATGGTATCACAGTGAGGATGGAAAGGTATGGTACTACAACATCACTCACGATGCGGTCTGGCACGATGGTGTGGCACTCACGGCTGAGGACATCAACTTCACCTACAACCTCGTGTTGGATAACGAGAATGCCTGTTCGCTGTGGTCCGGCTATCTCACCGACTTCGAGGAGGTCGTCGCTCTCTCCGACTATCAGCTCAGGATAACAACGACAAAGGCCAAGGCCACCATGCTGAGCATAATGGTGCCGATCCTTCCGAAGCACATATGGGCGGACATCCCTGCAAACCAGCTGAAGCAGGTCGATTACTGGAAGGACTCCACGTATTTCCCGACCGGCCCGGTCGGCTCGGGCCCACTCGTCCTTGATGGTTTTGTCCAGGATGATTTCGTGAGGATGCTGAAATGGGACAAGTACTTCATCGATGTCGTGAACGTTGATGAGGTTCTCTACAAGATATATGAGACATCGGAGCAGATGGCAACAGCGCTGAGATCGGAGTACATCGATGTCGCGATGGGCATACTGCCGAGCTCGTGGGTGAACACCATCTCCGCCCCGAACATCGATGGCCAGGTTGTCCCACAGCTCTCGCTCTACGAGCTGGGCATAAACTGTGCGTCAGCCGAGTGGAGAGAGGCTTTCCCGAAAGCCAGCGATAACCTTGAGACAACCAACCTAGCAGTGCGACAGGCCATCGCTATGTGTGTCAACACGACAGAGCTTGTCAAGACTTGCATGGGGGGCTACGCCGATGCTGGGACCTCGTTGATCCCGACGGCCACGCCGTTCTGGCATTATTACGTCCCACCGGAGGAGGACTGGGGCTTTAACCTTCAAGGCGCTCGCGACCTTCTGACCGCTGCTGGGTACGAGGACATCGACGGGGACGACATAAGGGAGAATACGAGTTCAGAAGTCGAACTGACCTTCGTATTCAACTACAGGCAGAATGTGCTCGCCGAGGAGCTGGCGGCGGAGAAGATATCCGACTGGCTCTGGGAAGTTGGGATAAACGCCCCGCCGGTTGGACTGCAGGAATCACAGCTTACGAACGCATGGTTCGGATGCACGTATGACATGTACATATGGGGGTGGGATGCGGATGTGGACCCGAGCTTCATGCTCTCCGTCATGACCACCAGCGAGATCCCGACTTACCCGCAGGACTACCTGAAGTGGTCGGACTGCTACTACTCGAACCCAGTGTATGATCAGATGTACATCGATCAGCAGAACGCAGTCGACTTGGCTGATCGACAGACGATTATACATGACATGCAGAGGATCCTCTACGTGGACTGTCCGTATATCGTCCTCTGGTACCCCTCAGGTCTATACGCCTACCGGACTGATACGTTCTACAACTATCCCGATATGGAAGCGAACCCAGGTTCCACACCCGGAACGATGTGGTTCTTCTTCGACGTGCTTCCGTACGGCGAGGACATGAACCTTCAGCCGGAGGTGGACCTAGGCCCAGACCAGGACATCGATTGCGGGCAGTCAATGGAGTTCACTGGCTCTGCCTTGGCATCGGACCCGAATACAGGCGACATTTTGACATATGTGTGGACCTTCGTCGAGCCTGACGAAACTGAGAGCGAGTACAAACAGGAATCGGTGACATACACCTTCTTGAACCCTGGTGAGGTCACTGTAACGCTGACCGTTACGGACTCAGGGGGACTCTCGGCGTCGGACTCTCTTGTCATGACAGTCACAGAGGTGTCGGAGACGGCGGGATGGGTCAGCGGCTACGTTAAGACGTCTTCAGAGGCACCGATAGCTGCGGCAACCATCACTGCGGGGGGCAAGACGAGTGCGACTGATTCCCAGGGCAAGTACAACATGTCGCTCGAGCCAGGTGAGTATGAGGTCACTGCGAGCGCGAGCGGATATGCCGCGTCATCGGAGGATGTGACCGTCGAAACCGTTACGATTACGTGGCAGAACTTCACTCTGGCATCTACCACGGGAAACCTCCAGGGGTGGGTTCTCGACGATGAGACCGGAGAAGGAATAAGCGGTGCATCGGTCAAAGTCGGGACCAAGATGACGATCACGAATGAGACCGGGTACTACTTGCTGACGAAGCTTGCCGCCGGCACCGTATTCGTCAATACATCGATGGCGGGCTATGAGGCGAACCGAACGACTGCAGTGATCGTCCTCGGCGGGACCACCACTCTCAACGTGACATTGACAATGGAGAGCACGGAAACCGGTGGATTGGGTACCATCGTGGCCGTTGCCTTGGGCGTGATTGCACTGGCAATGGTCGCCGCGGTAGTGATGACGGTCATCAAGAAGCGGAAGCGAAGCGGCGATGACGACTCCCCTCCTCCAGAGGAAGGCTCATAGAGTCCCTCTCCTTAGGAAGCGTGATTCGTGAAACCCCTTCTCGAAACCCATTCTCGTGGAGCGCGTCGTGTCTGGCTCTGGAGCGTTGCCGGAGTCCGATGGTGGAGCTATGGGCGGAGTCACTGACAATAAGAGCATCGTATGAGCATGTACTGAAATGCAGGAGGTGGGCGAGTGAGGAGCTCAAGACGTGCCATAATGAGGAAGATCATCAACTCTCTGATAACCCTCTTCCTTGTGATTATCCTCAATTTCGTGCTGTTCAGGATGATGCCTGGAGACCCTGTCAGGCTCATCATACCCAACGACCCCAAGATAACGGATGATCACATCGCGCAGATGATTGAGGACTTCGGGCTGGACCAACCTCTTTATCTCCAATTCTTCACATACATGAAGAACACCCTATTCCTTGAATTCGGTGATTCCTTCACGGAGTTAGGGACTCCAGCGCTCGAAATCGTGTTAGAGAAGCTCAAATGGACATTGATACTGACAGGGACTTCGTCGATATTCATGATTCTGATTGGCGTAACAGTCGGCGTCATAGCTGCCTGGCGTCGAGGCGGTCGGTTCGATACCGGTTCCCTCGCGTTCTCACTTTTCTTCTACGCGATGCCTACCTTCTGGTTCGCCATGATGCTTATTGCCATATTCTCGACAGAGCTGAAATGGTTCCCGCCCGATAGCGCATTGACATATGGCAACACGCTGGAGTTCAGCTGGGACGGTTTCCGCGACCTTGTCCACCATCTAATCCTCCCGGCGACAAGCCTGACGATAGGTAGCATTGCCGCGTTTTCCCTGATCATGAGGGGGTCGCTTGTCGACGTCATGACCGAGGAATTCATCACAACGGCGAGGGCAAAAGGACTATCTGAGACGCAGATGCTCAAGAACCACGCCGTGCCGAATGCGATGCTTCCCATGGTGGCACTGATAGCAATCGATATCGCGTTCGTCGTTGGGGGAGCATTTCAGACAGAGGTCGTCTTCAATTATCCGGGTATCGGGTGGGAGACCGTTGAAGCTACGTACGTGAAGAACTACCCGATCCTTCAGGCGGCGTTCTTCCTCATTGCGGTTGCCGTGATTCTCGCCAACCTCATAGCAGATATCCTAATGGTGTCCCTTGACCCACGGGTCAAGATGGGGGGTTGACCATGTCTCAAACCGCTCGGGGGTGCATACAGTGATATCGGAGCCAACAAAGGAGAAGCTCCTTCTTCTGAAGAAGAAGACCCTCGAGACCTGGAAGGTTTTCAGGCACAACCGAATGGGCATGCTGGGCCTGACGATACTGATGGCGTTCGTAGCGATGGCGGTGTTCGCGCCCCAGATGATGCTCATACTCAAGGCCATCGCAGGATGGGAATCCGCGTATGGTCCGTTTGACGTGGTAGGACCGGAGGGTATGGCTGCAGCACCGTCCTCCGATCACTGGCTGGGGACCGATCGGAGGGGGTTCGACATTCTTGCCCGGACCATCTACGGAGCGAGGGTTTCGCTTGAGATCGGACTCGTGGCTACGGTCGTCTCGATGGGACTTGGTTCGTTCGTCGGTTTGATGAGCGGGTTCTGGGGAGGCTGGCGTGACGAGATCCTCATGAGGGTAACCGATGTCTTCCTCGTGATACCCTGGCTTGTACTGATGATAGTATTCGCCACTTTGCTACCTGGTGGACCAAGCGTCGAGAAAGTGATTCTGGTCATTGGGATTACGGGATGGTCGAGCACAGCAAGAATCGTCAGAGCACAGGTACTCTCTTTGAAGCAACGCGCGTTCATCGAAAGGGCGAGGTCGATTGGAGCGGGCGACTACTACATCGTGAGGAAGCATGTATTTCCGAATGTCTTCCCGCTCGTGTTCGCCAATTCCATACTTACTATAGCGCTCTCAATCCTCTCGGAGAGCACACTGAGTTTCATAGGCCTAGGACCTTCGCCTAAAGCAGTGGTGACCTGGGGAAACATGCTCGAGGATGCGTTCCTCGCAGAGGCCATGTTCAATGGCCTCTATCTGTGGATAATCGTTCCGGGAATGTGCATAGTCTTGATTGTACTCGCATTCACGTTCCTCGGTTACGCACTAGACGAGATATTCAACCCCAAGCTGCGGAAGAGATAAAGACTTCAATCGTAGTCTTCTTCACCTGACCGCCAGGACCGCAAAGCTTTAGTCCTGAAATGACCCGTTCCAGTGCAATGCTCGAGGAACTGTGGGACAGCACCATAAGCAGCATGTGGTTCCAGCTCGCCCTGCTCCTCGCCTTGGCGATGCTGTCGAGCATGGTATTCAGGCGGTTGGGGTTCTCAAAGGTCGTCGGTCAGATAGCCCTTGGCATAATCATAGGCCCGAGTCTGCTAGGGCTAGTCGTAGCTGAAGAGGGGGACGCGGGCGACCTCGTAACATTGTTCGCACCTTTCGGAGCGATCATTATGCTGTTCATGATCGGTCTCGAATGCGATATCAGGGAGATTTACACCAAGAAGAACATATTGATCGCCATTGGCGGTATAACGCTCCCATGGGTGGCGGGATACCTTCTTGCATGGTATCTCTTGCCAGAACCAGGGGCTGACTACAGCAGATTCTATCAATCCATCTTCATCGGCACTGCGCTCGTGGCTACGAGCGTGGCAATCACGGCCGGCGTCCTGCGTGAGATGGGTATCATAGGCTCCAAAGTGGCGAAGACGATACTCGGCGCGGCTGTGGTTGACGACATCTTGGGGATGGTTGTACTCGCGATAACGGCAGGTGTTGCCACCGGCGAAGGGGTGGACGTAACTGGACTCGCCCAGATAACTATCGCGGCTGTCGCATTTGTAGCGCTGGGGTCGTACTTGGGCATGAAGGTCGTCGTTCGCGTCATCGGATGGGTTGAAAGGATCGGCATGGCGCGCGGGATGAAGGAGAGCGGGTTCCTCCTGGCACTGTCGTTCGCATTTCTCTACGCATTCATTTCCGAGCTGATAGGGATATCTGCTATCGTAGGCGCATTCATAGCTGGCACAAGCTTCTCGGCGTGTGAGTACAGAAAGCAGTTCATGGAAGGTATCGCATTCCTCGAGTGGGTTTTCGCACCTATTTTCTTCCTTTCCCTGGGAATCCTCGTCGATATCAGACTGCCCGCCGAGTTGTGGATATTCGCAATCGCGCTGGCCGCAGTCGCGATGCTGTCGAAACTGATAGGAGGAGGCATCCCCGCATGGCTGACCGGCATGAACCGAAGGGAATCGATATCCGTCGGACTCGGGATGGCCGCGAGGCTAGAGGTGGCGATGATCATAGCTCTATACGGGCTCACGGAGGGCATCATTGACACACCTCTGTACTCGGCAATAATCATTATGGGCGTGGTATCTGTCCTGGTGGCGCCGACACTCCTCAAGGTCGCCGTCAACAAGTTAGGCAGCTCTGGCGAGAGCATCGTCTCCGAATCATGCGAATTGCCCTGATCTCGGCGGTCAGCCAGAGCGCTCGTCGATGGCTCGGACCTTCCTTTTTGGCTCACCCTCTCGGTCCCGCTGCAATGCGATTGCGAGCAGCGACGCGATCAGTTCAAGCCATCTAATGGAGATCGCATCAGGGAACTTGCCTTCTCTCGTTCCGGATATTTCGATCCATCCGACCAAATTCCCGTTTTCTGCGGTGATGTTCACGTCCAGGTAATCGCCTTCTATGCAGTCGTCAGGCGTTCGGCGACGGGCTTTCAGGAGGATGGGACGGTTGAAGGTTTCCTCCTCGCCCTCCAGGAACGGCTCGTCCTCAGCCAGGAAGACCTTCGTGCATTCGCTTATCCATCTGCCGTTGAATAAACTTGGGTCGTTGAATTCCTCGTGCGTGTACTCAATCACTTCATGCGCCCGCCACGCTTCTGGGCGAAGCCCAGACATTACAACGTACCTGTACTTGCTGTCCGAAGGGCTCCTCAATCCTATTGTGACTTCCCTTATCCAAAGGTCCTTGTGTATTACATCAGCAGCTTCTTGCAGCAACGCCTTCGTATGGAGTTTGGGATCGTTCATATGAGCAATGAGCGTGTGCAAATCATCGAGGAGTCTTCTCGTGCGATCCCTCTCGCCGTAGAGATACTCAAGTTTCAGCTTCCGCTCGACTTCCTCTTGCCTGATGTCCCCTTTCTGAACCATGCTCTCGCCGTCCGAGCGCTTCATTAACGGGCGTCGATAGGCCCATTATTCCCTCAGTGCAGCGTGATAGAAAACGCCTCTAACCGCAACCTGACGGCGCGACATCAACATCGCTATACAAGTCTCTTTTGGCGGACTGTTTGCCGGAGTCCGCCGTGACGGGATTCCTGCAGCAGGAATTTATATCGAATAGAAGAATCGTCATTTGGTGGTTCGATGACTCATCGTTGGACTCTCAGCTACGCGAAGATTGAATCTGGGATGCCTCTCAGAAAGGATGGTTTCAAGAGGCGGTCCTCCGGATTCAAGTACTATCTGCTGTTGCCGTTGGCCGGCTTCCTTTTCTATGCCGCATTGATATGGGGGGCAATCGTGATGGCGTCATACTGCGTGGGAGTTCGGAGGCTGTTCAGATGACATTTGGAGGATAGGCCTTTTCCTCCTCGCTCCGATTGCATCCGAAGAGATCCCAGGCAGAACGCTCGCACCGGACTTACTTCTTCTGACATAGGCAGAAGGGAAGAATCGCTAATCCTCCTCTATGGCAAATTCCCAGAGGATGCCTATTGACCGAAGCCGCGTGGGCGAACTTCGTATATGAGAAGGCGCTTACGTGCAAGATAGCTCGAAGTGACTTGGACCGACGGTTGGATGAGGATAATTTGAATGAAGGAAGTGAGATAGCGGTCAAGATGGACACTCCGAATGTGGAGGGTCTGCGGTTTAGGGCATTCGTTGACGATTCAGATTTCCAGAAGATGTCTGAAATAAGCCAGCTTAGCTGGAAGGCGGACGGTGTCGTTTGGGTAGAGTCTGAAGAGGAGATAAGGGCGCGGTTTTCAGCGGTGAAAGGCAGAGACCCGCGCTTAGACATAGTCTTTGTCGAAGTCAACGAGAGCACGGTCGGATACTCTCAGATAGCCTGGGACAACGAGGTTGACAGGGTAAAGGTGTACGCTCATTCTGTCCATCTCCTTCCTGCTTGGAGGGGCAGGGGAATCCGAGAAGCGCTGTTTCACGATAACGAAAAACGCCTTGAGGAGATATCCTCCAGGCATGACTTCGCAGACGAGAAATACCTGCAGGTCTGGACGTACGATGAGCCGAACGACTGGAAGCGCATCGTTGACACGATGGGTTATGCCTCTGTCTGGCACCTGCTCGAGATGACCCACGAGAGATTATCCGAGGTGGCAATCAGCAGCTTGGCTGAGGGGATAGAAGTCAGGCCTCCTCAAGAGGACGAATACCACGAATTATGGGAGCTCTACAGGGAATGCTTCCTGGGCGAGTCGTGGTTCAATCAGTACACATGGAGCGAGGAGGCTTATCGCAACTGGATTAGATCGTCCACTTTCAGGCCCGAATTGATCAAGGTCGCATGGGATGGCGACGACCCTGTCGGCATTGTGGAGATGCTAGTCAACGACGAGGAAATTCAGCGGACATGCAGGAAGGTTGCCCATGCGTGGGTTGTCTGTGTTGTTGAAAGATGGCGGCATAAGGGTATAGCCAGCGCGCTGCTTACGAGGGGCTTGGCCCAGGTGCGAGATCTGGGTATCGACGAAGTTTTGGTGGATACCGAAGTCGAGAACAAGCACAGTGCTATGGAAGTCTACAGGAAAGTCGGCTTCGAGGTGAAGAGGACATTCACGTTCCACAGGAAGGCCATCTGCGCAAAGTGATGACTTCGTCAGAGCAGAACAGTGGCGGTCATGCGGACATATGCGAGATATCTTCGAGCAGTCGCTTTGCCGGAAGAGACGGAGATTGAGATCAGCTGGAAGAATGGCGGAGTCTGTGGGGTCTTCACCTTGAATAGCCAGACGTCCTTTTTCTTCCTTTATCGATTGTGCTCTCATGGATCCCTTAGACTTCTAGTCAAAGAGCTCATAGGAAAAGGCTTTCCATGGCCAGGATAGACTGTTTTGATTTCGTATCTTCTCAGTTTCTTCGCACTGGCACTCGCTTCCACTGGGTCGTCGATAATGGAATTGAGCTTTGGTTCGTTCGTATTGGTGAACAGGTCACCGCAGAACAGGTCGCCACCGGCTGTCAGAATCCCAATCGAGCCCTTTGAGTGTCCCGGAAGATGAAGAACTCTGGCATTGAGCCCATATTCGGAGAGGTCGTATCCCTCATCTATAGTAAAATCGGGTTTGAATCTTTTTATCCTGAAGAAGACATTGACGATTGCTCTGATGGTAAGATTTCCGGTTTTTCTGTTCCAGAACATATTTCCGCGTTCGACCATTCCAGAATCGTCATAGTGCATGGCTATCTTTGTGCCGAACTTTTCGCGGAGGTAAGCGCAATTGCCCGTGTGGTCAAAATCTCCATGTGTCAAAATGATAAGGTTGAGATTGCCTGGTTTGCAGCCCGCGCCACGAAGTTCCTTTTCAAGTTTGGCGCGCTTAGAGGCTCTTCCGGTGTCAATCAGGATAGAACCGATATCTGTTCTTACAATGTAACAATTGCCAATAATGCGGCCCAAGTAAACGGGCTTAATATCAGAAGCCATTTCGTTCCCCTTGGCGACAACAACCTCTTCCTTCCAATTCCTCTTGCCCATAGGGACTGTGATTGAGGGTGGTTCACATAAGTCTTCCTTCCGCCCCTATGGCCTTTTCTCAGGAGGAATCTAGATGCAGCCGCTAGACCCGCCAGGCTACCTTATCTGCCGGCTTCGTTCGAGTTCAGAGTCTCCGTCTGCAAAAACCGCTTCAACTCATTCCGATCAACGAGACATGTCTTCCTCGATACCTAGCACTTTCTTGAAGTTCTAATCCATCGAACAACCCATGCGCTGCTCGTTACAGCTCCAAGCACGAGAAGTGATGTGATGAAGATGGCCAGGTTCTGGTAGCCGCTATAGTCTCCCGCGTAGAAGTAAAGCCATACTATGAGGAATAAGAGCCAGCCAAATCCAGCAACAGTGTTCAAGATCCACGCCCCCTTCGGTTTCTTGAACTTGGTGTCTTGTTTGCCGGACTTGGACGCGTACTTGATGCCCCAACTGACCCAAGCAGCCGCAAGAACGCCTATGCCGACGATTATGGAGACTAGGAAGATTGCGATGTTCTGCCACACATCATAATCCTCAGCATAGAAGAACAGCCATATTATCAAGAATGCTAGCCAGCCAAACACGACGAGTATGGACAGCCCCACTCTCCAGGCAAAGCCAGGAGTGCTGATGACATCCATCTCCTCATCAGGGACGGCCACATCGCCCATCTTCTCACTCATCATGCCGGGAAGCTAGGCATATACTAATTAAGTTGACCCCGAATTGGTTCGGCAATTTCGTCTCTTGCTTGCTCTCAGACTCCTTTCTGTGCGGGAATAATCTCCCTCCGCCCCTATGGCCTTTTCCCAGCGAAATGGTGGACCCTGTGGGATTAGGTGCCACGAAGATGACTGGCTAGTGCTCCAAAATTCCACAGGCCGGAACTTCTTGCCGAGGAACCAACTCGAGAGATAGCCTCAAACCCGTTGTCTTTCTAGGAGGGGTTGAATGCCCCTCACGAAACCCTTTACATTTCCTCCCCTATGAGCTTTTTCGCGGATCTTGCCACAAGCATTGCTTACTGTCGGCCTTCTTTCCGCATAATGATAAATGGACCACATGCAATCTGGCAATAAGAAGGAATCGCTCATGGTCAGCATTAATCGGTCTCAAATGAGAGAATTGCAGGCGAAGGAAGAGCAGAGATTCGTGGAATCCAGACCGAAGTCAAATGCATTGTTTCAAAGAGCCAAGAAATCGCTTCTCGCCGGAGTTCCAATGAACTGGATGGTCCGATGGGCCGGGCCCTACCCCGTCTTCGTTTCCGAGGCGAGGGGTGCTTTCCTCAAGGACGTGGACGGCAACAGATATCTCGACCTTTGCCTCGGAGATACGGGCTCCATGTTCGGCCATTCACCAAAGCCTGTGGTCGATGCCGTGCGGAGGCAGGTCTCCAGAGGCATCACGACGATGCTGCCAACCGAGGACTCCATCTGGGTGGGCGAGGAGCTGGCTCGGAGGTTTGGATTGCCGTACTGGCAGATCGCGATGACCGCCACTGACGCGAACAGATTCTCGATAAGGCTTGCGAGGGAGGTCACGAAGAGGAAGTACGTCCTTGTAGTGCACGGCTGCTATCACGGCACGGTGGACGAGACCCTCGTCAACTTGGAAGGCGGAGCTGTCGTTCCCCGGGGAGGGAACATAGGACCACCCGTGCCTCCGTCAACTACCACGAAGGCCGTGCAGTTCAACGACGTCCGTGCGCTGGAAGAGGCTCTGTCGCCAGAGGACGTCGCATGCGTCCTGATGGAACCGGCGATGACCAATCGGGGCATCATACTCCCGGACCCAGGCTATCATGATGCGCTCAGGGAACTGACCAGCAGGGCCGGGACTCTTCTGATCATAGACGAAACCCACACCATATGCTGCGGCGTGGGGGGCTACACCGGAGTCCAGGGTCTCAAACCCGACATGATAACCATGGGCAAACCGCTCGCGAGCGGGGTGCCCGTTGCTGCGTTCGGAGTGAGCCAATATGTATCGGACATGATTGTGGAACGCATATTGAGCGATGGCACGGACGAGAGCGGGCTCGGAGGCACGCTGACAGGCAACGCGTTCGCGGTTGCCGCGATGAGGGCGACTCTTGAAAAGGTGATTACCAAGCAGGCCTTCAATAGAATGATGCCGCTGGCTGAACGGTTCGAGAAGGGCGTCGACGACGTGATCAAGAGCAGGGGAGTCCCGTGGCATGTCGCCCGCTTGGGAGTGCGCATCGAGTACCACTTCTGTCAGAACGCACCGAGAGACGGGGCTGAAGCCGACATGGCAAAGGATGCTGAGCTCGAGAAGCTTCTGCACCTCATGATGCTGAACAGAGGCATACTCATGACGCCGTTCCACAACATGGCTCTGATCTCGCCATCTACGACAGCGAAGGACGTTGACAGACACACCGCGGTGTTTGCTGAGTGCGTGGACACCTTGTTGAGCTGACCGTGATTGTCCGCCGAGTCGACTCCTGACACGGGATCTGAGCGACCGACTCAGAGTCAGTCGGTCTTCCCTGGGGTTAGTGCCGGGTTGATGTGGGTCTCCATTCCCCTTGTGGGATGGAAATGATGAACTTGTCGTCTGCCCCCGTCTCCTAAAGCCCTTCTGCCCCCACAGCTTCTTCTCAGAATTGGTGGACCCTGTGGGATTAGGTGCCATGAAGATGACTGGCTAGTGGTCGAAAATTCCAGGGACCGGAATTTCTTGCCGAGGAACCGTATCGAGAGATAGCGTGAAAACCCTTTGTATCATTTCCTTTTGCGTGTTTGGGTTAGTAATACCACCATGATTGCCGCTTCAATAGCCACAACAATCCCCAGCCCAAGCACTGCCGCATTAACAAGTGGGGGGTCTTCTTCAGGTGGAATGTATCCTGCGTTCACGACAAAATAGTCCAGTGAAGCATTCGCCAAATTTGTGTTCTCCCATGTTATTCGATAGACTCCCTCCGCGCCCGTATCGAAATAGACGTAGTAATTCTCCCTCACTGTCACATAGTAGTACTCGGTGTAATCGCTTCCTTGTGTTGAGGTGGACATGAGCCTCAAGGTTCCGTCGGGATTGGCGAACTGAAGGCGAAGTGGAGTCTCATAGTCGGTGTTTGAGCGGCAGAATAATCGTTCATTCACATCCATGGTGATCTCAACAGAGTAGTCGGTCCTTCCTGGAATCAAAACAGTGTCCGTAAGCAGATGTTCTCCTTGTGCTTCTACAGAACATGGTGTATCTACGAGCATAATGGACAGAAGGGCAACTGAACAGAAGATGGCAGCACTTAGCCTTAGAATATTCATCTCGAACTCCCCCACGTCATGAAGTCAGCGCGCATATAAACCACTTTCGAATATGGCCACATTGGGATAAGGGACCACGAAACTGACTGGCTCACACCCCAAAATGCCCTTGTTAGGGCATCTTCGTCGAGGAGAAGAATCGAGAGATGACCAAACCCCTTTCGCTTTTCCTATTTTCAACCGCCATCACTCCCCACGGGACGACTGTATTCGATGGGGTGCAATACAGCATTCTTGGACTTTCGACCCGGATGAGTGGTGGGCCCATCGGCGCATGCCCGGCCTCCCAGATAGCTCGTTCATGTGTGCAAAGATATGCGCATGAATTGATGAGCCGTTTCTCGGTTTTCTGGGATTGATCATACTAGAGGCGCGAGACTTCCGAGAAATCGTTTTCGGGATTCGCGATATGTTATATAGGAAAAGTTCCGTTATCTCGGCTGGGAAGTACATGGGAGACGAGAAGAGCGTTCTGCGATGGGGCGGTCTGGCCGGAATGCTGGTACCAATCTTCTTCATTCTTACAGCCGTCATACTACTCGCGTTGGTGCCACAGGAGCCTGCCGACCCCGAGGGATTGGTCATGAGGTTCCCCGAGGACAGAGCGGCCATTGCGGTGGGGGAGGGCCTCTACCTGGTGGCCGTCATCTTGTTGGTCACACTCTTCCTTGCCTTGTATCGGGCTCTCCGCGGGACGAGCGTCGCGCCCGCTCTCTTCGGGAGCGGCCTGGGCCTTGTGGGTCTCGCAGTGCTCGCTGTCGGAGCGCTCCCGAATATTGCTTTCAACCCGATCTCCGACCTCTATCACGCTCCCGGAACGACCCCCGAGGAGCAGGCGACACTCGTCCTCATGTGGCAGGCGACCCAGGGCATATTCAATGAGACGGACACCGTAGGGTTCATCCTCATGGCGATAGGTTTCATCGTCCTCGGAGTGGCCATGCTCGGGTCCCCAGCCTTTGGCAAGCGCTTTGGCGGGGTGAGTATGGTGCTCGGGGTGGCTGTGGTCGCAGGGATGTCCGTCTTTGGGGTCGACTCCGACTCGGTCATCCCCTTCGTGCTTGTCGCCTTCATCATCTTCCCTCTCCTCTTCGGATGGAAGCTCTACAGTTTATCAAAGGGTCTCCAGGGCGTATAGGGCTCAGAAGGATGAGTTTCCTGACCTATTCCCTCCGCAAACGCCAACGATTTCTCGATTCGGCCAAGAACCTGGCGCAATGGTCGATGAGGTACAGGTGCACCTGAATGCCTCTGAGAGGCTTTAGGGTCAAAATCAAGGCTGTTTCTTCAGTGACCTGCCGCATCCAGGGCACCATACTGCGTCAGGGGATACTGGCCTTCCGCAATACTGGCAGAAACCGCCCATGCCATCTGCGGCGGGCGCGGGCGACATCATACCGGCCTGGGCATTGCTCTTCCCCTGAGAGCTCTGCACAGATACGAGAAGCAGCACCAATCCTATGATGAACATGATTCCGCCCACGATTGCGACTACCCATCCAATGCCCACCATCTCCATGTTGAAATCGTATTCACTTGGACTTGTGAACCTCTCCCAAATGCTCATTGAATTGGCAGCATTCTGGAAGACGACCGCTGTAATCAGTCCAATCGCGCCAATCGCAATCCCCAATACCACTACAATCAGAGCGCCCGTCCTCGTAAAGACCATCTCCTCAGGTCGGAATCGCCTTCGATGCCTTAAGGCCTTCTCTCCGCCCCTATGGCCTTTTCTCAGGAATGGTGGACCCTGTGGGATTTGAACCCACGGCCTCTTCCTTGCGAAGGAAGCGATCTTCCACTGATCTAAGGGCCCTCTGATAGAATGCTGTTGAATCTCGGTCCAGTATATCTAGCTTTGCTTATGCGACGATCCTCATTATATTGTCCACAGTGGCCCCAGCACTGCCAAGGTACGAATGCGGGTCGAGAACGCCATCAAGCTCCTCTTCGCTTAGAAGTGACGCGACGCTCTCGTTCGCTATCAAGTATGATTTGAAATCCTCGCATGCCTTCTGCGAGTCCATGCTGCACCTCCTGATTAGTTCATGGGCATCCTGGCGTCCCATCCCCTTGGACACTAAGGCCATCATTACCGACTCGGCCATTATCACACTTCCCGCCTTTCTTAGATTTTCGAGCATTCTATCCTTGTTGACAACGAGGTTCCTGAACATCTTCTCCGTCTTCGCGACTATATCATCGAGAAGAATGAACGAATGGGAGATGAAAAATCTCTCGGCTGAGGAGTTGGTTAGGTCGCGTTCATGCCATAGAATCGCGCTCTCCATCGCAGGCGTCATGAATCCGCGAACGATACGCGCGAGACCACAGACGTTTTCCGCCATGACAGGATTGCGCTTGTGAGCCATGGTGGAGCTGCCAACCTGGACCACGTCGTCGAACGGTTCGGCGACCTCGCCTATTTCGCCACGCTGTAGATTCCTTATCTCTGTGGCGAACTTCTCTATCGAAGTCGCGATGTTGGCGAGAACCGCCATGAGCTCCACGTATCGGTCCCTGGCTACAATTTGTGTTGGACCATCTTCCACCCCCAATCCCAGGTTCGCCATGGCTGCCTTTTGAATCTCCACCGCCATCGCTCCGAAACCAGAACCGGTGCCTACGGCACCGCTCATCTTGCCCACCAATACCCTGGTTTTGCATTCGCACAGCCTCTGCTCGTGTCTATGAATCTCGAGCGCGTAGTTGGCGATCTTGAGACCGAACGTAATAGGCAATGCGTACTGACCGTGCGTTCTGCCAATCATTATGGTGTCCCGGTTCTCTTTCGCCCGCTTCGCGAGAGTCAGCCTCAGGGCCTCCAAACCTTTCTCGATTATCGAGATGGCGTCTTTTAGCTGAAGCGCCGCGGCCGTGTCGAGTATGTCGTTCGATGTGGCGCCCAGGTGGACGTACTTGCCGCTTTCACCGCATTGTTCGCTTAGGACCCTGATTATCGCTGTGATTTCGTGGTTGATCTCGGCGTCAATCTCTTGCACCCTAGAGAGCTTGACGAACCTCACGGAGGCGGTCTTCTTCACGATGTCAGCGTGGTCCTGCTTGATGTTGCCAACCTTTGCATGGGCTAAGGCAAGTGCTGCTTCGACGTCGAGAAGCTTCTGGAGGCGGTTTTCCTCGTCGAAAATGGCCTTCATCTCAGCGCGGCCGTATCTGAAATCCAAAGGACATACTGGCATGTTCGCCACTTCTCATGAGGAGATATGTCATGGGCAGATAATGTTTTCGCGGATGAAACTGTGATTAAACCAGGTCACTAGGGCCTCTCGGCCCCTTCGTCAGTGTGTGCCCTATTCATCGGGAAGTCATCATGGGTGATAAATCAGAATTATAGCCAGTAAGCCGATTCGGGGACAGAATCCGTTTCTGATCGATGAAGCTCGAATCTGATACGATAGGAATGAAAAGGATCTCGAAGTGATTTGCGGATTCGAACGAATTGAACGATAATTCATGAAAATGAACTGGACGCTCAGAATCTGTCTCTTCGTGGGGGTCGGTGCTTCTGGAAGCAAGTCTGGCAGTAGACCGGTTTTCCCTCTGTAGGCTTGAACGGGACCTCCGCGTCAGCTCCGCAGTCAGAGCACTTTATCTTGTGCATCTCCCTGGGACCTGAGTCACGTCTACGGCTGCCGCCTCCATAATTGCCGTAACTCATTGTTTCTTCTCCTTTTTCGCGAAAGCACTCATAGCACTTATCGCAAAGGGGTTTAACGGGTCTTCATACAAGTAATGATGCATGTCACGCCACTGTTGCGTTAAGTATGATTCAGGGAAATCGTCCTCGATGGGTGTCTGACGGCCGATTTGAACGCACTCACCGTCGAGTTTAGACACGCAGTGGTATAACTGGCCCTCGCTCTTGTGGCCTTTTTCCCCAAGAGAATGGTCAATTACCCCTCGCAGACCCCTTCACCCTCTTTCATGATTGGGAAATGCAACTTGTGGTCTCCTGCTAATAAATGAAAGGCCCAGATTTCCAACCATCCTCACCGCCATTTCGGCTGGAATTCCGAGTGCCATCATTTCTGGGGGGATGTTCCTGTTTTGTGTAGGGTCCGCGGGACCCATAAATGCAGTATTCTTTGGTGCTTTCTCACACATTCCAGCCGGGTATGAGATAAAGGTCGAACATGAAGGACCCCACGGAACAATCACCGGTGAGAATGGGTCGTCGCGGTCAAAATGGACCAGTGCCGCCAAATTCCGGATCTGCTCGGCGGCGCCGAAACAGCAAATCGACCTGACCTCGGGCATCCTATCGGGAAGCGTTTCGCATGCCTGGATGATGAGATACTTGCCTGGCGGAGTGATCTTGCCTAACGCCGCCTGACACCGTTCAAAGATTTCCGGGCTAGATTTCAGATATTCTGCTGCCCCTTCCCTGAAATCCTTTGTTCCCGTGGATACGAAGTATTTGGTGAATTCATTTCCAGGTAGGAATCCTGTATGAGTTAATCCTCCTGGGCAACAACCTTCCCGTGAGTCTCCAGTGACGTAGATTGCAGATAGCTCTTCTTCGGCCGCCATCTTGTACAATGAAGCGGCAAGGCACCGGTTCACTTCCGGAACATGGACAGTACCGGAGGGCAGAGTTTCAGATCCGTATACTGCCAGCGGCCGTGTTGTCAATCGAAATGCAGTCGCCAAAAGCTCTCCAATCTCTCTGAAATTCATTTCCGTCATTGCGCTCACCTCATCCAAGTCTCAATCACTCATGGCCATTTCCATTTGCCGGCTCATCCTCTCAGCAGGAGATAAGGATTCTTGCCAAGGATAGATCAACCGGCTTGAATTCGGCATGGAAATATCCCGATTCACTTCAGAATGAAGGAATCAACACAATTCCGCGTCAAACCGAATTTCCGCAGATCGACACGTGAGAAGGGCCTGCCTGGATATGCATAGTGTGTTATCATGACTGATAACCTGAAGAAAACCACCTTAAATGCCCGAATGACTCTTTTCATTGAGGATGCGATGACACCGGAAGACCGATCCAAGACCGTATCGAGACTTCTCGCGGACGATTACTCGCAGAAGATCCTCGCCTACACATACGAATCCCCTGTTTCCGCTCAGAGGTTGAGCAAGGTGTGCAGGATACCCATTGCTGCGTGCTATCGCAGGATTCACGAGCTTGAGCAGGTCGGGCTGATATCCGTCGATCGCGAGAAAGAGGTCTACAAAGGCAGGAGGGTTCGTCTTTATCGGTGCAAGCTCAAATCGGCCGTGATACGCTTCTCCAACGGTCGCTTCGTCTTGAAATACGATGTACTGCCAGACAATGGCAATGGCGGGGACGAACACGCGTCCGACCCCCATGCGATTGCCGGTTCATCAGCGTGAGTGTGCCGTTCTTCGGTCAAGTTCGTTGTTCACCACTGTGACGCAGTGATCTGCATGATAGCTTATGGGTCCGAGTGACAGCTTCTTTGGCTCGTAAGACATCAGCGTCTTCTCTTCCTCCTCCGTGAGGTCTTGATCGTCCCCGAGCACGAATGTGTTGTCCTCTCCGAAGGAGCAGGCTCCGATGTCCTCCCCATCCTCCTTGAGATAATGCATCTGTGACTCCTTGTGTATGTTCGACAACACTTCACTGTAGCTCCTGTCCGACACATATATGCCAGGAGATGTCCTCCTCTCTCCACCTGGCTTTTGGAGCAAGGCGTTCCGTATGAGCGCCGCTGTGCTCCTCTCGTCGGGGTTCAGGTACTTCACCTCGGAGCCGACGATCCTTATGGTTTTCGGGGGGTTCGGCGCACCCAATAGCATTAGCGTAATCTCGACATCCCGTCTGATATCGTGTGATATGAAGAATGCGGAGTTGACGCATCGCAGAAGGATGTCCAACCTGCCTGTCGACCCGCTGAGGTCGTCCAATTTGAAATCGGCAGACGTAATCGCCCTATGGCCGAGTACGACGAATCTCCTCAAGCAGCTCACGCCCCCTTGGCCGGCTCGAAGTCCTTGAATTGCTTCATTAGTTGTCTGCGCATCTTCCTGTTGCCCAAGAACCCCTTCATGGCCTTTATCGATGCATCGTATTGCTTGAGAAGCTCCCTGACCTGCTTGGTCGTGGTCCCGCTTCCCCTCGCTATCCTGGTGACCCGCGCGGACTTGATCATCTTCGGATTCTCCAACTCCTCCTCGGTCATCGAATCCATTATCACACGGAATCGAGCAAGCCGTTCCTGCGTCAACTCAACGTCCTGTTCTGTGAGCTTGTCAGCCAGGCCTGGGAGCATCGACGCAAGCTTCTTGAACGGGCCCATTCCCTGAAGCATCTCCATCTGGTCGTACATGTCTCTGAGCGTGAATTTGCCGGACATCAGTCTTCTGGCGGCCTCTTCGGCCTTTCTTTCGTCCACTACCTCGCTGGCAGCCTCTATGAGCGCCTTGATGTCCCCCATGCCGAGAAGCCTGCTGATGAATCGGTCAGGGTCAAACCTCTCAAGGTCCTCGAGATGCTCGCCTACGCCGATGTACGCGATTGGAGCGCCGGTCTCCGCCACGGCGCTGAGCGCGCCACCACCCTTCGCCGTGCCATCCATCTTGGTGAGAATGACCCCTGTAAGGCCAACGGCGTCATGGAACGCTTTCGCCTGTGGCCCCGCCTGCTGCCCTGTCTGCGCGTCGAGCACGAGTATCTTGTTTTCTGCGTCAACGGCCTTCGCGACCGTCTTGATCTCCTTAATCAAGTCGGCTTCGAGGGCATGCCTCCCAGAGGTGTCGAAGATTATGACATCATATCCGTCGAACTCCTTGAGAGCTCGTTTGGCCACCGATATGGCGCTCTTGGACTCGGGATCACCAAACACTGGCACGCTGATCTTCTTGCCGATTTGGACAAGTTGGTCGTAGGCAGCAGGTCGATGTACATCGCCTGCCACCAAGCCGACCCTCATGCCTCGCTTGTGTAGGTCCTTGGCGAGCTTGCCAGCCGTCGTGGTCTTGCCCTGGCCATAGAGTCCGACCATGAGGATCCGCTGCGGCTTCGCTGGAATCTCCTTGGACTTGCCAAGAATCCCCACGAGCTCCTCGTGAATGATCCTTATGACATGTTCTCTTGAGCTCATCCCCGCAGGCGGTTTCTCGGTGAGCGCCCTCCTCTCGAGGTTCTTGGTCATTGCGAGCACGAGCTTGACATTCACATCAGCCTGAAGAAGAGCCCTCTGGACGTCCTTGACGACATCCTTAACCAGCTCATGGTCTACATGCGACGCGTTCGCTATCTTCTTGATCGCGTCTTTCAACGACTTTCCGAGGCCTTCCAGCACCATGGACGCAGTCCCGTCGCACTAAGCATGGGAGTTGGATAAATAGCTTATGCAAGGCTCGAAAACTTACAAAAAAAGGGAAGGGAAGGGCTAGCCTTGTCAGAAGGGATGGGATGCACTCTAACAACTAGCCCAAAATTTCCCAACTGATATATTGGTGGTGCACTATATAAACTTGTCGAAATCCAACTATAAATAGATTCCATATGAAACCTACCTCAGAGGCCCCTTACCAGCATCTTCTGGGGGATGGTGTCAGACGTTTCCATTTTAGACCCTCGTTTCATCTGCTGCGACTGCAGGCTATAGATAGCCGGATTTCTGGAGGACCATGATATCGTCTGTGCTGAGTTTCTCTCCGCTCTTGAAGCGCTCGAAGATATCCTCAGCCTCTCTCTTGGCAACAGTCTCATCCTTCTCGCGCTTTGCCCTCCTCGACTTGTCACGGATGCCTGCAATCAGCTTGTCGAAATCATGCACCTGGCGGATATGCTCTATGTGCTCCCTGTGCTCCTCATCGGCGGCCAGCTTCGTCTCGATGAACTTCTCCTGGGCCTGGTCGGCCTCCTTCCGGAGCGCATCTGCCTGTTCATATAGCTTGAGCATCGCATCGTGCTCTGCCTGGGCCTTCTCCGCGAGCTCGGCGACCTGGAGGTGGAACTCCTCCGCCTTGTCCTTGGCCTCTCGAGCATCTTTCTCAGCGACCCTGACTTCCGTGCACTGCTCCAGCTCTCTCTCCATCGCCTGCAGCTTTGCCGAGAGCGAGGATATCTGCTCGACCAGCCCCCTCTCCTTGTCAGGGCTCATAACGGAGGTCATGTGCTTCTTCTCAAGCGCCCTCAGCTCCGCCCTTATCCGGCGAATGGGCACGCCGTCCTTGGGCATCTTCTCGCGTCTCAATGACTGGACCTTTTCGGAGCATTCGTTGAACTTCCTGTTCCACTCGTCCCTCTTTGCCTTGGCTTCCCTGACTTCGGCGTTCATCTTGTCACGGCTCTCGCGACGCGTGTTCGCCTCGTCGATGAGCTTCCGTACCTGGGCGTTGAGTGAATCCCTTTGGTCGGCCCACTGCCGAGTCTTGTCGTTGAGCTCATCTCTCAGACGCTTTCGCCTCTCAGCCTCTGCGTTTTGGCGAGCGCGCTTCTCTTCGAGCTCATCAACCATCTCAGTCATGACACCAACGCCCTCAGAACAGGTAGTCTGGACGCGAGGAGGACAATACTGGGTCCTCTTTATATCCTTTTCTGTCGGTGGCCCTGAGCAGGAGGGCGAGATCTGGACATATTTGCGAGACAGTGCGGTTGCTGCAATTACAGGTCTGGCTGATGTACTGGCGAAGGGCAGGTGTATTCGAGGTTAAAATGCGTTCATATGACTTATGTCTCGATCTACAGCTGAGTTGGATGGTTCGGATGAATGGGAGGAAACTCCAACAAGTAGTGCAACTAGACTCGGTGCTGCAGCCTGATGGAGGATCTTCCGCCCACCTCCATAGCCACGCAGCCCGCGAACCTGGTCAGGATTGATCTCGATCTCCGAAAGGCGTTACTGGACCATAGGAAGAAGTAAGGGGCTAATGATCCCTGTCGGCCTCCTCATCATTGCCTACAGCATCCCCTACAGCTCGGTAGGATCGAGCAGGCAGGCCTCGGATTCATTGACGCCATGTCCCAATATTCACCCGACACGAAGGCTCATCCCAGAATCGTGCTCATTTAGAGCACCGCCTCAGATGGATAGGCTGCAAGAACCGATGGTGCAAGATGCTTGTTCCTGACCGTGAGAGATGTTATCAGCCGTGATTACCGGGTCGATACGGGTTTATCTATTGGAGACGAATAGAACTCACCAGCCACGGTTACTTCAAGAGCTATTGACAGAAGAAGGCTGCCATTATGAAGGGCGATCTCAGACGGAAGGGTAAGGGTCAATCAGCTGGGACTGGAAACTCCATGTTTGCCAAGCTCAAAGGCGACAAGGGCGAGAAGGTCCAGATGGTGACCATTCGGGAAGAGAAGAAGACCCTCGTCAGGATTGTGAAGGCGAAGCCGAAATCTGTCAGGCACCGCTCAGAGGTTCTGATGAACAAGTCTGTCTCCGAGGAGGATATGAAGATTACGGAGGCCGTGATGAAAGGTGTGTCCTCATCGGCAAGGCCGACTGCGGCCACCTCGGCCCCGGCACTAAGCGAGCCAGTGCCGAAACACTTCGTCTGCTTTGAGTGCGGTGCCAAGATTCCAGAAGGCATGGACATCTGTCCGAAGTGCCGTGCAAGGTATCTCCTCGACCTCTTGCCTGAGTCGATCGCCGAACTCGAGAGGATTCAGATGGAGTCCGCTCACGATGATGACAGCCTGGAGCTTCGAACTCCGGAATCGCTTCCTGTTCTACATTTCGACGCGCTTGAAGGAATCATGAGCTACCTGGAGCCAGATAGCGGCGAGTCGGATTTCGTCCTTGAATGCAGCCATTGTGGCACCCTCGTCGCATTAGACGTCGGCAACTGCCCAATGTGCGGGACTGGACTCGGCATATCTGACGTGGGAATACTCAGCCTGCTGAAGGACACGGTATTCGACACTGAGGCCATTTCCGAGCTGGAGTGTCCGCACTGCGGCGAGCATGTGACGCTCCAGGATGGCACGTGTCCATCATGCGAATCATTGATCATTGACGCGGGGGCCTCAGTCGCGGAGAACAAGACGATTCCAATCATCAGGAACGAGAACGTGGTTTTCGTCCATGTAGACCTCGAGACCGGCGACCTGAACTATATCCAGAGGCATCTCCGCAAGCTTGCGATAGAGCACACTTCGATACAGCTCGAGGGGATAGGAAACGGGAGTTTCGACCAGAACTGGGAGGGTCTGTCTAGAATCTGATGTAGGTGATGCTGTTGGACCCGTTTGAGATGTTCAGTCTGGTGCTCGACAAGCACACCTCGGAAATACTCCACCTGACGAGCGAAACGCCTCTCAATGCAACAGAATTGAGCAGACTCATCGGTATACCGCTCGCCGCCTGCTACAGGCGAATCAGGGCATTGCGTGAAGCAGGTCTCCTTCGTGAGGATGCCAAGACGATGTCAGAAGGTGGCAAATCGGTATCGAGCTACAAGTCCACCGTCGAGAGTGCAGAGGTTGTCCTGCACAATGGTAGACTCCGCATACAGATGACAGTTGACGGCGAGGACAGCGACGACGAGATTGACTTCACAACGGAAGCGTCTATGTTGTGGTGGCAGCGCCCAAGTCCCGACGACGACAAGAAGGCGAACAGACGCAAGTGAGACGAAGGTCAGGGCCGTAGCGCATTCCGTACGTCTTACCCGGCCTTCTCCAGATTGTCAGCTCTCTTGGTGAACATCCTCGCTTCGCTTTCGTGAAGGCGGCTCTTCTCGAGGAATCTTGCCGCACGAGACCTGAACTTGGCGGCCTTCTCTGTTTGCAGAGCGGCAGCGTGCTCCCGCTTCCTGGCGATTTCCTCCTGTTTCGCCGCCTTTCGCTCTAATCCGGCGATTTTGTTCTGCAATGCCTCTGGACTCAAGTCGGACTTGTCGTCGGCAATCCCTGCTAACTCTCCCTCGTAATCCTTGATGCTAGCCCTGTACACCTTTGCCTTTTCGTGTTTATCGTCTGATTTCTCCCTATGAGCGACTGCTCTCGATGAGCACTTTTGGGCCTTTGCCTGGTTGGCTTTGTGCTTGTGGTAGAACTGTGCAGCCTTGTGGCTGTGCTCGTGAGCCTTCTTCCTCAGAACGGCGACATCGCGATACGCCTCAGCCTGTGCTCTGCCAGTCCTGGCAACCCTTATCTGGTCTTCCTTCTCTTCGTCCGTCTCCTCGCGCGGGACGTCATCGTCCCGCTTCTTGGAGTCGGTGTAGTCACCCTGTGACGGTTTCGGCTTGCCGAACGTTTGGCTCGAGCTGTCCTTCTGACTCGCGGGCTGCGATGATTTCTTCCTAGCCAGGAAGGCGTCTATATCTTCGTCACTGCTCTTCTGAAAGTCCTTTTTCATGATAACCACCCTTCTTGATAGAACGGTCTGGAAATGGCCTGATCCTTCGCGTGCTCCTCTTGCATCAAATCTCCATCTTCAATCATAAGGCTTTTCATTAGGATTCATGTCATCTGGGCTCCGAACGCGTGCGCAGCGCCTCCGTATGTGTCTGGTTCCGGTGTTGTTGCATGCGACAGGCTAAATACAGGCAGGCGTGATTCGTCCTCCTCGGAGGGATTCCCACGGTCAGAGCGTGCATATTGGTATGCTGCAAACTTCTCAAAATGAGAAAGGTCTTGGACATAGCCAAGAGAGAGCCAGGAGTCAAGAACGCGTTTCCCGTTCACGGGAGATGGGACATCGTCGTCGAAACAGAGGAGCTCCCACTTACTGACATAGCGGATATTGGGATGCACATCTACAAGGCGGAAGGAGTCGAGATTGTCGAGACTCTAATCGAATATCCGGAGATGACGTGAGGTGGACTGATGGTAAAAGCACTCATTCTTATAATGCTGGAGCCCAAGACTTTCGAGAACGCCAACAAGATAATCCGAATACCCGGTGTCAAGAGTGGCTTCCTGGTGTTCGGACATTACGACTATGCAGCATTCGTCGACGTGCCCAATTTGGAGAAGGTCGGCCAGATATCTGACAAGATACAGAGGCTGCGGTTTGTCCGGTACGTCGAGACGCTGATCGAACGATAGGCGATTGGGTCGGTCTCGACAGCTGTTGAAACTCCATGGGACGAGAGGCGAACTCGCCTCCGCCCCGCCGTTTTATAGTTCAAAGCGTGCGCACCCCCAAAGAGCGGATTTCGAATGCTTACCCAAGGGCTAGCGCCAACAGGCCGCTTCCCTTGGTTAATGATTTATATTCGGAGCTTAATCACGACGGCGATTGATTAGGGGGAACATCAATGGTTGACATTACACTCGTCATACCAATCGCTGGAATCGTCGGCCTGGCCTTCGCAGGATACCTTACATGGTACGTATTCAGGAAGGACCTGGGAACGCCTGAGATGCAGGAAATCGGCGACGCCATCAAACAGGGCGCAATGGCGTACATGAAGAGACAGTACACGACAATCATCGTGATAAGCTTGATTCTGGGCGCTCTCATTGGCGCGGCGATAGAGCCCAAACCTTACGTCGGAGTTTCATTCCTGGTTGGTGCGCTTTCGTCCGCCTTGTCTGGTTACATAGGCATGTATGTGAGCGTGCGGTCCAACATTCGCACTGCTGCAGCGGCTAGGCGCACGCTCAACGAGGCGCTTGTCGTCTCGTTCAGAGGCGGTGCGGTTTCCGGGATGGCAGTCGTGGCGCTCAGCCTGTTGGGCGTGGCCGGGATATTCTACACTTTCAACACTGGAATGGGGTTCGAGATCAGCGAGTCATTGGACGCTGCCATCGGGTTTGCGTTTGGCGCGAGCTTTGCGGCGTTGTTCGCACAGCTCGGCGGTGGGATATACACTAAGGCGGCAGATGTGGGTGCAGACCTCGTAGGCAAGGTCGAGGCAGGCATCCCAGAAGACGATCCAAGAAACCCTGCGGTCATAGCCGACCTGGTAGGTGACAACGTCGGTGACTGCGCGGGCAGAGGCGCGGATTTGTTCGAGTCGACCGCCGCGGAGAACATCGGAGCGATGGTTCTCGGTCTGGCACTATACACCTTCTGGACGGAGGGAGTGCCAGCCGCATATCGCTGGGATCATGTCGAGGCGCTTGTCTGGATATTCTTCCCGCTCGTTGCGAGGTCGTTCGGAATATTTGCATCTCTGGTAGGCGTGCTCGTTGTCAAGCTGACAAAGGAAAACAAGGACCCGATGTCAGGAATCAACCTTGGTTACTACGTCACCTGCATCCTGGCTGCGGTATTCTTCTATGTTGCGACAAAGTACATGTTCGGAGACGAGTGGATCTACTTCTTTGGCGCAGGGCTCATCGGCATTGTGCTGAGCATAGTGATCGTCTACATCACCCAGTACTACACATCTGGCAGCTGGAGGCCAGTAAGAGAGATTGCCGAGGCGTCCACGACGGGCCCGGCGACGAACATCATAACAGGCCTTTCAATCGCCCTCGAGACTACTGCGCTTCCTGTCATCGCAATAATTGTCGCCCTTCTGGCTTCGTTCGGTCTTGGCCAAATGGCGGCGCCAACGGATCTCCCGGAAGGCGTCGTCACCGATACGGACAGGCTCATCTACGGATTCTACGGTACTGCCGTAGCCACCATGGGAATGCTAGCCACATGTGCATTCATACTGGCCACCGACACTTTCGGCCCTATAACCGACAACGCCGGCGGCATCATCGAGATGTCGAAGCAGCCAGAGAACATAAGACGCCGGACGGATAGGCTGGACGCGTGTGGAAACACGACGAAAGCCCTCACCAAAGGCTACGCGATGGGCAGTGCAGCACTAGCAGCCTTCCTGTTGTTCGGAGCGTATTTCGAGAGAGTCGCGTTGAAACAGAATATCGACCTTAGTGAGGCGTTCAAGGTAGACATCGCGCAGCCGGATGTGTTCGTGGGCGGATTGCTCGGCGCCATGCTCGTCTTCCTCTTCGCCTCCCTGGCCATCAGAGCGGTCGGCAAGGCGGCGCACAAGATGATCAACGAGGTGCGGAGGCAGTTCCGCGAGATACCCGGTATAATGGAGAGAACCGCCAAGCCAGACTACGCTAGCTGTGTCGACATCGCAACCAAGGGTGCCCTCAAGGCGATGATCCTACCAGGCATACTGCCTGTTGTCGTGCCCGTCGCCTTCGGCATACTGATGAAGGTTGCAGGATACGACGCCCCTCAGGCCGTGGGAGCTTTGCTTATGGTGGGCACTATCGCGGGCATAATGGTTGCCAACATGTTCAACAACGGCGGCGGCGCTTGGGACAACGGAAAGAAGTACGTCGAGGAGGGTCATTACGGCGGCAAGGGCTCTCCGGCGCATGCTGCGGCTGTCGTCGGAGACACAGTCGGAGACCCGCTCAAGGATACGGCGGGACCATCGATACATGTGCTGGTAAAGTTGCTGTCCACTGTGACGCTCGTATTCGTGGGACTCTTCGTTGTGACAGGCTGAAGGGGTGTTGGCCTCTCGGCAAACCATATATACGACAACAAGTATCGAGTCAACCGCGAGCCATATATCAGAGGACTGTCTGAATGTACGTGATAGCATCGAAGGAAGATGTCGTCAGGATACCCCCCGGACTCTTGGGAGAGGACTTCAACACGCTGGCGTCCAGACTGACCCAGGATTCGTTCCAGAACAAGGTCGAGGGGGATGGTAGCTTCACCGTCCTTGTCAAGGACATCGATCCGCAAGGCGAAGGGCGGATCATACACGGAGACGGTGCTGTATACCAGAAGGTGAAGTTCGACACCCTGATGTTCAGACCAATGCTCCACGAAGTGGTTGAGGGCACCGTGTGCGAGATACTCAAGTTTGGAGCGTTCGTTCGCTTCGGACCGCTCGACGGTTTGCTCCACATCAGTCAGATCATGGATGACAGGATTGACGTTGATGTCGACGGCAGAAGGCTTCTTGGCAAGGACACGAAGCGGGAGCTCAGACTGGGCGACAGCGTCCGTGCGAGGATAGTCTCCCTGAGCATCAACGAGCGCAGTCCCCGTGAGAGCAAGATCGGCCTCACCATGAGGCAGCCTGGCCTCGGCAAGCTGGAGTGGCTTGAAGAGGACAGGAAGAAGAAGGGAGAGAAGAAATGAAGCTCGAGAGGGCCTGCAAGGCGTGTAGCTCCATGACTGAAGAGGACAAGTGTCCCCTCTGCGGAGCTGAAACATCGAAGGAATGGCAAGGCTATGTCGTAATCATAGACCACACCAAATCCGAGATAGCCAGGACGATGGGCATTCATGTCAACGGCAAATTCGCCCTCAGGGTTCGATGATTCATTCCCGGAGAACGACCTGGTCCTTACCGAGGATCTGAGGAAGGAACTGGCGGAGCCTGTCGGCGAGATAGTGGCCGCGTCTTCGCTCAGACAGCTGCTGAAGGGCAGCCCCAAGGTGGTTTGCGTCGGTGACGTGGTCACCGTAACGTTGCTCGAGCTTGGCATGGAGCCAGATGTGGCCGTGTTCGACTACAAGACCCAACGATTCGTTGAAGCCAACACGAGGGAGCACATCTCGAAGATGGGCGGAACCCTCGTCCAGGTGGACAACCCGCCTGGAAGGATAACAAAGGCGCTGTGGCACGCTGTCAGGGACGCCGTAAGAGGCTCTGACAGGGTGAAGATAGAGGTGACAGGCGAGGAAGACCTCGCGTCGCTGGTTGCGATCGCCTACGCCCCTGAAAGGGCGCATGTCATCTACGGCCTCCCGCAGCGGGGCCTGACGGTCGTGCGAGTCGACGACTCTACTCGGGCGACGGTAACTGCTGCGATATCCCGCATGAAACGGTGAGACGATATGGACGTTGAAATAGTCTCGAAGGATGAGAATGAGCTGCTCGAGAGAACGGAAGTCAGGTTCAAGGCTACCCATCTCAACGAAGGCACTCCTCAAAGGGATGCCGTAAGAGACAAGCTGGCCTCGTTGTTAAAGGTCCCGAAGGAGCGCGTCGTCGTGGATTCGATGAAGTCCGAGTTCGGGAAGATGGAGACTATCGGCTATGCCAAGGTCTACAAGACCAAAGACGCTGCCGTCAAGTACGAGAGGGAGCACATACTCATCAGGAACAAGCTGAAGGACAAGGCTGCCCCTGCCAAAAAGGGGGCGCCAGCAGAGGAACCCAAGGCTCAGGAAGAGAAGAAGGAGTAGGCGTGGAGGTTATCGATGGCAGCTGAAAAAGCAAAGAAGGCAAAGGTGCCCAGGAAGGCCAAGAAGGACTGTTACTCGTTCGAAGGTGACACCCTCAAGCGCTCAAAGAAGCACTGTCCGAAGTGTGGTCCAGGCGTGTTCATGGGCGTCCATAAGGACCGAGTCTCGTGCGGCAAGTGCGGATACACCGAGTTCGTGAAAGGCAAGTAGGCCCGTACCCCCGAGGACTATCACCTTAGCATTGCGTTCTGATCATCCGTCAGCGTCTTCTGAGGGTGACAGTTCATCGATTGACCCGCTCAAACTCATCGTTCATCGGAAGAACTGCCTGACACGAGTCCGCCCCAAATAGGTCAATATGAACAGATTGAGCAGTATCGTCCAAATAGGCGCGCCAGGGTCAGTCCTTGAGGGAATCAATATCAGGGTGAAGAATGCGAGCAGTATTGCGAAGAAAGCTATCTTCCTGCCCTTTCTTCGCGCCCACTCGCGTCCCTTGAGGTACCCCCTCGCCAATACGAAGGAGAAGGTCGCGATTGCCAGTGCAACGACCCCTATGACGAGGAATATCGCAGCTATGCTGTCTGCGAGTTGCTCCCCGACAGTGGATGAAATGTCCTCCTGCACATCGGGACTGCTGGCGATTACGAGCGCTATGAACGCCACTAGAAGCATCTGCAACCCGGAGACTATCTGGAGGATTGCGATCAATGTGACCCCTATCGGCCTGGAGTAGCGAGCCTTGGACCTGTTCACCAAAGACCATCCCTCTTGGCACCTAGATATCTGGTGTGATACTAGGACTCTCGCACCTTGGCATTGAAACTAACGCGCCTGCAAACTTTCATTATCACAATTCAGATACGGCGTGGAGAAGATAAGCGGCCTGGAGTGTGGATTCACATCGAATCGTGGTTCCTGCTATCGACCTCTGTAGCTCTGCTATGGGGACTGAGTGGCATATTCGCCAAGTCCAGCACGAGCAAGCTAGGCGTCGCGAGGGTTGCCATTCTGATTACCCTGGTCGAAGGAGCACTTTACTCGGCTGCGTTTCTCGTTTGGAGGGAGCCACATCACATAACCCTCTATGAGGGGGTCATTGCCACAGCCTCATGCGTCATAGGGCTGTCAGGGTATCTCTGCTATTTCGAGTCGATACTGGAGGGACAGGTTTCAATCGCTGGCACGATCTCTGCGGGATATCCCGCGTTGACGGTCGTGGGAGCTGTCCTGCTCCTCTCGGAATCTCTTGCGGCCACGCAGATTCTCGGCATAGCCCTGGTCATCCTGGGTGTGGTCGCGATATCATATGAGCCAAATCCCAAATCTGTGAACGCTCTAAATAGACGCTCTCTCATGTTCGCCGTTTTGGCGTTCTTTGCATGGGGCATATGGAGCCTTTCGTCCAAGGTGGCGGTGGACATGGTGGGGCCAGGAAATCTGTTTGCGTTCTACGTGATTTCGTCATTGACCGCGCCCTTGATGTACGCCTGGTTCAGATCGATGCGGCCGGCCAAGGGAGAGCCACCTATTCCGACGAGATCCGCCTGGTCGTTGGGGACAATCGCCCTGTCGCTAAACGTTGTTGGCGCCTTCGCGTACACATATGCATTGGACATGGGTTCAGCGTCCCTTGTGGTGTCCGTATCAAGTGCCTATCCCATCGTGACCGCGCTATGTGCGATTCTATTCTTGAAGGAGAAGATCAACCTGGTGCAGGCTTTAGCGATAGTCGGCGTCGTTGGAGGGCTTGTGGCGATAGGTCTTTCGCTCTGACATCGCGAGAAGGCATCAGCGCGAGATATGGCCAGTGCCAAGATAGATATACGGACAGCGCTTTCCGCGAATTAGGGCCTGTAGTGTAGCTTGGACATCACAGGGGCCTCCGGACCGCTCTTTGCGGAGGGAAAGCCCCGAACTCGGGTTCGAAAGGCGAACAAATCCTTGTTCCCCGAACATCCCGACAGGCCCGCCTCTCATTTCCATCATCATATTATATGCGCGCCAGCATTAGTTGGTCGATGCATCTCACGCGAGCCGAGGAGGGCACTCTGGCGGGCGAGGAAGGCCTGTCTCGTCAAAAAGCAATGGAACTTCTGGTTGCTCTAGGCGACATATACGGTGCCAGGCGATTGATACCCGTAGCCTCGGCCCAGGTATCAGGCGCATCCTTCAAAACCATAGGGGACGCTGGCATCAGCTGGTTGGAGGAGATTGCTGCAGAGGCAACGGTGTCCGTTCCCGCGATGGTTAACCCCCTCGGACTCGACATGCGGAGATGGCGGTCGATGGGGTTAACCGCCGAGTTTCACAGCAAGCAGGCGCGCATTGTGAAAGCATATGATTCGATGGGGCTGCTTCCGGTGTACTCGTGCACCCCTTATCTCGCGGGACACAGGCCGCGGAGAGGACAGCATGTGGCCTGGGCTGAATCCTCTGCAACGGTGTTCGCAAACTCAGTGGCAGGCGCAAGGACGAATCGAGAAGGAGGGCCGTCCGCTCTTGCTGCGGCAATCATAGGCAAGACGGCTGAGTATGGACTCCATCTCGAGGAGAACCGCGTCCCCCGAGTTTTGGTCAAGCTGAAATCAGTATCTGAGGAGCATATACCGATTGCCGGCTACCTCACTGGCAAGGCGGCGGGCAATCGAATCCCGATGGTTGCCGGACTCGAGATGACAGACGATCAGCACAAATCGTTCGGCGCCGCGGTCGCAGCAACAGGCGCGGTGTCAATGTACGCATTTGACAGGCATGGAACGGAGAGCATGCGTGCCCGACGGACGTACGAGGAGAGGATCGTCATAGATGCTTCTGATATCAGACGATGCACGGAGGAGCTGAGTGGAGACGACGATTGGGACCTGGTGTCGATTGGATGCCCCCATTGCTCCGTTCGCGAGCTGAAGAGTATGGCTGCCAAGCTGAAGGGGAAGAAACGGAAGGGAGAAGAGGATGTCTGGTTCTGCACCTCTCGAAAGGCATATGCCGCGTGTCCTGAGGCTGTCTCAGTATTGCGTCGGTTCGGCAAGGTGCTTTGTGACACGTGCATGGTGGTAGCTCCAATCGAAGAGATATATGCGCGCACAGCCACCAACTCCGGAAAGGCCATGGTCTATCTCCCTACCCTGGGCAAGCAGAAGGCGTCCTTCCGCACTACAGACCAACTGTTGGAGGCGATATCGCGATAATGCGAGGCAGGAGGATCATGGGAGGTTCGGCCCGAGGCAAGGCGATGGTATGCCCTGCCCCGCTGTCATTCCTTGGAGGAGTGGACCCTTCCTCTGGGAAGATTCTCGACCCTGACTGCGCCGTCCACGGCAGCACCGTTCGCGGCAAAATCCTGTGCTTCCCATACGGGAGGGGCAGCACCGTGGGGTCTTATGCCATCTACCAGCTCAGGCTTAACGGCAAGGCCCCTGCGGCGATTGTCAACCGGTCCGCCGAGCCGATAATCGCCACGGGTGCAATTATGTCTGACATACCGATGGTGGACAATGTCGACACGTCCCTCATTATGAACGGCGACAGCGTGGTCGTCGAGGCGTCCTCGGGTACCGTGGAACTCAAGGGAGTACGGGAACGACACGTCGTCACTAGCATCCTCCGCAATGGCGCGAAGATGCTACTCCTGCGTAGGAGCGAGGAGGTCGGCTCATATCAGCGACAATGGGCAGGCGTCTCGGGATTCATCGAGGAAGGTGAAACCGACATCTACGCTGCGAGAAGGGAGATAGCGGAGGAAGTTGGCTTGATTGCGACGAAGCCCACCAAACACATCAGCCCAGAGAGCTTCCGAAACGGCGACACAGTATGGACCGTCCATGCATTCCTCTTCGATGTCGCGACCAGGCGAATATCGACAGATTGGGAACACGACGAGTACAAGTGGATCCGCCCAGATGAGCTTGCTCAATACAATACTGTGCCCGGGCTCGGCGTTGTAGCGAAGAGGCTGCTGGACGAGTCTATCCCATGATGGTGTAGTCTACCTCTCTCTCGAGCAGGTTCAGCT
>Ga0224507_10000010_pt1 | contig 103592 bp, 89 predicted proteins | sample SF_Jan12_sed_USG_3_FD_170159 | JGI IMG/M metagenome (GOLD analysis project Ga0224507, IMG submission 170159) | Sediment microbial communities from San Francisco Bay, California, United States - SF_Jan12_sed_USGS_13 | ecosystem: Environmental > Aquatic > Marine > Sediment | place: USA... | reverse complement strand
GTTTCCTTCGAGAGCGGGGTATCTCGGAGGGGATGTCGTTGCGGACATCCTCGCGAGCGGCATGCACATGAAGAAGGACATCACCCTACTCATAGATGTGGGGACCAACGGAGAGATTGCCCTCGGGTGCAGCGAATGGCTCGTGTCGTGCGCATGCTCGGCGGGCCCGGCCTTCGAAGGGGGCGAGGTCTCTAGCGGGATGCGCGCCATGGACGGCGCGATAGACAGCGTGAGGGTCAACGACGACCTGAGCACGTCCTACCATGTGCTCGGGGACGAGAAGCCGAACGGAATCTGCGGCTCCGGACTGATAGACCTCGTCGCGGAGATGTACTCCAGCGGCGTGATAGACCGCAAGGCGAGGATACAGGAGCTCCCGACGGACCGCGTGCGGCAGGGTGACGAGGGGCTGGAGTACGTCGTCGAGTGGAACGACCGGCTCGCGGAGGGCGCCAGCAGCGATCTCATCGTGACGGATCCCGACCTACAGAACGTTCTCAGGACCAAGGCGGCGATATACGGCGCCGCAGCCGTTCTGCTCAAGAAGATGAGCGACGACCTCGATGACATATCGGAGGTGGTGATTGCGGGTGGGTTCGGCAACCACATAGACATCGACAGAGCCATCTCATTAGGCATGTTCCCCGACGTCCCCAGGGAGAAGTACAGGTTCATCGGCAACGGGTCTCTGGGAGGAGCGAGGCTGGCGCTCCTGTCGAAGGACATGAGACGCGAGATGACCGAGATATTCGACGAATTGACCTACATCGAGCTGAGCGTCGACGCCGACTTCTACGACGAGTTCTCGTCTTCGCTCTTCATACCACACACGGACCTGGCTAGGTTTCCGAGCTTCTCCGAGGGGGCGCGGAAGGTGAACGGCTCATGAGCGTGTTCACAGCAGCCGTCGCTGGCAAGGGCGGCGTCGGCAAGACGACATTCTCAGCACTCGCGGTGAGGCACCTGCACGATAGCTCGAAGGAAGTGGTCCTTGCTGTAGACGCTGACCCCAATGCGAACCTTCACGCCAAGCTGGACGCCCCGCTTGGAAGGACGATAGGAGACCTGCGGGAGGAACTGCTTGCCAATGTGGACGAACTGCCGGCAGGCGTGTCGAAGCAGGAGCATGTGGAATACCAGATAAGGCTAGCTCTAACGGAGGGCGGCGGCTTCGACCTGCTGACGATGGGCAGGCAGGAGGGCGCCGGATGCTACTGCTACATCAACAACATCCTCCGCACATTCATCGACTCGCTCTCGGAGAAGTACGCTTACATAGTCATGGACAATGAGGCGGGCATGGAGCACCTGAGCAGGAGGACGACTAGGTCGTCGGATACCCTGTTCATAGTATCCGACACATCGAAGGCGGCGCTCGAATCCGCTTCGAGGATCGCCGACCTTGCGCGGGATATGGACCTGTCCACCTACAGGACCGTGCTCGTACAGAATCTGATGCGCCCAGACGAGGAAGTGGCTCAGTTCCGGAGCTTCTCTGGCTTCGACGCCGTGTACGGTGTCAGGCGTTCAGCTCTCATACAGGAGTCGAGCAGGTCGACCGAGTCTCTCATGGATGTGCCCGCTACAGACCCCGCGTTCGCAGACATCGCCAAGGCGATCGACGAGGAGCGCAGGACGACAGCCGGAAGGTGAGCGCTTCCAGACTCATCCTGAGAAAGTCTTCATCAGCTTCGGCAGCCCCGAAGACTCCCTCGGACCGACCGTGATCTTCATGTCGGTCAACTCTCCGAGCTTCCCGCTCATCCTGCTGACCATGCCCGGGAGGATTATTTCGTTCCTAGAGCTCTTCTCCTTTACCTGGAAATCCTCGATGGCCTTTGCGACCGACTCGGGCGTGAGCTTGCCCGCGGCGAACGCCGTCATGACCGACTGACCTTCCGTGTCGACGACGAGCAACCACGCAGGCACCTTGCTCTTCTCGATATCCGCCCTCACCGTGAAGTAAGTCAGCGAGAAGTTGGTGGTGAACATCACCGGCGACTTGTCCGTCGGCTCGCCCACGGAGTACAACCCCGCCTTGACCTGGATCGGTACCTGAGGGTCGGTGAATATGTTCTGCCTCAGCGCCAGCAGAGGGTAGACCATCTCCCTGGGCATCGTGTCCATCAACACCGCTGAAGAGTATTTCATCACGCCCAGCGCAGCCTTCATGTGCTCCGCCTCCGTCGGCCCGAGGACGGCTATCGTCGGGAAACCGAGCGGCCTGAACTTGTTCTTCACAGCTGCCCTCCTGATGGCGGTCATGTTGACCAGCATGTCGGCGCTGGTCTGGACACCGGGTTCGAGCACGAGGTCGTTGAGTCCCGCCTTCTTCGCCTTGTCAGCCAGCTCTGCCAGCTCGTCCAATCCCGGCGCGCTGACGACCAGCGGGAGCGATTTGTCCTTAGCGAGCGCGACCATGTCGTCGAAGTTAGACGCCGTCGCGCGGTACAGCAGCGGCTTCTTGTCAGCGCATGCCTCGACTGCCTTAGACGCTATCGCTGGGTCGTCGCACATTATCGTAACGGGCAGCCCCTTCTCAGCCGCGGCCTTCACGGCCGCCACGAAGTCCTCAGGGCTCCCGGACGAGTGCCTTATCGCGACCGAGTCCACGCGCAGAATCTGCCCCACACGCTCAAAGGACATCGCTTGCGCCTCGTCCAACTTCGACTTCACGCCGTCGAGCCCATCCGAATCATCGGCTATGAGGCCGAGGACTGTCGGGTTGTAGAAGGTCTTGTCGTGCCTGAACAGCTGCGTCTCGTCTCCCATCTTCGCCGCGAGCTCGCCCGCGCCGAATGTCACGAGCCTTATCGGTGGCGCGCCGCTCTCCTCGAGTGCGGCCTTCGCCTCGGAGCTGACATGCGGACACGCCTCGAGCGCGACCTTCTGGTTCGCAAGCTGCATCGCGAACGCCAGGCATGTGGGGAATTTGCACTCGCCGCAGTTCGTCTTCGGCAGCAGCTTGTATATCTCCATCGCGGTCGGCACTTCACTCACCCCCTGCGAGCACATTGATGGTTTCTCTGAACATGACTATAGATCTCGGGTGACGCATGATCACCACATCCGCCCCGGCGACGGCCGCTGACAGTGCGGTCATCGCCTCCCAGTACACCCCACGCAACTCGGCGCTCCCGTGCTCGGGGTTGTCTTCAAGCGCTTCAGGAACGTTCCACGCGCAGGAGCAGTCGCATATCATCGGCATCTGCAGCACTGGGTCCCCTGACAGCGCTCCCAACCTGAGGCGCTCGATGTTCGAGTAGGAGTACTCGAGCCCCATGCCCAGAGGCGCCATGAGCGGGTCCATCATTATGTTCTCCGGCTTAGTGCCGAAGTCCAGCAGCAGGATGTTCATCTGCTTCGCGAGGTTGATGTCTAGGTTGGAGAACGCGACGATGCCGTGGCCATTCGCCATGGACGCCGCTGCGATGGACTTGTACGCCTTCTCCTCGGCGAGCCCGAGGAACAGCCTCTCCCCCTTCGCGATGTTGGACACCTTCTCCATCACCTTCGCGTCCTTCTCCTCGAATCCACATCCGTAGACCACCATCGGCAAAGCCATGCTCTTCAGCATCTTGTCGACGAGCCCTTCCAGCTCTTCCGCCGGCCGGTCCTCTTCCTCAGGGTTGGCGGACTGGAGCTTCAGCACGCAGAGGTCTGCGCCCCATTCGGCCTCGCATTTCTTGGCCCACTCCAACGGGTCCTTCACGGCGGCACCCATCGACTCCTGCAGCTGCTCAGGGACCATGCGAACCGTGTCGACGACATCCATCGCCACCAGTGGCAGGTGTGGCATCTCGCTCTCGAACTTCAGGAATGGCAGGCCGTTGGATCCGCCGGCCATCAGGCGTGCGCTCCTTGTGCCTCCCTGGTCCTTCGTCGCGCCGATGGCGACCTCTTTGATCCGTCCTCCGAACTTCTCCTTTGGTAACTCAAACCCCAAATCAGAATCCCCCTTCTGAGCGTCAGTTGATCATAGGCAACATCTTCATCGCTGGATGGTCGACCTTGGCGAGCCACTCGGTCAGCTCCTCCGGCGTCCGCGCGACCGTCTCATCGGCTATCTTGCCGACGAAGTCCGGCATGCCAAGCTCCTCGGCGCGCTTCGTCAGCTCGTCCTTCATCGCCTCCTTGAGGTCCTTGGGCATCCACACGATCCTCTGGAACCCACCGTCCGCGGTGATGAACTTCCTGCTAGTGAGGTACTTACGTCCCACGCCGATGAACCCTGGCGTCTGAATGCCGCCGCCTACGGACCCGGCGAGGGTGGAGAATGTCATCCCTATCGGCGTCATGCCGGGGAACTCCCTGTTCACGACGACCACTCCTTGCAGGTCGGCCGACACGGCGACTATACACTCGAAGCACCCGCAAGACGTCATCGGATCGTCCATCATCGTGTACGCGCTGAACTTCTGGAGCTTGCCCATGGTCTTCTCGGTAACGGCTTCGTTGACCCCCGTCCATTGACCCTTCACCTCGTCGATGACCTGCTTCTTCGGGACGGGGTTGTTCGGGCCCGTGGGCGCTATCTGGAACGATGCCTTAGCGTCGAGCCAGTTTATCGCGCCGCAGAGCCCTAACCGCTCTGGCGTCACTATGCACACATGCCCTGGGGCGAAGCTCTGGCAGAGTGTGCACGTGTAGAATGTGTCGACTTTCTCGTCCGTGAGGTCCGCTATCCTCGCGTCCCTCGCGGCGTACGACGCGTGTGCCTCGTCAACATGCTTCCTTAGCTCCGCCTCGTCGGTGACGATCGTCACCTCCACCTTGGAGACTATCGCACCGAACTCCTCCTTCAGCTTGGTGACGAGTATGTCGCCTATGTGCTTCAGCCGAAGGCCTGCGGCGACGGACGTCTTGCTGAGGCGGACCCACAGGAGGTTCCTCTGTCCCGTGTGCCACGCACCCTCCGCGAAGTTGACGAATTGGTGTATGCGTCTCTCGAGGACGGACTCGAAGTCCTCCTGCATGTTCTTTCCATAGACGTTGACGAGTATCCCGAGGTGAGTAGATGAACCCTCGGCCATCTCGTCGACATCCTTGCCGATCAGCGTGATCTGGCCGTCCTTGACCTCCTCCGGGTTCCTCATCTTCAGCAGTTCAAAAGCGAGCGTCTTCGACGGTCCACCCGCCTCTATATGCATGTCCGGCCGGCGGATCGTCTCGCCTTCGAAGGCAGGGCCGTAAGGCACGGGCAGGTCGATCGCTCCTAGCTTTATCCTGCATCCCCTGACCTCTATCGCGGTCGCGATCATCTCGTCGAGGTTCTTCTGGACGACGTACTTGTCGGGAATAGGCTCGACATCCTGGTCCGTTATGGTGGGCGAGCCGTTGAACATCACCGCGAACTCCGCGGCCACCTTGATGTGGTCCAATGGCCCCATCTGGAGCACGAAGACCTTGGGCCTCTTCGACAGGTACTTGTAAAGCCCCTCGCGGTCGCCGCTCTGCACGCCGCCGAAGGACAGCGCCGCTCTGATGGCGAAGTTGAGGCCGTGTATGATCTGCGTGAACTCGCCGACCGGGTACAGCATCCGCTCGAGCCCCATGGCTATCTTCTCGTCCTTCAGCTGTTTGATGATGTCATAAGAGGCGATTATCAGCATGCCCTTGTTCTGGCAGTCGCGGATCATCGTCGCCAGCTTCTTCGGGTCGCTGCATTTGCCCACGAAGACCGCCGCACCTGGGATGGTGTCGTCGACGAACGCTATTCCGAGCTGCCTCAGTATCCTGTCGGGCACGAAACCGCAGTAGAGCGAGCCCTCGTACGGCGTCGGAGTCTCGATGTACTTCAGCGCCTCGACTATCTCCGCCGATATCATCGTCGTCTCGCCCGAGGCTATCGCAGCCTCCAAGGTCGGCTCCTCGATGATCTTCCCCCTCGCCTCGCCGAGCAGCTTCGGCAGGTCGCCCAGTCTGGTACAATCTCTGCCAAGCCAGGCGAACAGGCTCGGGAGCTGATATCCAGTCTCCGGAAACTCTATCTTCTGGTCCGGGCCGTATTTCCGAAGGGCGCGGTTGAGGAGGAAGTCGGCATATCCCGCGGCGATGATGGACCCCTCTACCGCCATTTTGAACAGCTTCTCGTTCGTGACCGTGCCCTCGTCGGGCACGCAGGCGGCGCTCCTCTCGACCTCTGGATCGGTGAGGTCGAGTTTCCACCGTCGGTACTCGATGGCGGAGTACAGCCGCTTCGCGGCAATCACCGGGTCCTTCTCGAATATGAAATATCCACCGTATACGTCCCTGGCAGTGTTCTCCAGCACCTCGGTGACGAGGGTACTGCCGTAGAGGTAGTTGATCGTACCTACATGGACCGGAAAACCCATCGTGACGGCCCATGTGCCTATGGACACGGCCTTCTCGTGCATGGCCTCCGGAGCGGCAGCGACGAACGGTATCTGATGCACATCGACTCCGAGGCGGTTGGCGACCTCTGTCGCGAGGTTGGAGAACCTCGGGTTGTCGACGCATGATCCTATGTGCCACACGCAGGGAAGGCCGTCGACGCCCGCCGCCTCGCTGAGCTCAGATAGGAACGACCGCAGACCATCGCCCGCGATCTCCTCCACCTTCGCTGGATCCAAGAATCCGGCCTTGGCGAGCTCTATTGCGTTGCAGCCAGTGGTGAGCACGAGGATATCGCGCTTCAACAGCTCGCGTACCATGATGAGGACGTCCTCGTCCATCTCGGTTCTGGTGTTCTTGCACCCGGCAAACAGCGCGAGTCCGCGGACATGGCCGCTCATGATGTTGGCTACGAGGTGCTGGAACGGGTCGCCAGGGTTCGCCTTGGAGAACAGCTCGCGCATCTGCTCGACGCTGAACCCGGCGACGACCTTGGCTGGCGTGACGGTCGGCAGCCGCCTCATTTCGCCGCGCTGCTTGTAAGCCTCGAGCGCGAGCATCAGCACCTGCTTGGCGGACTCGCGCGCCCTGTCAGGCGTGAACTCTATGTGCGTGTCGCCGACGAGGCGCGCAGCGGCCTCCGTGCTGATCATCCTGGTGTGAGTGCATTTCGCGAGCGTAGCCAGCGATGGCAGGAAGCATTGGTAGTCCAGTATCATCGCGTCGAGCAGTCCGCTCAGGACAACGAGTTCCTGTGCCATCACGTTTGACGCGATGGGCACGCCCTTCCGCATCAGTATCTCGTTCCCGGTGCAGCAAACACCGACTATGTTGAAGCCTTCCGCGCCTTCCTTCTTCGCCTCGTCCTTCATCTCGCGCGCAACGTCGACCATTATGTCGCTCAGCAAAGGGTTGTGGCCGTGGACGGCGACGTTCACGCTCTTCTCGTCCAGCACGCCCAGGTTCGCCTCGCTGAGCACTACCTTGGGGGTGCCGAACAGCACGTCGCTGAGATCTGAAGATATCTGCGCACCGGTGTAGTCAGCAAGCGCGCATCTGATGCCCGCGAACAGCAGAGGGACGGGGTCGGCATCCACGCCCATCGAGGTCCTGTGCATCACGTCGCTTATGACCGACTCGATGTTCCACGGGAGTACCCCGTGAGAGTCCCATAGCTTCATCCTCTTCTTTGTCACCGTCGATTTGAGGAACGAAAGAGGTTCGTGAGAGTATCTTGAATAATCCTCGAGCGCCGCCTGTGCGACGGGGAGGACAAGCGCGTCCGGGCCCTTGCCGGCGACGTCGATACCGAGCTTCTTAGCAACGGCCTCGAGCTTCTTGGGGTCGGTTACAGAGTAGTCGCTGGTCTTTTTCTCGGCGACCATCAGGAGCACCTCGGCAATCTCCTTGCCGTGGTACGAGTGCGACGCAGTGCCGCCGACTATCATCCTGTCGATGTTCCTCGCGACGATCGTGTAGTCGCGGGCGCCGCAGATGCCTGTCGTCGGTTCCTTGCCCATAGGATTGATCCTGCAAGGACCCTGCAGACATATCCTGCAGCACAGGCCGAGCTGGCCGAACTTGCACTGAGCCCCCTGATTGTTGAACCTATCGTACACCGTGCAGATGTCGGAGCTGCGGAGGCCAGTGAACATCTCGGAACAGCTGCTGTCCCAAAGTCCCGCTGCGCGGTCCTTCTTCGCACTCTTGGCCGACCCCTCTGTTTGTTCCTTATCTGTCTTGCCCGTCACGCGAATACATCCCCTGCACGGCCATGTCATGCTGCGACTCTCATCCCATGGGTGTCATGCTTGTCGAACAGCGTTCACCGGTGGAGCAGGCTAACCACCCTAGGCGAGCGGACGGGTTCCTAAAGTAGTGACAACACACCGCCGCCTGGCGTATCCACCGGAACTCGCCATCACATGTAACCCCACTGAACGGATGTCTGGCTCAGGTCCAACTCTGACAACAGCGCTCGGCATTCGACGAATACGTATTTTGCTACAAATACGTTGTTGTCAAGAACGTTTCGGCCTGTGTCGATGTCGGGGGTCGGCCAGAGGAGCCACGACTCAGCCGATAAATCTTAGAATTTCATCCGAAAACTGTCTGACGGCCGCGGCCCAGCCCTCGCCTCCGTCGACCTCGAAGACAGACTTGCCCAGCATGTCCGCCCGCGCGACGGCTTCGGAATAAGGGAGCGTCGCGAACAGAGTGAGCGAGTGTCGCGCCAGTGACTGACGCACAGCATCCTCCTCCTCCGAGCTCCTGACACCGTTTGCGACGATTGCCATCCTTCGGATGCCCATCTCTGCGGCCAGCTCCGCGATGCGCCTGCCCGTATCGATGGACCGTGTTCCCGGCCCTACCACGATCAGCAGGAGATCCACGCCCCTGCAGGTCGAGCGGCCGAACTGCTCCAGGCCGGCCTCCATGTCGACGACGACCGCCTCATCCCGTTCGAGTATGGCGTGGTCTATGAGCCCTCTCAGCACCGCGTTCTCCGGGCAGAAACAGCCCGACCCGGCCGCCCGAATCGTTCCGAGCACCATCAGTCGCACGCCGTCGGCTCCAACCGTCGAGTAGCCGTCGGGGATGTCGTCAACCTTCGGGTTCAGCTTGTAGAACGGGCCTGTTTCCGCCCCTGGGCGAGAGCCAGTGCGCTCCTCTATGAGATCCAGCTCGGCAGAGATCGGCTTTGGCACGCGGTCTGCCGGAATCTCCAGTATCGAGTGCAGGTGCGAGGCTGGGTCCGCGTCCACAGCGAGCACCTTGACGCCCTCTCTCGCCCAGACTCGCGCTATGGAACCCACCACGGTGGTCTTGCCGACGCCACCCTTGCCGGCTACCGCCAACTTGTATCCCAAGATGCTCAGCTCTCTCGACGCTTAAGAAGGATCTCGTGCTTGATAAGATTAGCCTCGTGCAATTCGGCGCCCTCCACGGTCCTACGCTCACCGAGCAAATCCACGCATACTACGCCCTCTTCGGTGATAAGTACCCTCGCCGCCTCGGGCATGATTAGCGTGCGCTCCTCCCCTTCCAGTAGATAGACTGCAGACTCGCACATAGTAGGCCTCCCGTGTACCCATTCATCGCCGCCGATGGGCATCCTCTGCACTTCTAGTCGACCGAATACTCGGCTATCTGGCCGATTATCTGTTTCGCGCCTTCGTAGTCGTCGACGCCGAAGACGAACCTGAGCCTGTTGTCCTTCTGGCCGCTCAGGTAGCTTACCTCGAGGTTGAAGCCAGCCGCCATAAGCGCTCGCGCAGCCTTCATCCACTGCCCAGGCTTGTTGAACATCTCCACGACCAGGACCTTCCGCTCCGTGAACGGGAGGTCCGCCTTCATGAACGTCCTCCGGCACTCCTCCTCGCAGCCAGTGAGGAATTTGATCACGTACTTGTCGTCAACCTTGGCGGTCGCGATCGTGTCAAGGTTCACCTGGTGTTCGGCCAACAGGTTGAATGCGTTCAGCAGGTTCTCGCTCGAAGCGTCGACAGACAGCTCGAATTCTGTTGTCATTGAAAACTCCCCCAAGGTCCTCCTTTCGGTGTAATGCGATGTTATGTATATATTCTGTACCCACTGCGCTACGATTGTCGATTTTTTGCTCGAGGATGACTGTTCGAAATCGCATTCGATAGCGCATCAATATTTGGCGTGTCAATTCGACTCCATCGAACGTCATTCGAATCGGCAGACATCATCGCCGTATCCGAACATTCCCAAATGTGCGCGACCACAACTCAGATTACCTGCCCTGCACCATGACCTTGCTCGACGGCCCGGAGGAGAGGACGTTGCGCGTGTCGTTCGACAGGATAGCGGACCGGTACGATGAGACGAGGGCGTACGCGGAGGGCGTTCCACGGCGCATAGCCGAGGCGCTTGAGCGAGAGTTGACGACCGACTGCGCCGTCCTGGAGGTGGGCGTGGGCACCGGGAGGATAGCAGAGCCGCTGCGGACTCACGGCTTCGATGTCGTAGGGGTCGACGTGTCGATGGGCATGCTCTCACGCGCGAGGAGCAAGGGCGTCGTGGACGTCGCGCTTGCGGATGCGACTTCTCTGCCGTTCGTCGACGACGCATTCGACCATGCTCTGAGCGTTCACCTCACGCACCTGATCAGCGAGTGGAGATTGGCACTTGCAGAGATGGCCAGGGTGGCCTCGGACCGGTTAGTGTCGATGGTTACCGAGAGAGATGGGTGCGACCTGGAGGCGATGCAACTCGCCTATGAGGGAGCCTGCGCCGACGCTGGTCATAAGGTACGTCATCCAGGCCTTAGGGAGCGCGAATTGGCGGATGTCGTCAGGCCGATGAGGAAGGCGCACGTGGCCGAGAACACCGTGGGCCTATATGTCACAGACGCAATAGAGAGATACCGCGAACGAACGTTCTCCGATCTATGGGATGTCCCCGACGATGTACACCAAACGGCGATTAGATCACTTGAGGAGCGTTACAGGGGCGTCGAACGGCTCGAGCGCAGGGAGCGCGTCGTGATGATGGTCTGGGCCATGAGAGACATAAAGGAGCTCATCACCACGAGCGGCCAGTGATGCGTAGGTAGATTACTTTCGCGTCCCCGTAGTGAATCGATTTATATGTCGGGAGGGTGTTCATCAAGCAGCAGCACGGAGAAGAAACAGCTGCTCGAATGCAAGGGGGTTTGTTATGGAAGATGACAAGCTAGCGCCCCATATTCAGGAAATCAGCAGGGCGCTCGGGAACAAATTATCGGAGAAGGAGATAGAGGACGAGCTGCGGAAATGCATCGAGGACTACAACCTCAGCATACCAATGGCGAAGAAGACCGTCGTCAAGAGGCATGGCGGGGACACAGGGAGCTTCTCGGCGGGCTTCCAGAGGAAGCTGGCCGAGCTGAGGCCGAACGAACCGAATGTCGACTTCGTCGCCAGAGTCGTCACCGCGAACGAGAAGGCCATCGAGGCCAGGGGCGAGAAGAAGACCATCTGGTACGGCCTCCTCGGAGACGAATCGACGACGCTGTCTTACACCGCATGGGATCCTCAGAACCTGGAGTTCGCGAAGGGCGATGTCATATCGGTCAAGGGCGCGTACACGAAGGAGTACAGAGGCAGGGTGGAGGTACACTTCGGAAACAGGGTGACCGTCCGGAAAGAAGACCCATCCACGATAGGCGTCTCGGACGTGGCTCAGGGGCCTCCGAAAGTCGTTGCGATCCACCAGATACAGGAAGGCATGGGATATGTCGAGACCAAGGGGCGACTCCTCTCCGTGGACGAGAGGGAGGTCAATGTCCAGGGGGAGGCGAAGACGATCTACTCTGGCACGATCGCCGACGAGACGGGTAAGATACAGTACACCGCGTGGTCGGACTTCAAGCTGAAGCCTGGGGAGCTGATCAAGATATCCAGGGCGACCGTTAAGAGCTGGAGGGGCATCCCACAGCTCAATTTTGACGAGCGCGCCGATGTAATCAGGGTCAAGGAGAAGTTCCCGTCGGCGGACGAACTGCGGAAGACGAGCATCACGCCCATCGCGGAAGTCGCATCCAGGGGCGGCGCAGCAGACGTGTCCGTCAGAGGTACCATAATCGAAGTTCGGGACGGCTCCGGGCTTATAATGCGCTGCCCTGAGTGCAAGCGTGCGCTTCAGAAGAGCATGTGCAAGATCCACGGCAGGGTGGAAGGCTTCCCCGATCTGCGCATCAAGGCTGTCATAGACGACGGCTCGGGCTCCGTCAGCGCCATAATTGGCCGGGAGCTCACTGAGAGGCTGATGGATTTCACGCTCGAGGAATGCATGGAAAAGGCGAGGCAATCGATGAGCTTCGAATCCATCAAAGACTCGATGGACGATGCGCTCACGTTCAAAATCATTGACGCAACTGGGAACATAACCGCCGACACGTACGGACTCTCCATGATAACCAAGGAGGCGGAGCTAAAGGTTCCGGACACGATGGGAGACATCGAAAGACTCCTCGTCGAGCTGGAGGAGAGCCGATGAACGTCCGTGAGGTCTCGTGGCGCGTCTTCGCCGAGGAGTATGGTTCATCCACGATGGAGCACTCGGGCGAGGGCGAGAAGCCCGTGTCGTACATAGTGACACCTTTGGGCGCGCGAGTCAACAGGATGCTCGTTGTCGGAGTCGTGACGGAAATAGAGGATGTCGGCGAGGAGGACAAGCCGCGTTATCGCGCGCGCGTGGCGGATCAGACGGGGGAGTTCTACGTCTCGGCCGGCGAGTACCAACCCGAGGCGGCTGCCGCACTGGCGAAGATATCGCCGCCCGCGTTCGTAGCTGTCGTCGGCAAGAGCAGGGCGTACTCCCCTGAAGAGGGCGTGAAGTACCTAAGCATACGTCCCGAGAGGATATCGGAGGTAGACGCGAACGCGCGAGACAACTGGGTCCTCGAGACTGCCAAGAGCACTCTTGCGAGGATAGACGCCATGCAGGAGGCGCTAAACATGTCCGAGCCGACCGCTGGCGAACTAATGAAGCTCGGGTATCCGGAGAACCTCGCGGAGGGCGTCGTGCTCGCGTTGGACTACTACCGAGATGTGGACCTCAACCGTTTCAGGAATGTCGTCAAGGACGCCCTCAGGAGTCTGTTGCCCGAGGGCAGGGGAAAGACCGAGAAGGCCACACCCGCGCAACCCCCGAAGAAGGATGTCTTCGCATCCGTCGAAGTGCCAGAGGAGGGAGCCTCTGAAGCCGCAAACGAGGAGTTGCAGGAGCTCGAGGTGGGAGCGGACGAGGAGGAAACGGTCCTCGGAATCATAGACTCTCTGGACAAAGGCTCGAAGGGCGCGCAGTGGGACAAGATTGTGGATGCCGCGACGAAGAAGAAGATCGACAAAGTCCGGCTCGAGGAGATTGTGGCGAACCTCCTGGACAAAGGAGAGGTGTACGAGCCAGAGCTGGGCATGATGAAGAAGATCTGAGCCGCCCCGCAATCCGTCAGCTTAGGAGGCCGTGGAGTGCTGCCAGCGAGATAAGGAACAAGGGCGTGGCAATGGACGCCGTGGCCAATTTCATCTTCTTGCCCCATGCGCGGTCCTCAGTGAGCAGCAGCGTGAGCAGGGTGATCAGCGACCAAGCGCTAACGAACACCCCCACAATCCCTGCTACCGCGAGGAAGTAGAACAACGCCTTCGATGATTCGGCGGACACTACCATGATAGACGACACCGAGGCGACAATCAACAGAGCCGCCCAGTCGCGCGAATGCGTCATCGACCTGCCGACTGGGCTTGATCCGCTCACAAGCGCACGGGCCAATGGAAGCACTATGAACGCGATGCAGGTTCCGAACAGCGCGCCCGTGATTGCCCTCCGGACGTTGTCAGAGTCGATTACGCCCGAATAGGACAAAGCCACGTCTGCCACGGCGGGCATCATCATAACGCCGAAGATGACCAGTGAGCGCGTGCTTGGCAACCCGGACATCGGCCTGCCCTTCTGAAACCATATCAGGGCGAAGGATATCAGGAAGCCCACGTGCAGTCCGAGGCATCGCACGCACAACGGCATCTGGAAGCCATCGAGCACGTATGACCGCTCCGCAAGCTGGTGGCAAAGCGACGACCCAAGTAGCGTTAGGATCGACTCGAACGCGTCCATCCGATGCAGAGATGCACGTCATCCAAGATTAACTGTTCTCGAGACAGGGAGATGTGAGCGGTCTCGCTTGAGGCATTCGCTGACGGGTCGAATGAGAAAACGGGACTGGGGGAAGTCCCCAGATTTAGGATTTGAACGTCTGGTATGATCGGTCGTCACAGTGTCAACAGTCCGATACCCAGAATCCCGCCCCAGCACACGAAAACGACTACTATCGCAAGCACCGCGAGGATAAGACACATCTTGCCTACTTCCTTCATCTCGGGCTCGGGCTTCGAGTAGTATATAGCTCCGATTATGAACCCGACCAAGGGGATGAAGAAAGACAGCAAGTAGAAAAGTATCTTGACTCCACTGCTTATCTGCTCTCCCCTCGGCTGGCCAGCGTATACCTGTGCACGGTAGTCGTGTCCGCAATACGGGCATACGTTGGCATCCCACGAAATCGAGCGTCCGCAAGAAACACAGTTCCTTGGCTGCTGGGATTGCGCTTCAGACATAGTTCACCTTCCTTCGCTTCTCTGTAAGAATCGCCTTAGGCCATTCTCCATTGCACCCTAGAGGGGGCTGGCGGTTATTAAACGATTGTTGTGGTTGCTCTGGATTTGGCCTGATTCCTCACATCTGGCGCGTTGGATTTCGCCCGAACTCATTCCGTGAGATTATGACCAACACGAGCCCGATAAGACCCAGTAATCCTCCCACGATGAACCCTGCTCCAATCAGTCCGAATATCCCTCCGATGACTGCAAGTACGAAGTATTTGCGCACAATAGCGAACACTCCCCCGATGATGGCGATGGTGCCGATTACGATTTCTATCGTTCCGCAGACGCCGAGCAACTCCTCGAGCTCTACAGGGGTGAAGCCGCTGTCGGTCAGGGGCTGGTAATCCCAGCTCTCGATGTCACTGACATCGATCACGATGAAGCTGAAAGCCATGGCCAAAGAGAGCATTCCGGCGATCATGATCAATATCCCACCCAGCAATGGCTTTGCGGACCGCTTCATCGGCTCTATAGGGGCGGCGATGAACCTGTAGTCGTGCCCACAATATGGACATACATTCGAATCCCAGTTTATCGAACGGCCACAGGAAACGCAGTTCCTAGACCCGGTTGGGTAAGTTGCCTGGACCGGTGGTGATGGTGACTGTTCGGAAGACGACGGCTCAGCCTGTCCCGAATCCTCTGAATTCATGTTCATCACATCATTCCACATTCGAATAGTGAGTACGATATATCAGGGTTTGCCAGAACGAGCTTTCTCGGGCTCGCACGCTCCATCTTGACGATCATCTCGCTCATTCTTCAAGGCAAGGAGAAACTGTGCAAGCAGGAAGGCGAGGGCGAGTCCGGCGATGATGCCAGTTGCGAGCCTAAGTGCATTCGTCGATTCGTACGATGTAATCAGTTGGAGGCCGCCGTCCAGGCCGATCGGAACCAGTCCAAGCAGCAACAATAGAGGGTTGACCGGAAGCGTGAAGAAGGCCGCGATGCCCGACGCAACGGCGAGGCCAATGAAGAGTCCCAGATCCCTCGAGCAGAACGGCATTTGATTGTCGTTGAGGAAGTAGCTCCTGTTCGCAATCTGGTGACATTGAGTGTCGCCGACCCAATATACCGCGCGAGGTATCGGGTCCAACTCCGAGATGATTTCCGAATTGTCGCGGTACCCAACCTTGCCAGAAAGGTCCGTCAGAGTGCCGCTGGGGACGAGGAATGGAGACACCACAACGACCAACAACCATGTCGCGAAAATCGCGAACATGATCAGTATCGCCAGCGATGTGATCCTCGGAAGTCGCATCAACCCACCGTGATTACCTTCGGTTTTATAGCTGCTTCTCGACGACCACCGATGCATAGCCGACGACGTCGTTCATAGGCTTCACGTCGCCCGAGGTGGCGTATCTCAGCACGCGCGCCCTGCCCCCTTTGCACGCAGTGATCATGGCCATGACGGGGCCATAGCCACACATCGATATGTTCTCATCAAGAACCACGTCGTATAGCGCCTTGGCATCCATGCGCTCGATGGCATCCAACGCCATGCGGTCCTTCTTCTCAGCGCTCTCCTTCGTGACGTAATGCGAGAAATCAGTCGAGGCGATGACTATAACGTCCTTCCCAGCCGTGGCTTGTCGCACTGCTTCACCGACGGACACGGCTGCGTCGTAATCCTGGAACGCCATGCATATCGGAACGAACTTGAAGTCCTTCGATAGGTACTGCAAGAATGGCAACTGCAGTTCGATTGAGTGCTCATAATAGTGCGCTTGCGGGTCGATGTCGATGAGGCCCTTCTTCATCGCCTCCGCCAATCCTACATCGACCTTAGCTACTCCAAGCGGCGTCTCGAAATCCTCGGTTGTGATGGCTATCCCTGAACCCCTGCCAGTGTGGCTCGGACCTATTATCACGAAGGCCTCCGGGAAGCCGTCACTGGCAATCGAACTGAACAGATGCGCAGCGACCGGCCCGGAGAACATGTAGCCGGCATGAGGAGACACTCCACCTACTATCTTCCGCGGTCCGTCACGGACTGTCGGGACCGCCTTAGGGCCAAGCGGGCTCTTGAAGCATTCCTCTATCTGCCGCTCGAGATTCTTCTTGTCGCTGGCATAGAACTGTCCTGCGACCGCGGGACTTCTCATCCGACGCCTCTCCTCCTCAGAATGGCAATAGCTCTGGCTGCGTAATAGGTTTTCCCAGAAATCCGGACGCTATCAGAGTGTCGCTTCAAAGTCCTCAATGGGCATCTTGAAGTCCTCGTTGGCCTGTAATGTGCCGCGCGCCTTCAGAACCTCTCTCGTGAGCAACCAGTAAACTGTCGCGAGCGCACGCCTGCCCTTGTTGTTCGACGGCACTACGAGGTCGACGTTTCGCGTCTCGTTGTTGGCGTCGCAGATGGCAACGATAGGCACCCCGATGCTGAGTGCCTCCGACAATGCCTGGTCGTCGGCGGCAGGGTCGGTCACGATGACCGCTTCGGGCTCGGCGAATGCCGGCAATATCGGGTTCGTAAGCGAGCCTGGCACAAACCGGCCCGCGACTATCATGGAACCTATGGTCTTGGCGAACGTCTTCGCCGGCTTCTGACCGTACTGCCTCGCGGACACGACCAGCACACGCTCGGGGGGATACCTCGCGAGGAACTTCGCGGCCACCCTGATCCTGTCGTCGGTCTTCTTGACGTCGAGCACATACAGCCCATCGGACCGCACCTTGAAAATGAAGTCTTTCATGTCGGCGCTCTTCTGCTGTGTGCCGATGTGTACTCCAGAGGTCAGGTAGACATCTTCTGGTATGAGAAGACGAGAGCCCTGCTCCTCCGTGCTTTCGATTTCAGTAACCGCTTGCTCCTCCATCTGAACTCCTCAGGTTTCCCTCTTGACCGTCATTGGTATGACGTTTTCGTTGAACTCCGTAATCGCGATCTCAATGGGGTCTATGAGATCGTCAGGCACATCCACCAGCACTGGCGCGCCCATACTTATTTGCAAGGCCCTAGCGCCGATTATCCGCGCCCTTTCAAACCGAGTATACCTCACGGTGACAACCTCTCTGTGGAGGTATCCCCTAAAATATGACCCCTTTATATACGTTTGGGGAGCGTGGGCATATTGGTGGGTTCGTAAGCTGCCTTTAGCGTGCTCTCAGACGAGCGTGAAGGAGGGCGAGCGCGGCATGCGCTCGGCCTTTTCGAGACGTCTGCCAATCTCATACTGGAATCGTATCCAGATGTTCGAAATCGGCAAGATTCCGCTCGGATTGGATAAGTAGAACCATAACCGATTTATCAAGCATGTGCTTACCGTTCATGCAAGGAGAAGGATTCTCATGTCGAAAGTACCGGACATCAAGGTAGAGCCCCCGGGGCCGGAGGCGAAGAAGGCGGTCGCCAAGGACGACGAGTGGCTCGTCAAGGCGACGAAGTCGTGGCCATTGGTCTTCAAGAAGGCCGAGGGGTCGATCATCGAGGACGTCGACGGCAACAAGTACATCGACTTCTACGCTGGCGTCGGTGTGCTGAACGTCGGTGCGAGGCACCCGAAGGTCGTTGCCGCTGTGAAGGACCAAGTCGACAAGTACACCCATGTCGCAGGGACGGATTTCTACTGCAAGCTCCAGAATGAGGTTGCTGAACGCCTCGCGAAGTCTGCTCCCGGCGACAACAAGAAGATGGTCTTCTTCTCGAACACTGGGTCGGAGTCATACGAGTCCGCTATCAAGATAGCCAAGTCGGCGACCAAAAAGCAGGTGATAATGGACTTCCTCGGCGCGTTCCACGGCAGGACTACTGGTTCAATGTCGCTGACTGCGAGCAAGTGGGTCCAGCGCGAGGGATACACTGCCACGCTGATGCCTGGTGTGTATCACGTTCCCTACGCCTACTGTTACCGATGCATGTACAACCTCGAGTACCCGAGCTGCAATATGCACTGCGTCACCGCGATCGAGGACATCTACTTCGAGAACCAGATACCGCCGAACGACCTAGCCGCGATAAGCATGGAGGTCGTCCAGGGAGAGGGTGGATACGTCGTACCTCCGAAGGAGTTCGTGAAGGGAGTGTTCAACCTCACCAGGAAGCACAAGTGCCTGCTGATAGACGATGAGGTCCAGTCCGGCATGGGCAGGACCGGCAAGATGTGGGCGTGCGAGCACTTCGACATTGTCCCTGACATCATCTGCAGCGCCAAGTCACTCGGAGGCGGTCTGCCGTTGGGCGCCACGATCGTCGACGCCAAGTTGGCGTTCGACAGGTACGGAAGGCACTCCAACACATTCGGTGGGGCGTCGCTCTCACACGCGGCTTCAATCGCAACCTTGGATGTCATCAAGGAGGAGAAGCTCCTTGAGCGCGGCACCGAACTCGGTGCTAAGACGAAGAAGAGACTCCAGGAGATGCAGGACGAGTACGAGATCATCGGTGACACGCGCGGCCTCGGTCTGATGCTGGCCCACGAGTTCGTCCAGGACAGGAAGACGAAGAAGCACGCGTCGAAGAGCAGGGACAAGATCACCGAGCTGGCGTTCAAGAAGGGCGTGATGCTGCTTCCGTGCGGACGCTCCGTAGTCAGGTACATTCCTCCGCTGAACATACCAGAGGAGCAACTCGATAAGGGCTTCGACATCGTCGAGGAATGCATCAAGACCGTGAACAAAGACCGAGCGGACTGAGCAATCGACCCCCCCTGCGGAAGAATCTGAATCAGAGACTGAGAGCGACAGCACAGGATGGGCTGTCGTAATCGCGGTGCTGATAGCGGCCGTCATCTCGACGCTGTTGTCGATGCGATTATATCGCAAGGATGATGGGTGATTCACGTTCCGCACAGTCGATTCACGGTCGAACAGTACACTTTCGCAGCGGCCGTCAACTGGGATACGCCTATGCTCTCCTCGGGTCTGTGGTACCGCGCCATCTCGCCCAACTCGCCGGGGCCGACGCAAATCACAGGAACGCTCAACTCTTGAGATATCAGGTTGTCATCGGCCTCGGAAACGCCGCAAACGAGGGCCGGCTCTTTCCCGGTGTATTCCGTAATTGAAGCGACAGCGGCTCTCACCAGGGCAGATTCGGGGTTGGTCAGATATGGCAGATACAAATCCCCTGGACCGCCTTTGAATCTGATGTCGACCTCGCATTCCAATGACAGTTCTTGGACCAGTGACTTGAGTTCCCCCCTAAGGTCGGTCCTTCCTCCTGGAATCGTACACCTCATGAATTCTATCGTGCACCGCTCTGGAACGCTTAGGCTGGAACCGCCACCAGCTATGCGAAGGACTGTCTGCGTCTCGCGCAGCAGCTCTAATGCATCTGATCGGAGTGCGTTCGAAACCGCGAGTTCGGACTTCTCTAGCGCGCAAATAATCTTGGATGCGTCGACAATCGCGTTCTTGCCAAGGTTGGGAGTGGCGCCGTGCGCTGACTGTCCCTTCACCTCGAAGGCGTAGTACGCGCCGCCTCGTCGACCATGGGTGACCGCGCTCAACCCGCCGAATCCTTCGCCAACAATCGCTGCTTCCGCCCCTTCGAATTCGCCGCTCTGTATCAATGTCCTAGTGCCGGAGCCATTATCCTCCTCACCGGAGACCGCCTGGAAGATTATCCTGTGACCTTTCGTGGGCTCTGCTTCTGCCAGTGCTCTGAACGCCACCATCATCGATGCCAGGCCGCATTTCATGTCGAGCGCGCCGAGGCCGATCAGTCTGCCGTCCTCCAATTCAGCGCCGAACGGGTCGTGTTCCCATCCGGCCATGACCTCTACCGTGTCCATGTGGCCATTGAGCACAATGGATGGAAAGCCTTCATCCCCAATCTGAGCGACCACGCATGGGCCGTGCCCCTCCACAGGAATCCTCCTTGGGGACACACCCCATTCATCCAGTCGACCGTAGATGTAACTCGATATCTCCGCCTCCTGAGTGTAGATGCTCGGGATTCGTATCAGATCTTTGGCGAGTTCGAGTAATTCGTCCGCATCGATTTCGAAATCTTTCGATGACGTCATGTCAATCCCCGTGTCGAGTCGACTGCCATTATCTGGAGATTTCCAGAAGGCGAAGGCGTATCGGACAGGTTCTGTAAGTATTCTTGCAGGGGCGCATGTATCATCTGAATCATTCAAGGGTTTTCAGATTCCTGACGCCGAGGAAGAGCGCGATGGTCCCTGAAACCGTGGTAAGTGTCAGAATGAGCAGCCAACCAGCAATCTCGCCATACACTGACAAGAGCACGGCAGCGAAGAAACATCCCATCATGAAGACCGACAGAATTATCACGTTGCCCATCATGTCGGCCGGCTTCTCTGAGAAGACAGGGAACATAAGGAACAGGCCCAACGAGAAAACGATTAGGGACGCAGAGAGCGCAATCATGTATAGTACCATCACTAGCGCAGGACCCGTGCCCAAACCGGGAACCGTCGTGAGCGATATCGCGCTCGCGATGACCGTCAACGGAATCATCACAATCATGCTCTGCACAATGCGCGCCCTGACAAGTCTCGCCTCGCCTCTTGGGGCCTTGCGATAGATGAATAGATTCTCCTTGCCCCTGACTGTGACCTCCCCAACGATGAAGCCAGACAGGAATGGAAGCAGGAAGAACAGCATGATAAATCCGCCTCCGACGTCCTCCGCTCCGCCGAAGAAGAACGTGACGAGTAGCATCAAACCGATGATATAAACCACTTTCGAGATGTTCTCAAGACGCCGACCGTAGTCTTTGAACACCGAGACGACCAAGGAGCCGAAGGAGCCACCGCCGCTGACCGTACGAACCGTCCTGTAGAACTGCCCTTCGGGCCTTGCCAGGTTCGATGACAAGCTCTGAGACTCGAGGCTGTAGGCCCTGTCGGCGAGCTTCGTGCCTACCCAGAGCGCGCCCACAAAGAAGATGATCATCGCGACGAACCTCAGTGGTTCCTCCACCGACATGCCAGAAGCGCCGCCCGGGTTCAGTGCAAAGCTGACAATCACATCCGCGCCCCACGAACTTGGCAGAAGATCGAGTGCGAATGCGAGAGGACCCTTCGAACCAGAATCCAAGAGCGCGCTGTAGACCATGCCACTCATTATCGCATACATCAACCCGACCATGGGAAGAGCGACTGTCATTGAGAGGGCTTTGCCGAGGTCTTTTCCACGCGCTGAGCTGCCTATCTTGCTCCTAATCATCGCCGCGAGCAACACGCCGATCCAAAGTGCGGAGAAGAACGTCAGCAGGAATATTCCCATTATCATTACGGCCTGCACCAAACCCAATCCAAGCGGTAGCAGGAGGGCGACGAACAACGAAGATGCGACTACCACGGCAACGGAATAGAATGGCATGTCACCTACGAATTTGCCCAGAATCACATCCTTTGGTTTCAGAGGGGCGGACAGGAGCACTTCGTAATGCTCCTCCTGGCCTGAGTTGAGGGAGAACGATATCGGGAAGGTCAGGAACAGGATGAATATGGTGAACAGGATGATCTGGATGAATGTAACCGCAGCGGATGAGAGGAAGAATACCTCCAACTCATCAAGGAAGAAGTCGGCAATCCAGGGTATGATGACGAACACAGCCACGACGATTGGCACACCAATCAGGAATGGCACGGCGTACCTCATTCTTCCGAAGCTGCTTGTGCGGAGGAGGTATCCGTTCTTCGCCAGCACGAGCCATTTGAGTCTACGCACTTCTCAATTCCCTCCATGACAAGAGTTCCTTCTGCTGGACACCTCCAGTTATGTCGATGTACGCCTTCTCCAACGTGTCCTTTCCGGTCCTCTCCATCAGTTCGTCTACGGTTCCGACAGCGACCAGCTCTCCCCGGTTGATTATACCGATGCGGTCGCACAACTCCTCCACTATGGGGAGTATGTGACTGCACACGACAATCGTCTTCCCCACATTCTCTGAGAGGTCCTTCATCAAATCCCTCACCATCAGAGCCGCGCTCGGGTCGAGGGTCGATGTTGGCTCATCGAAGAACAGCAGGGGAGGGTCATGGATGAGCGCGGCTGCTATCAACACCTTCTGCTTCATTCCTCTGCTGTAACCTTCCAGAAGATGGTTTCTGCGACCGTGAAGGCCGAATAGTTTGAGCAGCTTGTCAACCCTGACGGATAGAATATCGGACGGGACGTCGTACAGCGCGCCCATGAACTCAAGGAACTCCTGGGCGCTGAGCTTCTCGTACAATCCAGGTGACTCTGCCAAGAGCCCCGTCATCCGCTTGATTTCGATACTGTTCTCGATGAGGTCATAACCTCCGACAGTGGCACTTCCCCCCGTGGGTTTGACGATGCAGTTCAGTAGGCGCACTGTTGTGGTCTTGCCAGCACCATTCGGTCCCAACAATCCGAAAGTCTCGCCTTCGTAAACATCGAGAGTAAGCTTGTCCAGAGCTATCACCTGCCCGCTCTTGCCGTAGCTCTTGGACAACCGTTTCGTGCTGATCATCGTTTTCGACATTATCTCCACCCGCATAGGCGTTCGATACTCACCGGTTCAGTTTTCGCATTCGGTAATTCGATATAAACCTTCACGTACGGGGGCAAATCCTCAGTAGCGGATCAACACTGCCCTGCAACCTCGGCATCGATAGCCTTCGAACCAGCTGAGTTCGTCGAATCTTGACAACGGCGCTCGTGCAACGGACGAGAATCTTGGCACACTGTCGGACCATTCGAACCGAGTCATCGCGTTGGCCGACGTGCAGCCAGCCGCCATGTATCCCCTCTCCATGACTTCGCCGCAGTACGGACACTGCATTTGCACCAGCCCTCAAAGGATAATGGCGTCGCCGAGTGTCAATCCTTTCGCCGACAATGCAGCTACGTCGCAGGTATCAGACTGTTCCTGCTTTGAGTCCCCCGTGCGCGTCCCAACAAGTCTCGATGAAATCCATCCATCCGAGCTGTGGGAATGCATAGGATCGATACTCGGCGTCAGAGCCACCTAGCATGAATTCTTCCAACGAATGATTAGGGGCGATTGGGAAGTAGATGCCCAGGCCAGTATGCAGAGGCTCGGTTATCATAGTCGTGCCTATTGCGAATACAGCTTCGGCGTACGAATCCATCACCGCACTGCATGCCGCCTTGACGCCTTGATCGGCGACATTCTCGGACAGCACCTCAACGAAATTTCCCAGGTCCACCCTGGAAACAGCTGTAGTGCCATAGAGTATCTGCGAGCTGCACCTCGCGGTCATAAGCGCGTTCGTATACTCATCGATGTCCTTTGTGAGCACCTCGGCTAATCCGCAGATGGATTTGCTGAGGTCATCCATCATTCCCAAGTCGACCGCTGCCTTCGAATTGATGATCTCCGCCTTGTACGGAGGCATGCTCAGCATCTCCGTGAAATGCACTGTCATCGCCTCGCTGAGCTCTCGCGGGGTTATGCCTGGATTGGCGTCAATCTCCTCCAGGATCCGGTCGTAAGCAATACCTCTCCAACCCGTGTAGCACTCGCTGGCAACCAAATAATCGACATCAGCGAACCGCGCGTATTCATAGGCCACCTCGACCTGCCCGACAAGACATTCATCAGCCCCGAGGATGTCGATATGATATCCGTCCAACGCCGAGATCACTTCTTTGTGCGTGAGACTGTCGGGCTCCACTTCATCCCCTTCGCACGGGTGGTCGTCAAGAGCTATGTAGTACGGTGTTCCATGGTCCCAGAAGACGATGATCGTCTGTTCCGCTTCTGACTTGTTGAACGCATAAGAGACGAAGCTTCTCAGCGTTCGGGGGTCGCCCATATTGACCTCATCTTCGTGGAACTGGTAGTCGGTCATCTCCTCGAGCTCGCCTGGAAGCACTCTGTACAGCACCGCTGGGCCGTCAAATCTGTCCACAAGGGTGAACGCATCTACATTCTCCGTGGACCCGACTCGCATCAGCTCGTTCAAGTCCTCCTGAACGACGCCCACTTCGCTGGACCCGAGTGTTACGTCGAGATTATTGTCGCCGTCGAGATAGACCAGCACGAGCCACGTCGGCAGACCATCATCATCGTTGTCGAGTACATTACCACAAGCCAAGAGCGGCTGCACCACAAGTACCGCAAGTATCAGAATCGCGGAGCACGTTAATCGGACTGTTACCCTACTTCTCATTCCCGCACCTCGATAGACACAAATTACCTACGCTATTGGCCGAAGGTCGTTGAGCTATAAAATCATTGTACTGACCCGGGCGATTCGAAGGCCCATAAATGAGCGTTGAGCGTCGACCACTCAGGGCGGGATCGCTGCTCGCATTAATTCTAATAGTCGGGACCGTTTTCAGAAGAGCATCGGGGGGGTAATACCTGACAGACGGCATCTTCTCACGACTATCGATGGCCTACCTAGAAGGGATGGAGTCGGCTTACCTGCCAGAAATCCTCGGCATGCTTCTGAAGAAGGACGAGGCGCACCTCCTGATAGCGCTCCCTGGCACCACCGTAGAGATAGCGAGCCGCATCGGTGCGGAGCATTCATCGACGGCCGAGGCCCTCGACGGACTCTACAAGCGAGGTTTCGTTCTAAGGAAGGGGACTGCAGATGGCACTGTCTACGCGTTGGTGAATGATCTCCTCGGCTTCCTGCTCCATGACAAGCATATCTTCGACAGACTGGCGAGCAAACACCTCAAGAACCGCTTATTGGACCTGTGCGACAACATGTTCGAGAAAGAGCTCTCGCAGGACGCGAAGTGGTCGCAGCAGGCCGTGCCCCAGGTGAGGGTAATCCCAGTGGAGAAGACCATCTCAATGAGATGGGGGGAGGTGCTGCCCCTCGAAAGCGTATCAGCGATACTCGACTCTGCAAGGACCATCGCGCAGACGGAGTGTACTTGCAGAATCATGTCGCGGAATTGCGACAACCCGACCGATGTCTGCATCCTCTTCGACGATTTCGCAGAGATCTTCCTCGGCAGAGGAGTGGGACGGAGGATATCCAAGGAGGAGGCTCTCGACATACTCGACAGGAGCGAGAGACTGGGACTGGTCCATCATTTGAATAACGCGGATTCGTCCGGATTCGAGTTCCTCTGCAACTGCTGCACTTGCTGCTGCGTGGTGCTGAGAGGCATGGTTCTCCTGGGGAAGGACGATATCTGCTACAAGAGCCGGTTCGCGCCGAAACTCGACGGAGCGAAGTGCACGGGATGTGGCGTCTGTATTGAGCGCTGTCAGTTCGGCGCAATCGTCCTTGAGGAGGAAGAAGCCATTGTAGACGAGTGCAAGTGCTTTGGCTGTGGGCTCTGCGCATCCGGATGTCCTGAGCAAGCTATCACACTCATCTGCATCAGGGAGCCCGACCACATCACAAGGAATCTGTATGAGTCACCCGACGACCCAGTCGAGGACCTCATGATAATGAGAAGGCCCTCGTGATTCTTTCCTTGAATCGACTATTCTATTTCGAGCATTCGATGAGGACCCCCTCTCGTTCTCAGAAGATGTCGTTGTCAAGAGGGGTGGCTCGTGACTCTCCAGGATGGACTTCGCTGTCTTTTTCGCTCCCGGGATCATCTTGTCAGATGGGGTCGACTCAGGTGACAGTCTCGCCTTGTCCCACATCCATAGCTCATTTCTGTAGTTGCGGGCTGTGTGGCCATGAGCTAGGAAGTAGTTACCTTGCCTTACATCACGCATCACATCCAAGGCGGCCGAGTTGTCGTCGACCTGGAAGCCTCTGAGGAATCCACGGAAGTTGTCCCATATATGAGAGTCCGGGACCATCTGCTCCAATGAACATCCCTTCGAGCAATCGGGGCCGCCTCTTACTTCATCATACGCGGCAATTCCGTAGAAACGGTTACCACCGTTAAACGTTCGATTAGTCGAGAGTGTGCGACAGCACAGCGAGGGTGAGCCTTAAGTCATCGAATTCGCATTCGGGCTTCGGTCACCGGCATCCATTGTCGGAACCTTAGGGGGACAAGCATGAAATGGAAATCGCATAGGGCATTAGCTTGTGCAGGTGTTGTCTTCTGTTTGATACTGCCCGCCTTGTTTATGGTGGGCAGCCCGATGGGAAGAGCTTCAGCAGAGACCACAGCTGCATGGACAATTGGATTGTACATAGACGCAGACAATGATTTCGACACTTACTGGGAAGGACTCAGCCTGCTGTATCTGCAGAACATCCCAGCAAGTGCGGATGTCAACATCGTGGCATTCGTGGACAGGATGGAGTACGAGGGAACTGAACTCTGGGAAATCGAAGGCAGCGATGCCCAGATCGTCGAAACTTTCCCAGAGATGAACTTCGGCGACGGCGCGACTCTGAGCTGGATGATAAGTGAGACCGCGACGCGCTATCCATCAGACCATCTGTTGATAGATGTCTGGGACCATGGCAGCGCTTGGAACGGATTCTGTGGAGATTACACTTCGGATGACTGGATATACCTTGACGAGTTGAAATCCGCCGTGGTAGATGCCGGTGCTTACATCGATATCTTCTCTTGCGATGCCTGCTCCATGTCGAGCGTAGAAACTCTGTACACCCTGTCCCTAACGGGGCTTGTGGACATTGTCGTCGCGTCTCTGGAGACGGTCGCCGGGGATGGTTTCCCGTACGACTTCATGTTCACGCCGGTCGCTTTGGATCCAGCAAGGACTCCGGATCAGGTCGCGGCAGACATGATTGATGGATGGGCGCAGTACTACGATCCGCAAAGCGAGTACTTCTACGCAACGCTTGGAGCTGTGAGCCTCAGCAGCCTCTCCCAATCGATGAGCACTGTAGACGCATGGTGCGATGCAATCCATGCCAACCTAGACGAATTCTACAGGGCCTACAAGTCGGTAGTCAGGGACACTTACTCGGTGTTCTACACCAAGTATCAAGTGGACATGGTGGACCTGGGGAATCAGCTGCTCGCGAGCTCAAAGATAACTGATGCGACTCTGAAGGCATTGACGGAGGACATGATTGCTGCTGTGGAAGATGCCGTGCTGTATCTCGATGACGCTCCGAACACCGTAATGTGCGGAGGAATAACTCTCTGGTGGGGCACTTCGACGGAATGGAACTGGTATTCCGATGTGTACGCGGGCCTGGACTTTCCGGCAGCGACTGGATGGTACGACTTCCTAGTCGACTACAACAGCTGAGAAACCTTTTGACCGGAGAAGGGGTGAATTCCCCTTCTCCATCTTCCAGTTTCTGGTATCTTCAAACCTCTATTCTCACAGACAGACGGCTGCAGTGCATCTGGGTTGGACTTCCAGCAGTCATTCCAGTATCGGGTATCTCTTGACAATGGGCAACTCGGACCACCACTTTCCAAGCCCGAACGTCTGGCCTGCACCGATTATTGCGAGGAGTATCAGCGCCACCATGTAGACGATATGATCGTCAAGCACCGGATTGTTCTCGGGAGGAAGTCTCGAGGACCACATCAGGAGCATCAATACGCTTCCAGACACCGCCGCAATATTCATCCCAACGCCAAGTATGAGAGCCACTCCCAGCATGAGAAGTGCGAGCATGAAGAGGACATCAACAGCCGTGCTGCCAGCCAGATTCTGATAGAACTCGGCAAAAGGTCCTGTCGTGGCATAGTCAAGGAAACCAGACGTCGGAGAACCACCATTTATCCAAGCGCCGTCCGAGGATGTCGAGTACCCCAAACCAAACAGCTTGTCTAAGAATGCCCAGAGGAAAGTCCATCCAAGAGCTAGCCTGAGGCCCACAACGGCATACTGTTTCTTCGAGTAATCAAAAAGCGAAATCTTCATTTCTCTTCCTCCGCATTCGACGCCGTCACGTCATAACGAGTCCGTATTTATCAATTTGACACCGAAATATATCACGAACTGGTCGTTCCACGATGAAGGTCATTGTAATCAAAGAAGGGACAGGCATGTGACAGGGTTGGCAATAAGCCCAAGACGATTTCAATGAAAAGGAATGGTGACTCTCTCCGACAGTGAGATATAGCTTATCTAGCCAGACAGTCATACACCCGTCGGAGGGGCTTCGTACTGGCGAGCGTTCTCACGGGGATGAATTGGCATGAAACATAGGAAATCGTGTGTTTTGAGCATGGCAATTGTGGCAGTGCTCTTGGTGCCGGGGATACTACTGACGGCACCGACGAGCAGAGCGGAGACATCAGCGACCTGGACTTTTGCCATCTATGTCGCTGCTGACAATAGCCTTGAGCCGTATTGGGAAACAACAACCCTGCCGTTTCTGCAGGCTGTCCCGGCGAGTGAAGAAGTGAATATCGTCGCCCTACTGGATATGAAATCCACGTCCGGCATCGAGATTGTGAAGGTTTCTGAGTCAACAGTCACCACAGTGGAGACCCTTCCTGAAATGGACACTGGAGACCCTGCCGCGCTCACGTGGTGGATTGACCGTGCGACTACGCTCTGGCCGTCCACTTACTTCGCGATGAGCCTCTGGGACCACGGCTTTGGATGGCAGTTCATATGCTCAGACGATACGTCGGAGAGCCAGATAGACATGCCTGAGCTGGAGAGCGCAATCACAGATGCGGGAGACATGATCGATCTGCTTGCGTTCGACGCGTGCAACATGGCCATGGCGGAGGTCGCCTACGCGCTCTCCCTGACAGACCTCGTTCAGTACATGGTCGCGTCGGAAGAGTATGGTCCAGGAGATGGCCTTCCACTCGACGACATTCTCACAGAACTGGTCAACGACCCGACCATGCAGCCAGTGGATTTGGCCTCCGTCATGGTTGACGAGTGGGGAGCCCATTACGGAAAGACCAACGGAGGAAGAATGGCTCTCGCCTCAATCGACATCGCTGAATTCGGGGCTCGCATGGGCAATTTCAACAACTGGTCGGCGAGGATGATGGACATGCTGCCAACATACCAGAGCTATTACGAGAATGCCGTGCAGAAGAGCCACGCGATGACGGCGATACCGTATTTCGTCGATCTGTACGATCTCGCATACCACCTGCTGGACCAGAGTGGCATCACGGACGCAACCCTCAGATCTTTGACGACGCAGGTGCGATCCGACGTGCAGGCATATGTGGCCGACTTCTGGGGAGGACCCAAGATGGGTGATTGCGGAGGAATCACGCTCTTCTGGGCGGACAGCAACGACTGGTATTGGTACGGAGCGGACTACCTGGAGACGCAGTTCGCAGCCGACACATCTTGGGGAGACTTCCTCGAGGCAATCAACGAATGAAACGGGAAACACAATAAGAGTAAGAGGGGGGTTATCCCCTCTTCTCATTTCAACATTTTGAGAATCTGTGCCTATTCGCAGTCTCCCCATCTACAAGGGAAGGGAGTGGGCTCAGTGGGTATCGGAAAGACCGCATGATAGTAATCCGAGACTCGGGCTCAATCAAGAGGTGTAATGCACTTGGGCTCAAACACCTTTCATTCTTTCGCCCTATGGCCTTTTCTCACGGGAACTAACCGGAGCTATACCCAGAATCCACGTTCACTTCGACGCCAACCCTTTCCCGATGGCGATGACCTTCACCGCACAGGCGCCCTCCTCGCTCACATACCATGCACACTTGTCCTCAAGGCAGTGCATGACAGCCGCCATCGGACATACTACGTTCGTTGTATTCACTTTCTCACCTTCCTTATCCTTGAGACACGGTTCAATGGCTATGGCTCTTTCGCTGGTATTCCGCCCCTATGTTCTTTTCTCAGTAAGATGGACGTGCGGCCGTCGGCATTTGAACCTCTGCCGAGCCGGCATGTCTGATGTCGAAGAGAATCAAGCCATCTTCCTCGCAAGTTCAAATCGCTGTACCATCGCTGGTAGGTATTAATAGTCACATCTTCATTTTCCCCGAAATGGGAGAGGTGCGCTCAGACACGAAGAGGGAAGAGTGCCAACCTGCATTCTGAACCGGAGGATTTGCATGCAAGATTCGCCTATCGTGATAGAGACACGGGACCTCACGAAGAGGTTCAAGGACGTTCTGGCCGTGGACTCCCTCAGCATGAAGGTCCGCAAGGGTGAGATATATGGATTCCTGGGGCCAAACGGCGCGGGCAAGAGCACTACTATCAAGATGATAATGGGCCTATTCCATCCCACATCCGGAGAGGCATTCATAAACGGAAAGCTGGTGAATGGAGGCGGGGTGGAGCTGCGCAGGGATGTGGGGTTCCTGCCTGAGCGCATATCATTCTATGATAATCTCACACCGATCCAAACATTGAACTTCTTCTGCGAGCTGCGCGATGTCGATAAGTCCGTCGTGCCCTCGCTCCTCAGGGATGTGGGCCTGGAGGGCGCCGCCAATAGAAGGGTGGGCACGTTCTCCAAGGGGATGACACAGTTGCTGGGCATAGCACAGGCGATGATAGGAGCCCCCTCCATATACGTGCTGGACGAACCCACAGGAGGACTCGACGCCAGGTGGGTCAAAGCTGTAAGGGACAAGCTCAGGACTCTGAACGAGCAGGGTGCCACGATCATATTCTCATCGCATATCCTCTCAGAGGTACAGGCGCTCTGCCACAGGGTTGCGATAATAGACAATGGCCGACTTGTGGCTGAAGACACGATTGACAACATCAGTGGCGGTCTCCACATTAGGCCACGCCTATGGATTCAGAGCACTGGTCTGAACGAGAAGACACTCTCATGGGTCCGGGAAATCGAAGGCGTCGAGGATGTAGCCGGGAAGGGCGACAGTATGACCATAACTTGTGACGCCGGAGCGCGGTTGAGAGTGATGATCACGATGCAGGAGGGCGGGCTGGTCATCAAGGATTTCAGGACCGTCGAACCCACCCTGGAGGAGGCATTCGTGAAGCTACTCTCGGAGGAGGGTGAGTCGTAGATGTCACTAAACCCCAGGTCGGTCTACATCATTGCGAAGAAGGAGTTCGCCGACAACGTTAGGAGTAGGTGGATCGTTGCGCTGATTGCGATCTTTCTGATACTGACGATCGCCTCGGCTTTTATGGCTGGTGGGGGAAGCGTTGGCGAGATGGACCTGACCGTAGGCGTGCTCATGACCATCTCTAGCATGCTCGTTCCCATCATAGCGATAATGCTCGGCTACGCGACCATATCGGGGGAGGCTGAGAGCGGGGCGCTCTCGGTCGTCCTCGCCTGTCCTGTGAGACGTATCGAGGTCCTGCTCGGCAAATTCCTGGGACTAGGGTCGGTGATATGTTCCTCGATCCTTATCGGCTTCGGAATCTCTGGCATGATCATCGCAGGAACAACTGGCCATGCCCAATGGGGTGGCTTTGTAGCCTTCATACTGTTGACCATGCTCCTTGGTCTGCTCTATCTGAGCCTGATCATGAGTTTCTCCGCGTTGCTGAAGAGACGTGTGACCTCATTAGGCGCGGGGGTTGTGGTCTTCTTCTGGGGAATGATCATCGGGATGGTAATGATGGGGCTGTATATGTCAACGGGCGGAAACTTGAACGACTTCATCTCAGGCGACTCATCTTCTGTTCCGGATTGGTTCTACGTCGAAGTGTTCCTTAGCCCTCAAGATGGGACCCAGACGGCTGCGATGTTGGCATTCGGTCAGACAGAGTTAATGGGATTCGAGTTCGTTGTGCCGCAGTGGATCAACCTATACTCGTTGGCCTTTGCGCAATTGCTATGGACCGCGGTACCGCTCATGCTCGCCCATTGGTGGTTCCAGAAGAGGGATGTTTGAATCCTGCGCCCAAGCAGTCTTATCGAACTCCAACCGGGGACGAACCGCTTGGGACAGACAAGTTCAGAAGAATGCTCTGCCGAAAGTCTAGGTGGACCGAAGGGGATTTGAACCCACCAAAATGACTGGCTCGGCTCGAAAAGGTACATCAACCTCCCAGAAAGGCATCTCGGGAAGGGCAACGAAAAGGAGGGGTTAATTGCCCCTCACCAAACCCCTTCCCTCTTCATTTCCGATGGCTGCTCTCACAGCTGCGATGATTCGCCCTCAGAAGAGAGCGTTGTTTCCGAGTCAACGGGTCTCGTCCACCGGAACCATATATAGTGGTAAACGCCGAAACCTGCCACGGCGATCAGCCACAGTCCTCCGAGGATGATGTCGAGCCAACTCGCTACTCCATTGAGGAAAAATGTTGCCGTTAAAAGGGAATTCACCAGCACTATCGCCAAGAAGAGATTCCTATTCCGTTTGTTCATCGGTTCAAATCCGCAGTTCGGGCAGAATCTTCCCCCTTGTGGATAATCATCTTTGCACTTCGTACACTTCATGCCATTCTCCTCGACCGTTTTCCGTACCGTCTTCCGCCCCTATGGCCTTTTCTCAAGAAGAGACTATGAATCCTGAAAGCGCATATCGAATTCATAGGTTGGTTTGATCCTTGGACTCAGGGGAGGTCTGTGGAATCGCACTTGTGATAGGAACTGCAGTGCTTCTGATTCTTCTCCTATTGCTGATCAAACCACGCCGGAAGATACGGAAGGAATCCAAGCTGATGAGAATCTCTGAATGGGTCTATTACGCAATTGCGCTGATAATCTTCTCTGCGATATTAGCAGCCTGGATTCTAACCTGGCTACAATGATTCACCGTTTCCATTCCGCCCCTATGGCCTTTTCTCACGGGGGATTGACTGGAGCTAAACCCCTTTCTCTTTTCTCAAATCTTGCTTGAATCCTCTGCGATAGAGGAGTAAAGAGTCGGCAACGAGCAACAACCCAAACATGGCAATCGCAGCAAGACTCCATTCAAAAGCTTCGGAATCGAAAACTGCATTGCTGATCCCCACGAACCCCAGAGCCGCACCAACCAAGAACTCCAGTGCAATGTACAATGCTATCACCGTCGATTCCCCAGGTAGATACACGAAGCCGCTCAATTGTCGACTGCCTGCAAATGAGAACGCTAGGAATACCGTTCCGAGAGTGAAGAGGGCCAGTCCTATGTCAGAGACCATCAGAGCAATCCCTGCTGTAGTCATCATGATTCCAAGAATGAGCGTCACAAGAATCACGGATACGGCATAGGTATGGGTGGCTTCATCCTTCGAGGATTGCTGTGATTCAGTCAGAGTTGTCGCTGGCACAGTCGGCGATCATTGAAGTCTCTTGGCTTGAAGCTTTCCACCTTCACTTAGTGAGGGAGATCCTAATCCCATTCCGCCTCTATGGCCTCTTCTCTGCGAAAGGCTCAATCGCCTTAGGGAGCCGCAAATTCGACTGACAGCTTCATCTTGACCATCGCAAAAGCGGCCTTCGGCCATTCCACGATTTCTTTGCCGTTCTTGACTCCCTGCGCTCTCACAGGCATTTTCGCTGTTGTCGTCTTCGTTTTGGCTTTAATCTTAATACCAGATTCATAAACACCTTTCGAGAGCAGTATCTCTCGAATCGAGTCAGTGATTTCCTTCTCTACCGAATCAATGTCCAAGCACCATCGCCTCTAATCGTTAATACCACTCCGCCCCTATGGCCTTTTCTTACGAGCGATTATGTGGCCGCCTGGGCAGCTCACGACATCGGTGAGTTGGCCGACGCATTCTCTATCACGCCGATGTGTTCAGGAGGTAAGTCATGTAGGTCAAGAACAAGGGCAATACATCAATGGTCTACTTCTCACCCGAAATAATCTTGATGATCGGCGTTGGCTATAACAGCATCAGCATGATGGAACAGGTAGTTATGCCATGGCCTCTCCAACTTCGCGCTGTCGATATCATTCATGCTGACGACCCTATCATTGTCATCTATCACACAGTACCTGTAACCAAGTTCGCTCATGAAGTCGATGAACTCGGCGTCATCGGTAACTCTCCGGTCATAGAATTCGAATTCCCTCTTATTCAGTTCGACGAGAACCTTCGGCCTGAACCCCATGAGTGTTTCCTCGGCCCCCTTGGCTACTTTCAGCTCGTGTCCCTCAACATCGATCTTGATGAGATTCAGACTATCTACGCTATTGTCCCTCACGTACCTGTCGATGGTTGTGCACCTAATCAGGGTTTTGTTGTACTTCGATTCGGAGGTCGTGATGTAATTCGAGCTGTGGAAATCACTGGTCATATACGCCTCTCCATCGGCGTCGCTGAGAGCCAGTTCATTCAGTACAACAATTCTATCGTCGAGTTCGTTCTTTGCGAGGTTCTGCCTAAAGGCAGATGCAGTCGACACGACGGGCTCAAACGCATGAACCCTAGCAGAGGGAAACTGCATGGCCACGGCAATACTATAGAATCCAACATTAGCCCCCACATCAAAGAACACCGAATCGTTCGTAAGATTCGACAAACAGAGTCGGAGTTCAACTTCCTCGAACGATCCATACTTCATCACGATTGAGCTCACGCTGTTGAGAGCGCTGGTGTACTTCATCTTCATGCCGTTTTTCATTACGAGCCAGGTCTCTCCGTTCTCGAAGATGAGGCTGTATGAGCTGTTTGATCGAGTGGCCTGATTGAGCCAAGAAGAGACAAGATCGAAATCGAGAGCTTTCACAATCGTTTCTCTGAGATGGTTTTTGATGGAGGCGGGAATCAGCCCGCTTACCGCCCGCTTCAGACCGTCGATCATCATCTCGGAATCGTAACGTCCCGCCATAAGCTCTCTTGGACGGTTCTTGCAGGAAATTACCAGCACTGATAATCAAGAAGGGCCACAAACGGGGACAATCGTCAAATAGGGTCATGGGCCAGCTCCTGCCAGACCGGTCGTAATCCAGTACTTGAGAGCGAGGGACAAGATGCTAGCTGGCCAAGGGATGAACTGTGCGAAAACTCTTCTCTGCTCAGCACGTCATCCTAATGAGCCGATCGACTCGAAGCGTATGAGGCACCTCAGACAGGAGGCTCAGGCGAACCACTGAGAAGTACTATTGCCGAAAAGATGCGGACTCCGCAAGGGCCGAAATACTATGTGCCATTGGGGAGTCCGCAACATGCCCGAGTGCAAAAACCCCCCTGATTGAAAACCGAAACGTGATTACTGGCTATGGATAGTGGCGGGCCCGGTGGGATTTGAACCCACGTCGTCGGCTCCGAAGGCCAAAAGGATATCCAGACTACCCCACGAGCCCGTGGCTGAGATTGGAGAGACATATAATATCCTTTGTTCTCGCCGGAAGGCGGGGCGAACTGAAGCCAGTCAATCAGGCATCTAAGACGGACGACTCCACAGTCTTCGCTCACCTGCAAACGTTTTTATCGTGCGAATTATTAGCGCGAGGCGCTTGTCCCTATCGTCTACAAGCACTGGATTGACCGTGCAGTAATCTTATTAGCATAAACTTCCATCCTCCTACAAGTAACAGTCGTTACTGCTAGGGATGCACTGACACGCGCTAAGAACCACAGGGCATGAGTTCGACTGCTGAAGGGAACACCAAACCATGCCAACGGCTCAATTCAAAATCTTCGCATGTCCCAATTGTAGCCTGAGAGTCTCAGGACTTGAAAGAGTATGCCCTCGATGCGGAACCGCCTTTGGGAAAGACGTCAAACTAGAGTGCCCCTTCTGCGGTACCCTCGTGTCGCCAACAGCAGCATCGTGCCCTTCGTGTCAAATCGTCTACTCCGAACTCTACAGCCAGACGGAAGAGCGCCTCTGGGACAAGGCTGTTGACAAGATCATCGATGAACTTGATGAGATAGCGAATGCTAACGCTGCTGATTTGGTTTGCCAGAAATGTCATTCCATTTTGAAAAGCCCAAGAGCGACATGTAACAGCTGTGGGTTCTCTCCGCCACGGGCCGAGACGGAGCCTGAGAGATCTGCCGAGGAGAGAACTCCGCAGCCCGAAATAACCGAACTGGAGGCCGAGAACGAGGGAGCCGTGTGTCCCCTATGCGACTCGGTTGTCGGACTAGACGATACTACTTGTCCGCATTGTGGCGCAGAGTTCCTTCCATACGAGGCGATAGCGGAGGATGAGAATGCCGAGCCTGTCTATTGTCCGGCATGCTACAAAGAAGTGGGTCTTGATGCTGACAAGTGTCCTTACTGTGGCGCGGAGTTCGATGAGGGAGAGGCTATAGCGGAGGATGAGAATGCCGAGCCTATCTATTGTCCGGCATGCTACAAAGAAGTGGGTCTTGATGCTGACAAGTGTCCTTACTGTGGCGCGGAGTTCGATGAGGGAGAGGAGCTCGGTTATCCGCTTCCTGTAGGAGATACTCATCCAGATAGAGCCGCTGAGCCCCTCATTTCGCCGGAAAGTCTAGCGTCTGAGGACAGGGCAAGATCCGTTGAAATTTCGACTTCTTCGCCAGCTAGGCGGCCAGTAGGCCACAGGGGTTTGTCAAACGGGACAAGCGCGGTGAACGGCGTTGGCATAATCAATGGCAAGAGCCGCATCAACGGAGTGAACCTCACAAACGGGCTTGGCGCAACAAACGGGCGAGAGATGATTAATGGCACGGGATTTTCAAGAGGGAGTTTTGCGGACAACATTCGCATTCCACTCGGCCGCAAAGGGATAGCTGTCCTGATGGCGGTCGCGATCGTAATTTCCGCGTCTATCTATGTCTCACTATCGCGTGAGGGTAGCCCGTACGAAGTGGACGGGGATTTCAGCGAATGGGGCGACATCGCCAAATTCACTATGATAACGGCGTCTGCCTCTCCCGAGGCGAATGTCATCGAATGGGCGGCGGCGACGTACGATTCACAGCTGCATGTGTATGCACGAGTCGAGGGACTGTTGATGGCGAGCACCTCCGCCCAACGACTCGTGTTCTTTGTGGATGCGGACGACCAAGACAACACAGGCTATCTCGTAGGAAGCATCGGGGCAGATTTCATGCTGGATATCCTTGGATTTAATGAATCGGTTGTGGCATCGCCTGTATATACATTCACCTCGGCTCGGGACCAGTTGGATTGGAGTCTCTGGCGGCAGACTGGATCGGCCATAAGCGGCCTCTCAGGGCATGGAATCGAAGCGATGGCGCAACTCTCCGCGCAACTTGACGACAACAGTAGGGTCATTCTAGTTTCGCAGAACCAAGATGGAATCCAGTGCATGAGCTATCCGGTCGTACTTAGAGGGGGCCTCCTCGCAGTCGAACAGAACCCTGTTCCGGAAGTTGTTGAGACCGGCATTATTCCTTCGAGCAGGCAAGAGGAATTCATCCAGTTGCGATTTACATGTCAAGGGGAACGCGGCAGCGTAGAGAGCATCGAGCCTGAACTCATTGGCGTCAATCTTGGCGAATCTATTACCCCCTTCAGTCTGGAACCCAACCAGATGCATACGATTGACATTGTCGTAGATTCATTCGACACGCTTCGCGGCCAGTTCGTCTCGGCGACGGTGGAGTCTTCTGGGGTATCGTCTTCATTCTCGAGGGTATTAGTCACGGGAGAAGGAGCAAGAGCATACTGCATATCACCTCCGGATGGCATCTTGATAGACGGCGCTTTCGCAGACTGGGTGAACATCACCGTGGCGGATTCTGACGAATTGCCCGTCGCGAATCCGAATGTAAACATTGAAGATGTGGGCGCGCAGAGCTCCGACGACAACTCATATTTCTACATCAGCGTCTTTGGAGAGATATGTTCGGGCGTTTACATCCCCAAGGAGTGTGGAGTTTTCACAGGCACTGGCGGCGGAACTCCTGTCGCAACCAGGAAGACTGCAGAGGATTTTGCCAGGATATTCATCGACAGTGATCGCTCTTCCATCACAGGGAAAGCAGTGACCATCGGGACCCTGACCGTAGGGGCGGATTACATGGTCGAGGTTGGAGGTGCTTGCGGAGAGATACGGTCGAAAATCGCCTATGCGTATTTGTCTGGAGCATGGAACGAGCTGGACATTCCAATACAGGTTGCGAAGGATTCGAGCAGGATGGAGATTGGAGTCATCACTTCCAGCATAGGAAATCCCGACTCCATGGATTTCGTAATCGAGACCAGCGATTGGAGGTGTTGCGGGGATTTGGCGACCAATGTGACGTACGGCACCAAGCGATGGGTAGTCGACTCATCCGCGACTTCTGACATCGCCACATCGATGTCCTATCAGAGGAAGATCTTCTATGACGGGACGAACTACTGGAGCTTCTACTTCGACGGTTCAGACACCGTCTGCAAGTACAGCTCAGACGACGGGGAGACGTGGACGAGCAGAGGCGCCGTGTTCTCCGCGTCAGGCGTGAGAGAAGTGTCGATATGGTACGATGAAGACAACAAAGTCGTATACGCTGTCGGGGACGTATCTAGCCCATCCTCGGATGTGTACTTACAGAAAGGGGCGGTGAACCCCGCATCGCACACAATCACATGGGCTGCTAGCTACTCCACCTTGAGCGTTTCCATAGTCGACCTTGGTGGCAAGAATGCCTATATATGCAGAGACGAGAACGGATACCTCTGGGTTGTGGGCACCAATATGTCACAAAGCTCACCGGACAAGTACAAGTTTACTGCATTCAGGAGCAACTCAACGAACGACATAACCGAATGGGTGTATTCGGGTGAAATGCTGCCTTCGGCTGGAGTCAACGTTGTTGAGATCAGGGGATCGATCGTTCCTGCTGGATCTGGGAGCGACGTTTGGGCCATATTCATGTACGACGGGTATGTGTACAGCAAGAAGTACACTGGTACTTGGCCTGGAACCGGAACCGAGATTTTTGCGCCTAAAGACGGCAATCGAGATAACACATTGTATGCTGCGCCTTCGGTCGTCGCAGACGGCGACGGCGTTGTCCACGTGGTCTACGGAGACGACACCGCCAGCGGAGCTGTGCTGCTTTCGCACATCTGGTATACCTACAACAACACAGATTCGACTTCCTGGGCGACTGCGGTGGATCTCAACGAATCGATGTCTTCAAGTGTCGGCAACAGGTACCCTACCATCTCGCTCGAAACGTCTACGGGCGACCTGTATGCGTTCTGGATACGGACGACGAACAGCGGCGTAGGCCAGACGGTTATGGGCAAGAAGAAGTCAAGTGGATCCTGGAGCGATCTGGCAATCAGCAACCCCGACGTATACACGAAGAATCATCTGACTTCAATATACAGCGTATCCGGGGAGTCCCACGTGTGCTGGCAATGGACCCAGAACACCACCGAGGAGGACATCGAGGTTATTTTCGACAGCATCCCTGAATTCGGTGACGCGGTTGTCCCAATGCTGTTTGTACTGGCGATATTCTTCGTTGCCATGAGAAGGCGCAGAAAGCGACAGAATTGCTTAGAGGGAATTGGCGACGGATACCATGCTGAGTCTTGATGAGGTCTAATGCGCGATTCAGACCTTCCTCTCGAGCATGATGTGCTTCACATAAGGTATCAAACCGCCGCTATCTACTATCTCCCTTGGACGGGTTGGCATATCTGCCAGCATAACCTCTCTCGATCCGTCCACGGAGCGCAACCGGTTCTTTTCCGAATCGAGTGAGATCACGTCTCCATCGGCAAACATACTATGTGCCTCGGGCGACTGATACACATGCATCCCCAGGTTAATCGCATTCCTGTAGAATATCCTGGCGAAGGACACTGCCACGATTGCCTTGACGCCGTGTCCGCGGAGCGCGACAACAGCTTGTTCCCTACTTGACCCGCATCCGAAGTTACTTCCAGCTACAATCACGTCGCCTGGCGATGCCTCAGAGGCAAAGTCCTTACTGATACCCTCCATCGCGTGCTTCGCCAAATGGTCGGGATCATAATTGTCGAGATATCTTCCGGGAATTATCAGATCCGTGTTGACATCGTCTCCGAACTTCCACACTCGGCCTTCACAGGTCAACATTCAACCACCTCCTCGGATCTTCGATCCTACCCTTGACTGCGCTAGCAGCGACGGTCGCAGGGCTCGCCAGGAATATCTTGGCATCCTCGGAACCCATCCTGCCCTTGAAGTTTCTGTTGCTCGATGATATGCAAACCTCTCCCGATGCGAGGACTCCTTCATGTGCACCAAGGCAGGGGCCACAACCAGGGGGCAATATCGTCCCTCCCGCCTCCAGGATTGTCTGAATGACCCCCATGCTCAGTGCATCAGACAGCACCGATTTCGATGCCGGAGCCACCAATAGCCTCGTGCCCGTCGCTACCTTGTTGCCCTTCAAGACCCATGATGCCGCAATCAGATCCTCAAGCCGTCCGTTCGTGCATGTTCCGATGAAAGCCTGGTCGACCTCGATATCCTCGAATTCTTCGACTCCCCGCCCTGACTCAACCCTGTCAGGCCCTGAAACCATGGGGGATATGTCCTCAGCGACCAGTTCGATGATATCGTGATAGCTCGCATCAGGGTCAGATGTGCATGCACCGCTGTTTAGTGAAGCGCATTCAGGCGACCATGCCCCAAATGTCGAGTCCGCCGGTGCGATCGCCGCCTTCGCGCCCATCTCCGCGGCCATATTGCATAGTACCATCCTACCGGATATCGATATGTCGAACAAGAATATCCCGCTGAACTCCATGCACATGTAATCCGCTCCCGACGGCCCCAGCCTGGAGGCCAGGTACAGTGCGATGTCCTTTGGGAAGACCGCCCTCTCTAAATGGCCGGTCATCGTGATTTTGATCGTCTCCGGCACTTTGAGCCAGGTCTCACCTGTCGCCCATATACCAGCCATCTCGGTCGCTCCGATGCCAGCGCCGAAGGCTCCGACAGCCCCGACCGTGGTGGTATGGGAATCCGCTCCGAGCACGAGCTGTCCGGGTCTCACCAGCTTCTTCTCGACCAGCAACTGATGGCAGACACCTTCTCCAACGTCGTAGAACCTCTCGATGCCCATCCTGCGCACGATTTCTCTGATCCGTGCGTGGGCGTTCGCAGTCTGAACGGTATTGGCGGGAGAGCGATGGTCCAGAACAACAACGACTTTGTCGGGGGCCCAAGGTCTCTCGAGGTCGAACTGTTCGAAGGCCTTGTCCACCAAGAACGTGTTCTCGTGGGACATGACGACATCGGGCGTTACCTCGAGGACGTCGCCAGCCTTGGCACCAGGTTTGCCAGCAGCTCTCCCGAGTATCTTCTCAGCAACTGTTCTGCCACTCAACAGGCTCTCAATAGAGCATGAGTATTTTAACCCTGCGTGCGGCTCGACCCAGTCAACCTTAGTCGGGTTCTCACGGTGTCCGCAGCGTGTGCTTCGATAAGGTGAAAAGATATTTCCACTGATAGGCGATAATGAACCGCCATGGACAAGATCCTCGCCGCTGAGGCAGGAACCGAGGTGCTCCTCCTCGGAAACGAAGCCATAGCCAGAGGAGCGCTGGAGGCGGGGGTCTCGGTCGCGACTACGTATCCTGGCACCCCCGCGTCCGAAATAGGAGACACTTTTGCCCGGGTTGCCAAAGAAGCGGGCATCTACTTCGAATACTCTGTGAACGAGAAGGTGGCGACGGAGATAGCCATCGGGGCCGCCGCTTCGGGTGTCAGAGCCATCGTGAGCATGAAGCACGTGGGTGTCAACGTGGCCGCGGACGCACTCATGACATTCGCATACACAGGCACAAGAGGGGGCTTCGTCGTCGTGACGGCGGACGACCCGTCGTGCCATTCGAGCCAGAACGAGCAGGACAACAGGTTCTACGCCCTCTTCGGTGGCTTCCCCCTCTTCGAACCGTCTACCCCTCAGGAATGCCTCGACATGACCAAGCGCGCGTTCGAGATCTCCGAGAGGCTAGAGATGCCCGTCATGCTACGCACCACCACCAGGATAGCGCACGTCCGGGCACCGGTACTGGTAGGAGAGATCAGGAAAGGTGCTTCGAAGGGCGAGTTCGTAAAAGATCCTCCGAGATTCGTTCCGGTACCCGCTGTGGCGCGAGAGATGCATCTTGCCTTGCTGCAGAAGCTCGAGCAGGCTGAGCAACTATCAGAGCTATCCGAATTCAACACGATAGAAGGCGCGGGAACGAGCGCCCGAGGCATCGTCACTTCTTCAGTGGCGGCCACGTATACGCGGGACGCGGTCCGAAGCCTTGGGATCTCAGCTGACATACTGAAGCTCGGCTTCTCGCATCCTCTGCCGAGAAAGAAGATTCTTGAGTTCCTCAGACAGCACAACGAGGTAACAATCGTCGAAGAACTCGAACCGATATTGGAGACCGTGATACGTGCCCTAGCCCAACAAGAGTTCCTGACGACGAAGATTCGTGGCAAGGCGGATGGACGCTTCCCGAGGGCGCACGAATTCACCGAAGCGATCGTTGCTGCGGGATTATCGAAGGAAGGCGGGCAAATGCCGTCTAGTCGGCCGGACTGCGATGTGCCATCTGACTTACCTGTGCGGCCGCCCGTCCTGTGTGCAGGATGTCCACATAGCGCAACATATTTCGCCGTCAACAAGGCGGTCGGTAAGAAGGCGCTCTTCGCTTCGGACATCGGATGTTACACCCTGGGCGTGGCGCCACCCTACAGCACGGCTGACCTGCTGGTATGCATGGGCTCAAGCGTGGGGACAGCCGGAGGGTTGGCGAGGACGAATGAACTGCCGGTCATCGCGTTCATCGGAGATTCCACATTCTTCCACGCTGGTGTACCCAGTCTGATCAACGCCGTTCACCAGGGCCACAAATTTCTGCTAGTAATCCTCGACAATAGGACAACAGCCATGACGGGCCACCAGCCCCACCCTGGGAGTCGCCCTGACCCGCGTAACCCCGCCGCGTTGCCAATCGCACTCGAAGAAGTGGTCACTGGATGTGGGGTCAAGTGGCTGAGAATTGTCGATCCATACGACATCGATTCCACGACCGAAGCCGTGAAGGAAGCCATCACGCATGACAGTGTCAGCGTAATCATTGCCAGGAGGGAGTGCGCCCTGATAGCCGACCGTGATGACCGAGGCGCCATCATACGAAAACACCACATCGATCAAGAGGCGTGCAAGAAATGCAGGACTTGCGTAACGAAGTTCCAGTGCCCGGCCATCTCGAGCATGGATAAGGTTCAGACCATCGACGGTTCGCTGTGCGCTGGCTGTGGCGTGTGCGCAAATGTCTGCCCATACGGCGCCATAAAGGAGGCCGATTGATGGTCGACATCTACCTCGTTGGAGTCGGAGGACAGGGCATCATAACAGCATCAAGAATCATCGGCGAGGCGGCAATCCTCGCCTGGAAGGAGGTGGTACTGAGTGAGACTCATGGCATGGCACAGCGAGGTGGTTCGGTCGTTTGCACGGCAAGGATAGGGAATGTGTCAGGCCCACTCATATCCGACGGGATGGCCGATGTTATCCTGTCGTTTGAACTACTCGAGACGCTCAGGGCGACGTGCAAGGCATCGAAGAGCACAATCGTGGTCGCATCGACTGAGACTTGGATACCTCTCAGCGTCTCAACTCAGAAGATGAAGTACCCTTCGGTCGACGAGGTTCGCGCTCAACTCGAACCCATTTCCGATAGAATACTGTTGATTGACTCCCGAAGAATAGCAGAGGATGCAGGAGTGCCGATCTCGTCAAACGTGGTGATGGTGGGAGCGCTTGCAGGAACCGGGGCGACGGGAATCGACAAGTCGGCTTTCGAGGGGGCCATAGAGAGAGTCATCCCCCGGAAGATCGAGGAGAACCGCAGAGCCTTCGCCGACGGCTACAGAGAGGGCGAGAAGATCCTTGGATGAAGAATGGTTTAAGACAGATGATGGCATAGCACCGCGAAAGGGCCCATGGTCTAGTGGTTATGACGACGCCCTTACAAGGCGTAGATCACCGGTTCAAACCCGGTTGGGCCCACCTAAAGCTCTGGCACGGTCAAGAAAGATACATTTTCTGCCGTTTCTTGCATCTGGATACGCGTATTTCGGACCGCCTCGAAGGCCTTGCATTGGTCGCCTAGATTGACCCCGATGCACTGCAGGGTCATCTCGGTAGATTCGTGCTCCATGGCCACAGCAGCGGGTTGCTCTCCAATGCTTCTCTCCCCATGGGCCTGCCTTAAACCTACCTCGGCAGTTACCTCCTTATCGTGTAGCAGCAGTACATGATTGTACGGCGACGCACGTAGTTTTGAACAGCACTTGGTCAAGCCGTGATTCTTCTCCGTCTCCCAATTGGCGGAGATCTCTTGCGCACTTGTTCTTGTGAAAGGAGGAAATGAATATGGAAAAAGAGTTCAGTGTGAAGTTGGCGAACAAGCCAGGGGAGCTAGCGCGGGTTGCGGACGTCCTGCTGAAGGATGGCGTAAACATACGCTCGATCGCTACAGAACCTAGCGCCGAAGTCGTGAGGATCGTCACATCCGATTCTGAGAAAAGCAAGCAAAGTCTCAGCCAATCGGGCATGCAGTTCTCCGAGAGGAACCTGCTCGTAGCCAAGCTCGAGGACAAACCTGGGGAGCTCGCCCGAATCTCGGCAGCGCTCGCCAGAGAGGGCGTCAACATTGACGCCGCCTACATGCTCGACAAGAATGCGACACATGTGCACATTGCACTAGCCGTCAGCGACGAGAACAAGGCAGCGAGCATCCTGAAGCTCTAGTCATAGTCAAGACTATTCCCTTGCAGACGCAAACCCTTTCCCGCATCTGTGGGTCACTCGAAGCCTTTCTCAATTGAGCCATAATCGGAGGACTTGCCGCTATCACGCGCAGAGACTATCTGAAGGCATCCGCGGGCCCTATCTTAGAGTAATGGTCACTACGGTAGTTTTGCTGACGACGAGCTCTCGATGGATATCTCCATTGTTGGGAGTGGCCATACATGAGGCCGGTCGGCCCCAAGTTTTAACTATTCTGCCAACCTCGTAGGTTAGATGCGCTGTTCTCATTGCGAAAAGTGCTGTCACGATACGGAAATGCAGCTGTGCAAGGCAGACATAGCGCGGTTTGAGCGAAGAGGTTATGAACGAGAGGATTTCGTGCATCGAGGCGCCGATGGCATACCGAGGCTACGCAACAAGGGAGAATATTGCTTCTTCTACGACCCTGAGGGAAGACGATGCAAGGAGTACTCGCGTAGACCTTTAGGCTGCGTCATCTACCCGGTGAGTATGCGCGTTGATGGCGAAGTGGTGGTCGACGACCTATGCCCCGAGGCGTCCTCGGTTAGCCGAGAGGAGATCGAAAGCAATGGACGGCGACTTCGCATGTTGCTGGACACCATCGCCCTCGAGATGAAGATGCATGGATTTCACCCTAAATGAACTGACGGAGCAGTCATTCATAAGGACTATAGCCAGTGACGGCCCACTCAGATGGCCGCGTCGAGGAATTATCCTCCACCATTACCCCTCGAACTCCACCCTTCACTGATCATCCGTGCCGCTTCCGCTCCCCAGCGTTGGTCATTCTACACAACCAGCCGGGCCCCAAGCCAAGTCTATATAATGAAGGTTGGAATCAAACAGACGAACATCTTAATAGTGAGACGCTCATCTTGGTTTGCGGATGCCAGTAAGAGGTCGTAGAATGAAAGACTGCAAGGTGATTAGGAGTTCGGATGCATTCCAACTGCTCGCGGATGAGACGAGACTGAAGATGATCTATCTCCTGAGAGCCAAGGAGATGACAGTCAGCCAGATTGCGGGGGAACTCGGATTGACACCGCAGACAATATATCACCATATCAAGAGACTCCGCGAGGCGGAGATGATTGATGTGGCTAGGGAAGAACGAGTCGACCATCTCGTGGAATCGTACTACAGAGCCACGGCAGGTCAGTTCCATTTCGTCAACGGTGGTTGTGCCAAGGAACGCTGGAGCAAGAATGAGGCTGAGAAGTCTCTGTTGGCGCTCCGTAGCCTTGGGTTCGAAGTCGACGTCAGCCCGGCGACCGCCTCCGACGTGCTCAAAATGCGAGAAGCGTTACACCAAAAGCGAGAAATCTCCGAGATTGTGGCCAAGGTGTACGATATGGACGACATCGACCCGCTCTATCACGACGATCTGATTGAATTCGCTATGATGATGAAAATGAATGACGAGGAATTCGAGGAATGTCTAGATGCCCAGAGAGCCCTGAGAGAACGTCTTCTTCGAAAAGGCAAGAGCCAGGGCTGATTCAGCCTGGACAGACTGAGTTGCATCCGCGCCGAGGGGGCATAGATGACAGGAAGAAGCGAGCTCTGGAAACACCGCGATTTCCTGAATGTCTGGGCAGCGGAGACCATCTCAGTCTTTGGAGGCCAGTTCTATCTAATCGCGATGCCGCTTGTAGCAGTGCTCGTACTCGACGCCTCTGAATCGGATATGGGCCTTCTATTCGCGGTGGAGATGTCGCCTTTTCTCTTGTTTGGCCTCTTAGCGGGCGTGCTGGCGGACAGGAAGGAACGCAGGATGATGATGATCGTCTGCGATTTTGGACGGGCATTCACCCTGGCAGTGATACCAGTGACATGGTACTTCGACTTGCTCACATGGCCAGTCATGTTTGGGGTGGCCTTCGTCACAGGTGTGTTCACCGCATTCTTCGACATTGCGTATCAGGCGTACCTACCTGTTCTCGTGAAGCGGCACCAGCTACTCGACGCAAACAGCAAGCTGGAGACCAGCAGGTCATCATCGCAGGTCGCAGGCCCGAGCATTGCTGGCATCGTCGCTGACGCTATCAGCGCGCCGCTCGCTCTGGTGGCAAACTCGATATCATTCCTCGCCTCGGCATTCTTCCTTCTCAGAGTGAAGATGCGGCAGGCGATTGACAAGAAGAAGGTCCACAAACCAGTCTTGCCCGAGATCAGGGAAGGACTCAATTTCGTGTTCCGGAACCCAACGCTGAGAGGGATTGCTGGCTGCACCTCCACCGCCAATCTCTTTGGGAGCATGTTCTTCGCATTGATGATGCTGTTCATGGTCGATTCGCTGCTACTAAGCCCCACCTGGATAGGTATCATATTCGCTGTGGGCGCGGGTGGCGCGGTTGTCGGGGCGATCATATCGGCTCGGATAGTGTCGGCCATTGGCCTGGGTAAGACTATCGTCATCTCTGCAGTCCTGTCTGGTATACCCATCATCCTGATGGTGCTAGCGTACCCCAGCAACGCAATTCCGATCCTGATGCCACTGTGGTTCGTAAATGGGCTTCTCATGGTCGTGTACAACGTCAACCAAGTCAGCCTGAGGCAGGCAATAACGCCGATTCATCTACAGGGAAAGATGAACGCGACGATGCGGTTCTTGGTGTGGGGAGTTTTTCCCATAGGAGGATTGATCGGTGGATACCTGGGAGAGACTTTTGGAATGAGGACTACCATACTGATCTCCGGGATCGGGACCTTGTTCTCCGTAGTCTGGGTGGCGCTTTCTCCAGTCATGAAGACGACGTCGATTCCTGAAGGCGAGGAGGGCAGTCCTGCGACTTGATCGCACAAACTATCCGCCCCCGCGAGGCAATGAATGGATTACGCAGCCTGTGCTGCGATCTTCGCGGTGCGCCTCTTCGGTGAAATGGCTATGGAAATTGCGAGCAGGATGGCGGAGACTATGACGATCGAAGCCCCTATCGGGAAATCGGTCTCGAGCGAGAATATGAACCCGGCTATGCAGCTGGCCACGCCGATTACGGGCGAGAAGACCATGATCTTCCTGAAATCCCAAAAGAACTGGTACGCGGTCGATGTCGGATTGATGATAAGTGCGTAGACCAGCAAACCGCCGATAAGCTTCAGCGAGAAAGACACCGCAAGGCCTGTTAGGAATACTACAATCAACATGAACACGTAGGTGTTCACACCAGCAGCTTTGGCGAGCTTCTGATTGAACATCAAAGCGAATATCTCCTTGTAGAACAAAGTCACGAAACTGACCATCATCGCGCAGAGCAGCGCAAGATAGAGCACATCATATTCCGATACTGCGAATATGCTCCCCCACAGTATACGGAGTGCTGCCCCTGAGGCGGCTTCGCCGGGCGAGAGGTTCAGGAAGACAAATGCGAGTGCTATCATCAGTGAGAACATGATTCCTATGACGACGTCCGTGTTCAACTTCGCCCGGTTCGCCACCGGAGCGAGCAACAAAGCAGTCACCGATGCAAACAGCATGGCGGTCAGCAACGGGTCGACCTCAATCAGGAGGCCGAACGCTGCCCCGGCGAACGCGGCGTGCGACATGCAGAAACCGATGGAGGCTATGTTCAAGCGAACGACGAACACTCCCGCGATCGAGCATGAGAGACCGGCTAGTATCGAGCCGAGCGTCGCTGTGACCAGGAGCGCAAACGGCAGCGATATCACACGGCCGACCCCCGCACCTTCATAAGAGATGATATCACGCCGTTCTGTAGCAACTCGTCCCTCGGGCCGAACGCAGCGACTCTCCCACGGTTCATGACGATTATGTGTGAGCAACTGAAAGGTATCGAGTCTATGTCGTGGCTTACCATGACTGTGGTTGCACCCTTGCGGTTCAGGTCAGATATCAATCGGTCGACGTCCGCACGGGATTTCAGGTCTAAGTTGGCGAACGGCTCGTCCAAGAGAAACATCTCCGGTTCTTGGGCGATCGCGCGCGCCAACAATATCTTCTGAAACTCACCACCGGAGAGTTTGCCAATCGGCCTATCCGCAGAGGAGTCCATACCGACAAGCCTCATCGATTCGTCCACGATTGCCCAGTCCCGCTCAGACGGAAAACGCAGAAGTCCAATCTTACCAACCCTACCTGACATGACCACGTTCTTGCACAGGAACGGCGAAAGCGGGTCTATCTCGAAGTTCTGTATCACGTAGCCTGTCCTGGTTCGGACTGAGTGGCCAGACTCCGTGACGTCGAGGCCGAACACACGCACGTTGCCGGATGTATTGCGCAATATCCCATTGACTGTCTCGAGAAGGGTGGTCTTCCCTGAGCCGTTCGGGCCTATAACGCAGACGAAGTCGCCAGCGTTGATGCAAAGGCTGACATCTCTTATCGCTGGGAACCTCTCGCCCTCGTAGACTGTGCTGACCTTGTCGAGCAGCACAACCGCCTTCGGTCCCTTCGACCCGCTCATGAGGTCATTCCTCGTGGTATACATCGAAGAGTTCGTCCTCGGCTAGGGAGTAGAGCCCAACAGCGAGGGGCTCCAATTCTTTGTGTGAAGCGGCCGCGATCTGCTCAGCGATGGCATTCTTGAGAGATATCCAATATGTTGCTTTCCGGCCCTTCGACATGAACACAGCCGCAACCTCGCCTTGGTCGACGACGCCGATCAAGCCTTTCCCGAGCGTGCAACCCGATGAGAGTTGTATGCCGTCTATGAGGCATGATTTCGGCGGTTTGCCGCCGGTTAGTGCCAGCGCAGTCTTCCCGAATGGATCTGCTCCCAGGAGCCGGTTGGCCATCACCCCCATGCGGTAGCCGACGACAACGAAGGGACCAAGATGTCCATGGAACTCTGAGATTCGTTTGAGAGTCTCCTCCGAATTCATCGCTTCTTCCTCCTGGCAATTAATATAGACAGGACGAGAAGGATCGCGAGGGCCGCAACCGCCGATGCGAGCGCGACTCTCTGGAACTCTAGGGACGATATCTCCGACTCGAGGTCTGACAACTCCGATTGCATCGTCTCGAAAGCAACTGCACCATTCACAAGCTCATCCACGTTGTATTCGAAGTTGTCAAGGTAGGCATACTTGCCAGGTATTGCCCCCGGGAAATTGCTGAGAACGACATGGATCTTTCCATAGTCGGCTGCGAGTTGCATGCCAAAATCAACGGTCGATTGGAGGTTGTCCACCACCATGGCGACCTCAGGATCATCACATGCGGCGGATATCTCCAAGATGTCTGCCGTCGAGAGGCCCTCAGGCGCACCATATGACTTAGCTACTTCGAATCCCAGTTCCTCAAGGAACAGGGTGTACCATTCGATAGTGACTACCTTGGTCCCATTCAGTCCCTCGGAAGCGACCATCTGTCTCGCTGCCTCGAATGCATCAGCTATCTCTGCGGAATAGCTCAGCGCGTTGGCGGTAAATGTTGAACTCCAATCAGGTTTGAATTCCGACAGCCCCTCTGCGATCTTGCTGATATGCAGCTCCGCTCCTGAAGGGATGTTCCACTCGCCAAGGCCCAAACAGGCTATCTCGTAGGCGTCATCGTTCCCTGACGATTCGAGGAGGTCAGACACCCAAGGCTCCCAGCCAAGTGAGATCACGACATCAGCCGACGCAATAGTCACGACGTCGCTCGGGCTCGTGTCGAAATGAGACGGGCAGACGGCCGCCGGCATAATGTACTCTACCTCCACGGCATCGCCCAACTCTTCGCCGAAAACGTTCGCGGCGAAATCCGCGAGAGCTGAATTCGTGCAAACAACCATGAGCTTATCGTCCTCACCACTGGCCATGCCAACAAACGCCAGGGACAGCAGAACGAATGTGGACGCAAGGCATGCGGCCAATCTTCCCGCACAAGTCAGACCCGATGTAGTCGAACCCATTCGTAACACCTTTTTGACTAATTGTAATACCGTAGAGGGGCTCGATATATAGACCTTTTGCGAATCGCCACGCGCCGTGGCGCACGTTGGAAAAGTCACCAGGACCCCCGGCGACGACTGCGCTCTCAGAATCCACGTAGACGACCAGAATGAGGCGATAAAATTATCGTCGCTAGGCGGGTAGGCTAAACCAAAGGAAGGGATATACATTGAGAATGGCGACTTTGCTGCTCCGTATCCCCAACGACTGGGTCGGCAACGTTTCAGGCAACCCGGATGTGGCGGCCAAGGTCCTCAGATGCGCTTCGAAGAACGGCCACGGTAGACAGCATCTCGCAAGGATCGAGGAGGCCGACGACGTCACCGAAGAGGACAGCACTAGCTACATCCGGTCAGCTGATTCCAAGAGCGAGGGCAGTTTCTCAGAGAACAGTTCCGGGAGTCTTCTGGCCTCAGTCGACATGCAGTCGTGTCGAACGTGCAGAATGCTCGGAGACTCGGGCTGCTGGCTGGATTCCGCGACCTCGCGCCCTGACAGAGGCATTCAATTGAACGTCATCGCCCCCAATGGTGCCGCGCTGGCACGTCTGGTCAACAACCTAAAATACATTGGCGCGAGCGTCGTGGTGGAAAAGATCACCATCCTCAGAACTGCGAGGGAACTCTCGACCGAGCAAGAGAGGGCGCTCCAGACCGCCTTCGACCACGGATATTTCGATATACCCAAAAGGATCAAGCTCGACGACCTAGCCAGACGCCTGAACGTGTCCAAGGCGACCCTCGACGTAGTTTTGAGGAGGGCGCAGCGGAAGGTTGTCGCAAACCACATAGGCAACATTTGAGGATGCTTATCGTACTGGAAGTCTATGGAATTGCTCACGCTAAAGCGGATTGCGCACACTTCGACGATAAGGGATGCTACGAGGGGGCAGATATCCACCCATCCTCTAACGGATACCGCCGGAATCGTGGCACTGGCAATCAACATAGCGGCTTCGCATCTATGGGGCAAGGTTTATAATTTAGGTGCGCCTAATTCTCAAGCGTATGGTATCCGAGATAACGGAACAGTATCTCAAGATAATCTACAACCTGACCGAAGATGGTGGCGCCGCCAAGACGACCGATATCGCCAACGCCCTCGGCGTAACGCCAGCGTCAGTCACGCAGATGATTCAAAAGCTCGCCAAACAAGGATATGTTAGCCATGAACCATATCACGGATCCGCCCTGAGAGCGAGGGGCAAGCGTATAGCGAAGAAGATTGCCAGGAAACACCGGCTTCTCGAGAGGTTCTTGAGCGATATGGTTGGCATAGAGACCGAAGCGGGCCATGACCAGGCGTGCCGGATGGAGCATGGTCTGAGTACCGAGGCCGAAGAGGCCCTATGCAAGATGATGAACCACCCGTCCACTTGCCCACACGGCAAGCGCATACCGAAGTGTGAAAGGGCTGTGTCCTGCGAGGAGTGCGCAAACGTGGCGCTTAAGCTCTCAGAGATTGAGGAGGGCAGGACGGCGACTGTGTCTCATCTCGTATCCATGAACAAGGAGGAACTCTGCCGTATCCTTGCGATGGGGTTTGTTCCAGGTGTTCGCGTGGCGATTGAGAAGAGGCTTCCACTGGGCGGGCCGATAATCGTCAACATCAAGGGCACTCGTATCGCGATAGCTAGGGCTATGGGCGACGTGCTCCGAATGGTCGAAGACACGTAGTTGGTGGTCATCGATGGAGATAGCGCTCGCTGGTAACCCGAACGTTGGCAAGAGCGTCATGTTCGGCAAGCTCACAGGGATTGGCGTCATAAGCGCGAACTACCCAGGAACGACGGTGGAGTTCCAAAAGGGCGAGGCAAAGCTTGGCGATATGATCATCGATGTGATAGATCTGCCTGGCACGTACTCACTATCGGGCAACACTGATGAGGAGCGCGTCACGACCGACTTGCTCTTCTCGCGAACGCCCGACACGGTCATCTTGGTCGCGGATGCCTCAAGGCTTGAGAGGAGTCTCGTGTTACTCTTCGAGCTTCTGGAATCGGGTTACAGTGTCGTTGTCGCTCTGAACATGTACGATCTCGTCAAAAAGACCGGGCTGAAGATAGACGTTGCTGGGTTGGAGGAACGCCTAATGACCTCCGCTGTGCCCACAGTTGCAGTCAGAGAGGATGGCATCGATGCGCTGCTGCGGGAAGCTGTGCGGCTGCGCCCGAAGAGCGGGTTTCGCGTAAAATATGATTCCCACACGGAGGAGATAATATCCGAACTCGTCACGATGTTGGACGAACCTGACTGGCCCTTCCCTCTCCGTGCCGTCGCGATTCGCATTCTGATGGGAGACGGCAGGGTCAGGAAGCAGGCAGGCGGTCGCATCACGGAACGCGCGGATGCGCTCGCTGAGGATTTCGAAGGACAGCACAAGGAGAGCATTCAAGCACATATCCAAAGGGACAGATTCGGAGAGGCTGGGCGCATAGCTGAAGAGGTAGTGAGTCGAATCGCGCCGGCAGAGAAACGCCGCTCGTCACTCTCTGATCTGACCCTCAGACCCTCTACTGGGATACCGATACTGCTCGCAGTTCTAGCAGCGGTATTCCTAACACTCGTCTTCGGTGGAGGGATGATAGAAGAGGTGCTAGTGGATTCGTATGAGAGTGTCGCACGAGGGGCTTTCGACAACCTCAAAGATGGCGAGAGCCCGGCCGTACAGGGCGTTCTTGACGGGGTCTACCTCAGCATAGAGGCGATGCTGGCCATCGTCGTGCCTTACATCCTAGTGTTCTATCTGATGTTGTCGGTACTGGAAGACACCGGATACCTAGTCAGAGTGGTTTCCTTGCTCGACGGAATAATGCATCGAATCGGCCTCCACGGAAGAGCGATCATACCGATGGTTGTTGGCTACGGTTGCAACGTCCCAGCAATACTGGCGACCCGAGCGATGGGGTCGAAACGAGAGAGAGTCATACTAGCCGTCCTGATCACTGTTGCAGTTCCTTGCTCGGCTCAGACGGCGATAATAATCGGAACTGTGGGAAACTACGCCGGAGCGCAATGGGCTCTGCTCATATTCGCGATCATGATGGCTCTGCTTGCCATACTCGGCTTCGTTCTACACAGAACCATGAAACTCGAACCTTCACAGCTGATGCTCGAGATACCTGAACTGAGGTGGCCCACACTCCGACAGACCATTGGAAAGACGGGGCTCAGGATCGGCGAGTTCCTCACAATCGCATTCCCGCTCCTGCTGGCGGGAAGCATCATTCTCGAGATACTGATGGCGGAGGGGATGCTTCAGAAACTGGTGGACCCTGCCGAACCCTTCATGACCGGCGTGCTCGGGTTGCCCGCGATAACCATTGTGGCTCTGGTGTTCGGCATACTGCGCAAGGAGATGGCTCTGCAGATGCTAATGGTTCTATTCGGAACCAGCAACCTAGCGCTCGCGATGACTTCGCATCAGATGTTCGTATTTGCCCTCGTGATGGCTATATTCATGCCGTGCCTGGCTGCGCTGGCAGTCCTCATCAAGGAGTTCGGTGTGAAGGGCATGATTGGAATCACTGCGGCCTCGGTTTTGCTCGCGATTGCGTTCGGAGCGACGGCGAATCTCATACTCGGCCTATGAGCGACGCGTCGGTTACGGTTGCCATCGGCCTTCATCTAGCGAACATCGAGCTGTCGTCGTCGCCGTCGTCCCCAGAAGGGATGTTCAGTACCCCTCTGTAATCCTCGCATGTCGGCGACATGACGGGGTTCTCGCCGTTCCTCATCAATATATACTTGGATTGCGCCCCCGTCACGATTATCAGCACACGCACCTTGCCATCAAGCGCTTTCTCGACTGAGCACCCCCATATCAACCGACCTCGTTTGCGAATTCTCGTGCTCACGAGCTCCGCCGCTTTGGCAGCTTCCTCAATCGTCATGTCTGATCCGCCGACCACCCGGACCAGCGCGCCTCTCGCGTTTCTTAAATCCATCCTTCCGAGCAACGGGGAGTTAAGGGCCTCTTCGACAGCGTCTTCGAGGCGTTCTTCGCCCTTTGAAGCTGATTCGCCCACTCCGATGAGGGACACTCCGCCTTCGACAAGTATAGTCTTGAGATCGGCGTAGTCGACGTTCACCAAGCCCGCGCTCGTCAACATCTCCGTCAGGCCGGAGATTGTCTGAACCAGTAACTCATCCGCAACTTTAAATGCCGCCTGCACAGGCAAATGAGGCACGAGCTCCAACAGAGTGTCGTTCGGTATCACGATCGTAGTGTCGCAGACCTTGGCGACCTTTCCAAGGCCGACCATCGCATTCCGCATCCGGAGCTCCCCCTCGGATTTGAACGGAAGAGTAATTACCCCGACTGTGAGTGCCCTGATCTCCTTGGCCAACTTGGACACGACCAAGGCGCTGCTTGTTCCGGTCCCTCCGCCCATTCCAGCCGTGACGAACACGATTTGAGACCCTTTGACGCATTCTCGAATGTCGTCGATGCTTTCAATGGCGGCTTTCTCTCCGACTTCGGGCCTGGCCCCCGCGCCCAAGCCCCTTGTGATCAGCTTTCCGATAAGGAGCTTCTTCTGCGCTTTGACGCTGAGAAGGTGCTTGGCGTCGGTGTTGAGAGCGCAAAGGTCTACGCCCGAGATGCCGGATTCAGCACAACGGTCCACCGTATTTGAGCCAGCTCCGCCACAGCCAACGACCTTTATGCAGATGTCGATTCCTCTGGCGATGCTCTCGATCTCCGAATCTTCGCTCGAGTCCGGCGATAGTCCAGCCGGGTCGTCCTTGACCGTATCAGTGGGGTTGCTAGCTAGAGCTTCTTCTATCAATCTCTTGGGCATGATTCACCCCATCCTGTTCTTCGATGTCCCAATCAAAGTGTGTGTCGCACGTATTAAGATGTAGCGATGCTCCCGAGCAGCCACGAGCGCGTACGCTTGGCTGCATGGCGCGGGCGGGCAGGCGCCAGGCGCAGTCCGCCTCAGAAACACACATGATACAATCGATGGACTGTGAGAGTGTTGGCTTCAGCTAGGTGGCCCCTGTCCTCGACCGTGCGAGGCATTAGCACCCCAGAAGGTTCATTCTCGAAAACGATAAATACGCTTAATCCCGCTACAACGGAGGGCGAAGAGAGTTGCAGGGGATGCCTCGAGTAGAGTGTGCAGAACTATGAGACGTGGAAATGCCATAGGGATGATGGTTGGAGCGATTGCCGCGCTCATGGCCATTTCGTTGTTCGTGTTGTCCGAAGTTCCCTTTGATTCTGAAGACTCGACAGAGCAGATGATGAGCTATGTTTCCTTGGTCCTTTTCATGATGGCATTGGCACTCGTTGGCGCGTTGGCCCTTGTGATACCTCGAAAAGGAAACGCCGCCACTAAGGCAAAGAACGCGTCAGACAAGGCAGATGAAGATTTCGATGACGGGGCCTCCGACATAGAGCTCGAATTCCGAGCACTCGAGAGGGAAATCGATAGCGAAGAGAAGAGCTAGGAACACGCGTCTTCGTCTTCCCCGCCTGTACGGATTCCGTAGGTCGACAGTCTCAATTTGGCGACCGCTTTGGAAAAATGAGAAGAGCCACTGGAGGGATTCGGACCCTCGACCTACGCCTTACCAAGGCGTCGCTATACCTCTAAGCCACAGTGGCATCGAAGGGGTTGTGCAAGGCATCTTGGCAGTCATATTAAAAAGTTCCCCGCCGGACCCTGGGGGTCACCCCGGTCGAAGGCACCCATCATTTATTATGCGACCAGTGGATTTCTCGAACGATGAAAAAGGCCCTCAGCAGCTTCGACGTGGGTGCCATCGTCAGGGAGCTGCAGACATACATAGACTGGCGGGTCGACAAGATATACCAGCCTAACAACCGACATATTGTCATCTCCATCAAGAGTCCAGGAGAGGGGAAGGCGTTCCTGCATTTCCGTGTGGGAGAATGGCTCTACGTCTCCAAGGAGGGACAGGACATGCCCCAGCATCCGTCGGATTTCGCGATGATGCTGAGGAAGAGAGTGACAAACTGCAGGGTGGCCGGGATAGAGCAGCAGGGCTTTGACAGGATAGTGGTCGTGAGGCTTGAGAAAGACGATGTCCACCAGCTTGTGCTCGAACTCTTCGGCAAGGGGAATGCGATACTTGTCAAGGATGGTATGATAGTCCAGCCGCTAACGAGCCGGACATGGAGACACCGCGATGTCAAGGCCAAGCGAGAGTTCGAGTTCCCTCCGCCGGTGCCGGATCCGTCCTCCATGCCCTTGGAAGACTTGCTGGATATCCTCAAAGGTTCGGAATCCGACGTGTTGAGAACCCTCGCCACGAAACTGAACCTCGGCGGAACCTACAGCGAGGAGATCTGTGAAAGGGCGCACGTGGACCGTGAACGCCCCGCACAGGATATCTCCAAAGAGGAAGCGATGGAGCTCATGGCTGCTGTGAACGAGATAATCGAGGACATCAGGAGCGAAAACAGGGGATATGTCGTCACGAAAGAAGGTGAGCTCGTCGATGCCGTACCCCTCAGAATGGCCATATACGATGGCTACGAACACAGGGAGTTCGAGGCCTTCTCGGAGTGCGTCAGGAATTATGTCGAGTCGATTCCAGAGTCGGTGAAGACGGTGGATAAGAAGGCGAACCAAGGAGAGCTCGATCGACTCAAGCGCAAGTTGGCACAGCAGGAGGAGGCTGCGCTTGACTTACAGCGAGAATGGAAGAAGGCGCAGGCGGAAGGAGACGCGGTATTCGTATCATACGGTGACATAGCGCACATACTCCTGACCGCGAAAGACCATCTGTCACAATCGAAGGGCCTCACAGACCTGCCTGGCTTCGTTTCGTTCGACAGGAAATCCGCAAAGCTGAGGATAGACGTTGGCGAAGCGACTTACGACCTCGACGTGAACGGCACCGTTGAGTCCAACGCCCAGAGATATTACGAGAAGAGCAAGAAGCTGAAGGCGAAGCTCGAAGGAGTCCTCCCAGCGCTCGAAGATACGAGGGCTGCCATAGCCGAATGGGACCGCGAGCGAAAGGCCGCAATCGAACAGTCGACTGCCTCAGACGTCAAACCGACCAAGCGTTTCTGGTTCGAGAGGTACAGATGGTTCGTTTCCAGCGAGGGGGCCATCGTACTCGGCGGCAAAGACGCGAGGACGAACGACATGCTGGTCAAGAAACACCTTAAGACGGGAGACAGGTACGCCCACGCGGACATACATGGAGCTCCGAGCGTCGTTGTGAAGATGGCGGAAGGCGTTGGCGAACAGACCCTGGCTGAAGCCTGCAAGTTCGCTGTCGCAACATCGAAGGCATGGAACGCGAAATTGGGCACTGGCGTCGGCTACTGGGTTCTGCCAGAGCAGGTTAGCAAGAGCCCTCAGAGCGGAGAGTTTCTCGCGCGGGGAGCGTTCGTCATCCGCGGGAAACGCAACTACTCCGACAAGGCTGAGATAATGCTCGGGCTCGGTGAGGTGGAATTCGAGGGCGAGAGGAAGATAATGTGTGGACCCGTCGAGGCCGTTAAGGCGCGCGGCAAACGCTACGCGTTGATCAGGCCAGGTGCCATAGACAAGAACGCCTTCGCGAAGGCCGCGGCGAGAGCCTTCCATGTTCCCATCGAGGAGGTGCAACGCGTACTCCCACCGGGTAACATCGACATTGTCGAATCCTTCGGCGTCGAACTGCGACTCTAGCCCTTCATGACAAGTGCCCTCAGGGTCTTGAGCTCTTGAGCGTAACGTTTCTCGCCCCCGGGCGTCTCCAGCACCATCGGCACATTCTCAAAACGCTGGTCGTTCATAAGGTTCCTGAATCCATCGAGTCCGATGTGCCCTTTCCCTATCTCCTCATGCCTATCTACCCTAGAGCCGAGCTTGCCCTTGGAATCGTTAAGATGCATGGCCTTCAGCTTGGCAACACCAAGGACGTCATCTAACTGACTCATCGTCTTCTCGTATCCTTTTGGAGTCCTGACATCATAACCGGCCGCGTAAGCGTGGCACGTGTCGAAGCAGACGCCAGCGCTCTTAGGCTCATCGAGCAGATCGATTATCCTTGCGAGCTGCTCGAACGAATGTCCAAGCACACTTCCCTGACCCGCAGTTGTCTCAAGCAGCAGGTTCACCTCTGACGAGTCGAACTCCGCTCGCGCCCAATTGAGCGACTCGGCGATCTTTTTTATGCCAATTTGCTCGCCCGAGCCGACATGCGCTCCAGGGTGGAAGATAAGGTACCGGACGCCGAGCTTCTTCGCTCTCGACATTTCGTCGAGGAACGCCTCGCGCGACTTCCTGAGCAGCGCTTCGTCTGGGCTGGCTAGATTGATCAGGTAAGAGTCGTGGATGACGGTCTCGACGATGCCGTTCGCCTCGATGCCGGATCTGAACTTCTGAGAGTCTTCATCTGACAATGGCTTCGCATTCCACTGCATCTGGTTCTTGGAGAATATCTGCATGCAGTCGCATGTGAGAGCCCGGCCTCGCTCAGGAGCCTTGTAGACCCCTCCGGAGACAGGTATGTGTGCTCCCAGAAGCATCGCCACGACCTCGGCGACCATATCCGCAACTGTATAGATAAGTCTCTGGCTCATAGTCCATCGTGACGAGGTAACCGCCGTCGATCTGTGTAGGCTTCGGTGGAACGCCTGCCTTGCGCATGAGGGCAATCACGTCGACTTTGCCCCTCATGGCCCGCGCGGTGAACCCCCATATCTTCTCGGGCTTCGCAATTATCACGAGCGACAGGTCGATCGTGGTCTGCCCCGACTTAAGCAGGTGTCTCTAAAAGGTCCGCCGGCGCGTAGTCGGCACTGCCCTCGGTGATCGCCTGGCACGTGTTCGCGCCTACGAAGACGGCGTTATGTCAGAACTGGTCGGTTAGCTTTCCTCGGCATACGGCGCCGCGCCGAGGGTCATTATGCGCGTGCCGGCGGGTTTTTCGGCCGGCTCGATGAGCGGCTTGACAATGGGTTTCTGTGCCCTGCGCAGCACAGCTTATTCATCATCATTCTGGTAACTGATTTGGACATGATCTACAGGGCGCTTATGAATGACTTGAGAGTTTCCAGCTCGTGACCTATGCGCAGAATAGCCTTGTTCCGGTCGGGGAACGAGAGTTCGGGATGCTCCATCGTGAACCTGTCAAATATCTCCGCGGGAGATATCTGGTGCATCTCGGCCAGGATTATTCCTTTGTGCTCGTAGAGTGCTCTTAACGGTGGCTCCAACAACGGGGCCAGCTCAAAATCGCCTGCGAGCCACGCATCAACCTCATCTTGTTCCATCTGGCCGAGGTTGTTCAACAGAAAACGCCGTATTGCCTTCTTCCACTCCGCCTCCATGGTGCCAAAACCATTTGTGAAGCTGAATGCGTTAACCATCTAAAACCTTCGCCTCTCTCAGCCAAAAGGTTCTTGTAAACTTGACTGCCTCACCAGGTCCGCTTTGGGACGGTGCACAACATGGCGAGAGCGAGGATGCATTTTCTAGATGGAACTGAGACCAGTAGGATACATGCGATAGCGCTAAGGCTCCTGGATGAAGTGGGCGTCCGTGTGCACAGCGTAACAGTTGGCGAGATGCTCGAGGAGTACGGGGCAATGAGATCTAAGAACGGCGAGCGCATGCTCATCCCGGAGAACGTCGTGAAGGAGGCTCTTTCCACCGCTCCGAAATCGATTCTTCTGGCAGCCAGGGACGAATCCAAGGACATGAGGATACCGGCTGTCGACGGCAGGATGTACGTGGCGAACGGCGGCGAAGGCGTTTACATGGTAAACCTCTTGACCGGCGAGAGTAGGGCTACGACCTCGGCTGACCTGCGCAATTTCGCAATCCTCGTAGAAGCCATGCCGCAGATAGACTTCTTCTGGCCGATGGTAGGCGCACTCGAGCAGCCAGCGCGTATTAAGGAAGTGTACGAGCTGAAGACGACGCTCGAGTGGACCACCAAGCACGTCCAGCTTGGAGCGATAACCGCAGAGCAAGCAAAGATGATGGTGCGCATGGCCTCAATATTGACGGACGGGGAGGACAACTTGGCCAAGAGGCCCATAATATCCTCTGTCCAGTGTCCAATATCACCACTGGCCTTCGAGAAGGGCCTCGTAGAGGCCCAGGTCGAGTTCGCCCGAGCTGGCATTCCAGTCGTCGCGATGGCCGCGTCCGTTGCTGGCCTGACCTCCCCCGTGACCATCTCTGGGACGGTCGCCCAGACAACGGCGGAGAACCTCGCCAGCCTCGTGATATCTCAGGCAGCCAGCAAGGGTTCGCCCTTTGTGTTCAGCTCCGATTCGAGCCCGGGCGATCTGAAAACCGGGTCAATCGACTACGGCGCCTTGGAGACGCCCCTTTTCAGAGCTGCGGCCGGACAGATGGCCGAACACTACGGCCTGCCGAAGATGGTTGCTGGCCTCGGACTGGAAAACCTCTCGACAACCATGGGCAACATCTGGGAGGGCGTTCACTACATGACGAGCTACGCCATTGTTCAATCCGATCTTGCCTCTGGCTTCGGTGGCCTTGACCAAGCTGCCGGGGCATCCTACGAACAACTCGTACTGGACGCTTGGGTGTGGGAGGCAGCGCGCGAGTTCACGCGAGAATTCGACTTCGGAGAGGATGCCATATCGTTCGACACGATAAGGGCCGCGGGATTGGACGGCAACTTCCTTGCAAAGAGGCACACGTCGCTGATGTTCAGGAAGGAGGCGACTGCGACGCGCATCCCGAGCTGCACCATCGCTGAGAGGTTAAAGGTGGCCGAAAGGAACGACGCCATCGTCAAGGCGCACGAGGAAGCATCTCGCATACTCGATGGTCCGAAGAACCCAAAGCTCGACGCCGATCAGGCGGCAGCTATCGACAAGATCCTCAAAGAATGGTGAGAGAAGGTCGAGGCGCCCGAGCTGGGATTCGAACCCAGGTCCGGAGCTCCGCAGGCTCCTAGGATATCCAAGCTACCCCACTCGGGCATTTCTCGATGGGGTCGGCTCCTCCATGTGGGCGGCGGTAGAAATAGCTAACCATCGGGATATGCCTCAGTACGCGGTCGTCCAATCGACCTTGCCCTTCTTGCGTGCTATGTAATCCGCCACCCTGAACACGCCAATCGACATGACGAAGAACGCGCCGACGGAGACCAGCAGGTACAACATCATCGTCAGGTCGCTTATGCCGCCCATACCGGTCACATCGAACCCCGAAGTGTCAGCCAACTCACGCATGGCTCCAGGTTCGATGGCTCGTCTGATGGCCTCCATCCAGTATGTCACGGGAAGAATCCTTGAAACCGACTGGGCCCACGTCGGGAGTATCGTGATCGGGAATACAACGCCGGACAACACATAGAACACCCCCGCCAACCCCTCGTTGATTCCTATGCTGTGCTTGGCCGTGAGGAACGACACGCCCCCCAAAGCGAGCCCGAGTATGCATATGCAAGCCAGTCCCAACACGAGCGAGGCTGCGAGGAGCGGCCAATCGACTGCGGCGAGATCGATATCGACGCCGAGCGCCATCACGCCGAATATGAGGGTTACCAGCACCCCGAAGGATGTGATTGCTATCTTGATGGCGGACCTGCCCATGATGTACATGTAGAAGTTCATTGGCGCGATGTACACCTGCTTCAGGGTCATGTAGTGCTCCCTGTCGTCGTGGATGACCCATGTCACCCCGAACAGCACTTCGGCCACGAACATGTACATGGCGTTCCCGACGTACATGTATGAGAAGAACGCGTTGCCGGTCTCGCCGCCGGTCACCACCATATACATCAACACGAGTATCAACGTGCCCGCTATCGGCTTGACAATCGAATATGTGAGGAACAAGAACGGGTCTGTCCAGTTGGCCTCCATCTGCCATCCGAGCCACGCTGAGTCCTTGAATACCTTGAGGTCGTTCATCACTGCCATCTAAGAGTCAGCCTCCCAGTCGTCTTTCCCAGGTATTCCATGTACCTTAGCGCGTACCTCGAAAGCACCATGAATACGACGCACAGGCCCGACAGCAATGCGATCTCCGTGTTCAACGGCAGAAACGCGTCCTCTGCTATCCCCTCAGGGAAGATTATCTGCCTCAGCGCGTCAAGGCCCAGGGTTATCGGTATGACGGACGCCCCGGCCGCCGCCCAGAACCCGAGGTGCCTCACCGGGAAGTAGAACCCCGAGGCGAAGTACACGGGCTCCATCATCAGTGCGGATAGGTGATATGCTTCTCTCCCGAGCAGTAGATACAGTGACGCGAACATCATTCCCATGCCGTATAGGGCAATCATCGTCACTACGAACACGACTAACAGCATGACTGGACTGGCGAGTGAGAACACGACGTTGAACGCAATCGCGCCGATGGCCAGTGTCATAGCTGCCTGAATCGTGGTCTCGAACAATCCCCCGACCGCCATCCCGGCGAGGATTGACATCCTCGATATCGGAGCCATCAGGTAGAGCGGCAGGTTGCCGATCTCCTTCTCCCAGTACAATTGGGAGGCCATCGACCACAGTATGTTCAACCAGAACGCGGTCATCGCGCCGCCTAGGACGACGTATCCGATGAGCTCCGCTCTGGCGTCCAGGAACTTGTATACGTAAGCGTAGCCAGCTATTGTGAAAAGTGGGAGGATGACGTCGAACACGAACCAGCTTGGCTCCCGAGTCGACCCTATTAGCCTGGGATATGCCCTGCCCCGGACAGCCCGCAGGTTCCTCATGAGATAGCTATCTGTCATTCCAAGCCTCTCCCGACAAGCTTGATGAAGACGTCCTCAAGTGTCGGCTCAGTCTTCTGGAGCGACATTATCTTCGACCCTTCCGCCACCACCTTGGACACTATGTCGGACACGCACGATTCGTCTTCAAGCACGAACCTTAGCTTAGTTGTGCTGCTCTCGACGTCCTTCGTCTGCGAGTAGCTGTTGAGGCCTTGGATGGTGTCGAAACCGGCGATCTCATTGAGACCAGCGACAGAGAGAGTCAAAGTGGTGTTCATCTTGACCATCCTCTTCAGGTTGCTCGGTGTGTCGCAGGCGAGGATCTTCCCGTCGTCGATTATGGCTATCCGGTCACAGAGTTCATCAGCCTCCATCATGTAGTGTGTGGTCAGCAGCACGGTTCGGCTCCGGTCACTGCGAATCCAATCGACGATGAAGTCCCTGACCGCCCTCGCTGCGTTGACATCGAGGCCGAGAGTTGGCTCGTCCAGGAACACTATCTCCGGGTTCGTGACGAAACCCCTTATGACGTTCATCTTCTGCCTCTGGCCGGTCGAAAGCGTCCTGACCTTCTCCTTGGCCTTCTCCGTAAGGCCGAAGCGCCCGAGAAGCTCCTCGATCCTGGCGTTCGCTTCCTTGCTCTTGATGCCGTAGAACTGCGAGAACATCCAGAGGTTCTCTCTGACCGTCAGAAGGCCGTATCCCGATATCTCGCCGCCAGAGACCATGTTTATGCGCTTCCGCACATCCAGAAGGTCTTTCTCGACATCGAACCCCGCCACGTAGGCCTTCCCCGACGTGGGCAGCAGGAGAGTGCTCAGTATCTTCAGCAGGGTAGTCTTTCCAGCGCCGTTCGGGCCCAGTACGCCGAACAATTCACCTTTGTTGATGCGGAGGTCGACGGAATCGAGGGCCGTCACTATGCTACCCTCCTTCTTCCTCTTAGGTCGAAACACTCTTGTTAGAGACTGGGTCTCAACAGCAGGCTGCATTCAAACACACACCTGATACGCTTCCTTTAATATATCCTCGGCCGCGCGAAGCGCCGCAAAAACGCATCGCGTCCGGTTCAAAGATACATGTTATGTCAGGCCTCGTATCGCTTCCGGTATCTGGTGACATAACCGGCGATCTTGTTCCTCATTGAAACGGAGCGCACATCGGTGAGTTTGGATACCATTTGCTTGTTGTGTTGGTAGTCGCCTGTGAACTGGTCAGGATACTTCTGCACCAGCTCGACGGCCACCCGCTTGATGTACGTCGGTCTTATGTTACCCATTGGCTCACCGTGGAGGCTTCCCAATGAGAAGGGTATATATATGGTTTGTGGAACGCCGCGAGTGGGCCGCCACATGCCACCGCTACTCGCGCGCGCCGGAGCTCTTCACCATCAGGTCGTCCTCGGTTGGGGGGTCGGCTTTGTCGTACGGCTTCCCACAGGAGTACTCGCCTTCGGGGCAGGCACCCCTGAAGCATCCTGGCCCAGCATCGGAGAAGAGTATTGGGGCGACCTTCTTCGCCTCCGCGAGCATCATCCAGGCCATCAGGCGTATCTCCCACTGCGCGCGTCTGCAGCACCTGAGCCTGAACAGGTGCCAAAGCTCCCTGGCGTTCATGGTAACCGTTATGTTGGTATGGCATGAATTCGGCAGGACGTAGCGGGCGTCCTCCTTCGGAACCTTCCGTGCCAATTCGCGATAAGCCTTCCACGCTTCGTCCATCGCCTTCGCGTACAAGGCCCTCGCCTCAGGGTCATCGGATATCGTCTGAGGAATCACGTACTCCGCCCTGTCCATGCTCACGTATCTCTGACTTTGTTGGGAATACGAAGCGATTCTGTGTCTGACGAGCTGATGGGTCAGACTCCTCGACACACCCTCAACGCTGAACGTGAAATGTGCGTGTTCAACAACTGATAGGTGTCCCATGCCGACGACCTTCTCAATCATCTTCTCTGCCCGGTCGTCGGAGGTGGCCTCGAACAGCTCTGTCGCGCCCTTCTCGGAATAACAGGACTGCGCCGCGGCGGCGCATACCCTATCGGGGTTCTCCGTGTGATTTATCAGTGTGACCTTCACAAACGCACCTGCCGCCGAGCAGCCTAAGGAGTTCCCGTTCTAAATTCTTTTCATGGGGAATGTGAACGGAGGAGGCGCATCTATGTGATTGGGGCAATCAGCTCTGCCGACCGATGGTGTCGTCGACATAGAAGCTCGTGCTGTGCTCGGCGGGCCCTTCAGAGCTCAATGGGACGCCGCTCATAAGCTGCTTCAGTCGGACTATCTCCAAATCTCCGCGTGCCAGCTGCGTAGCGATGCCGTTAATGTGGCCGTCGCCGATCACGGCGACCACGTTTGTATGGGTCTCCGCAATCCGGGAAATTCGTTGAGCCATTATCCGGTTCCTGTCGTCGATAAGCACCTTCTTGAGAATCGGGAACTGTTCACCTATGCCGTTCAGATAGGCCTCGTCATCATTCTGAAAGGCCTCGATCTCCTTCTCAACCGTCTCCTTCGAGGTGACGAGGCCAATCAGCGCTCCCACGAGGAGTTTCACCCTCTCCTTCATCGACATCTTACTCCACAGCATCGTCAACATAGCTGAGGCCTCGACGTCGATGAGAGCGACCTTCGCGTTGACCTCGTGCGCGGCCGCCGCCGCTGCGAGCATCTCATCACCTGCTTCAGTGCCAAACTTATCCGCCATCCTCCTTTGGAAGAGCGCTAGCAACGAATATTGGATGGGGACGCGTCCTGATCGGGTGCGGTTTTGAAGAGAATCATACCTCGCCTTGTCGAGTTCGATGCAGACGACATCGGGCCTTCTCGAGCATATAAGCTGCGTGACCTGGTTTGATATCGCGAACACATGCCCAACGCCAATGAGCGTTATCATCTGTGCCGGGCCATCGGGGGAGGCTTTTAATAAAGCTTTCCGCAATCAGAGCGCATGGCCAAGCTCGTGGTCTTCGACATGGACGGTGTACTCGTGGACATCGAGAGTTCGTGGGTCTACGTCCACAGGCATTTCGGCGTCGACAACGAACATTCCCTTCAGGCATACCTGAGGGGCGAAATCGACGATTTGGAATTCATCAGGAGAGACGTGGCTCTGTGGATGGAGCGAGATCCGACGCTTACGATGGACCGCTTGAAACGCATATTGTCGACCGCCCCGTTGATGAAAGGCGCAAGGGAGACGGTTGAAATCCTGAGAATGAAAGGCGCCAAGACTGCGATCGTATCCGCGGGCATAGATATCCTGGCGGAGAGGGTCGCCATCGAGCTTGAGATGGACATGTTCTTCGCGAACGGATTCGTGGCTGATTGCTTGGGAAGGCTGACGGGCGAGGGCATCCTCAACGTCAGGTTGGACGGGAAGGACCAGAAGGTGCAGATGTTGGCGAACATGTTCGGATTCGACAAGAGCGGCATCGTCAGCGTCGGCAACTCGCGCTACGATATCCCCATGTTCGACGCTTCCGGCCTCGGGATAGCTTTCTGCCCCGAGGACGATGACATCCTGCAAAGAGCGGATCGGGTAGTCCACGAAAAGGATCTGCGAAGAATACTTGACATCTTGTGACCAGTCAATATCCGAACTCTCCGATGAGCGGAACGAATACGCACCCACCGTAGTTCTGTCTGATGATGCTGTCACCCTTTCTCTCGACGCGGATCAGATCCTGGTACATTCTATTGCCGACGGGCACGAGCATCAGCCCATTATCCGCCAGCTGGTCAATCAGGGGAACGGGGATATCGGGGGCCCCGCACGCGACGAATATCCTGTCATAAGGCGCGTGTTCCCTCAACCCTTTCGACCCGTCGCCCACAAAAACTGAGACGTCGTCGTAACCGGTCCGCTTCAGATTATCCTCCGCGAAACGTGCAAGAGGCTCTATACGTTCGATTGTGAAGACGTGCCCGCCTGGCGCGATTGCCTCCGCGACGACCGCGGCGTGATATCCGGAGCCTGAGCCCACCTCGAGCACTCTATGGCCCTGTTTGAGGTCGAGTTTCTCCACCATTATCGCCACCATGTGTGGAGCGGATATCGTCTGTCCCGCTCCGATTGGCATAGGGGTGTCGACATAGGCGTCGCCCTTGATCCTCGCGGGCACGAACTCCTCCCTCGGCACTCGCCTCATAGCCTCCTCGACAATGGACGAAACAATGTATCCCCGTCTTATGAGGCTATCCACCAGTGCGTCGCGCTCCACCCTCATGGCTTCCTTGTCCATGGGTCCATCTATGTCAATGTTCGATGTTAAACCTTGGCGAATCCGCCGGTCAATAAGTAGTCTTCCGGACGATATTAGCGTAGATTCTCACAACGTCCCTCGCTGCGGCCCCTCCCTTCCTGACGCTCTTCCCCTGGATCTTTATCGCATGGATCACCACGTCCCTGTTGCCCACGCGAAGCATGTCGCCCACGAAGAACTCCTCGTCGGGCGAGACAATCATCTGCTCAGGATACGTCTTGCCGTGGTGATTGATGGAGAACAGTATCTTCACTTTGTCGAACCGCTTGGCCCAGATGGTGCTGATATCCCTGACCTTGCATACGTCGGCCCGTGCGCCCGCTTTCGACTCTATCGATGTAACGAGCACTGGCAGATCCGCGCACATGACCTCGTCGTTGACCGAAAGCACTTCGTCAGGGCCGAGAATTATCGACTCGCGCTTCGACTCCTTGAGCCAACTGACGACTACCGGGACGGAGATTGGCTTCTCGCCCTTAAGGACGACATGGTGTACCCGCCCACAGGACCTGCACTTGACCGTCGAATCGAGCACGTTGGCGTTCTTCCCGGCCAGCTTGCCAGACAGAACTTGGTGAAGCGTCTCATCCTTGCATATGGGGCATTCCACAATGATGGAGGTCGGCGTCGTCATCTATTCCATCCGATAATGCTCCTGAGACTTACTTCTTTCTAGCCACCTCAAACGGAGTGTCGTGGCCGGGTATGACGATTTCAGCCCACGAGAGTATCCTGTTCATGCTATGAGTGGCCAGGCGACGGCCCGTATGGATGGCGGGAGGCACGCCAGCATCGTAGTTGGCTTTGGCCGGGATGGCATCCCCACATATCGCGCACCTCTGCTCTGCTTCGACAATGATCGTCACACTGCCTGCCGTGTGTCCCGGGGTTTCCATGGCCGACACTCTTCCCGCAACCTTCATTGACCTTCACGGCGCCAAAGGGCGGGTCCTCCATCCCATGCGCCATAAAAGGCGCCTTCGGGAACAGGTCATTTCCTCCGCAGTGGTCTATATGGAGATGGGCGTTCACTGCAATATCGATGTCGTCGGGGCGCAATGAACGCGCATTCAACACGTGCCCCAATTCCCCCGATTCGGCACGGGAACCGGTATCCACAATGATTACGTGATCACCAGATTCTATGACGGCAACGGTGGAGGAAGCATCGACCTCTTAATTGCCATCCCTGACAATGTGCCCCTCACGGAGGACCAGGATTCTTGGCCCTGTCAGAGCATATGCCCCCGCTCGCAGGTAATCGATTCGCGAGACACCCTGATACGCGCGCCGCAATGGGGGCAGTTCGCCTTCGACAGAAACTCCTCGATCCATGCGCTGCGAACGTCCGGAATCTCCTCGTCTTCGATCCGCCTGAGAATCAACTTCAGCTCCGGCGTATTAGCAAGCCTTCGTAAAGCGTTGAGCGATATCATGCGCTTGACTCTCTTGTGCAGCGGAAGCTTCGCGATATACGGGGCGGTTATCATCCCAGCCAGCAATCCTCCGATGTGCGCTTCAACCGCGATGTTCGTATCTCCCAGCGCGAATATCAGCTGCAGTCCCAGATATCCAAGGATGAATACCCATATCGGCATCGGGAAAGTCGGCATCAGAATAAACGCCACTCGCTCATTGGGAAACATCCTCCCTAGGGCTCCCAGCACCCCACTGATCGCACCGGACGCCCCAACTGCCGCGGTAAGATGATTCCACCCGAGAGCTGCAAACGCAAGCGTCCCACACACGCCCGAGATCATGAAGACTATAATGAACGGTCGCGTCCCTACCTTCTGCTCGAACATCGTCCCAAGGAATGCCAGTCCCAGGATGTTCCAAATCAGGTGTTCGGGACCTGCGTGCGTGAACATCGAAGTGAGTACTGTATAACTTCTGCCAAAATCCAGCAGGTCCCGCGGTCTGAAGGCCAGGTCTGCGAAAGTCGAGCTGTAAATGACGTCAAATGTGTCAGATGCAAGGATCGTTATTACGAATATCGCTCCGCATGACACGCTCGCCACAATCGAATAGCTGAGCCGTCTCTGATACGAGTACACCACGGTGGCGATGATGATGACGATGCTTGCGACAACCCAGCCGTTCATCCGATGCCCCTCGCCTCTAATCACTTGTTCGTAGCGTCACCTGTGCCTATCGCCATGCGACAGATGTTCAATCAGGTTAATGCGCCATGATAGTAAAACCTTAAGCATCAAAGCTGTTCTACGAGGTACGGTTTAACGTGAAATTCGACCAGTCCGTTGACATCGACCTCCTTCCGGAAGTGTACAACCCCAGCGACGACTCCTACCTGTTACTGCAGGCGATCGAAGTTGGAGAGGGGGAGAGGTTTCTTGAGATGGGATCCGGCAGCGGGCTGATAGCGATACACGCTGCAAAGGCGGGGGCGGATGTGGTAGCGGCGGACATCAGCCCGCACGCAGTGGAATGCACTCGACGAAATGCGCTCAGAAACGGCGCACAGATCGAAGTCGTCCAGAGCGACCTCTTCGAGAACGTTCGCGGCAACTTCGATGTCATAGCGTTCAACCCACCATACTTGGCAGTGGAGGAGACTTCGAGCTCTTGGATCGAGAAATCTTGGAGCGGCGGGGAGGATGGGGCTGACGTCGCAGGGCCTTTCCTTGAGCAGGCCTCCAAACACCTTACTCCGAACGGAAGAATCTACATCATCCTGTCTTCCTTGGGCGGCCTCAGGACGCTCCTGAGGGCGGCGAAGAAGCAATACCAGTCGGCCTTGATAGAGGAGAAGCACATGTTTTTCGAATCGATCTTCGCGTACCGGCTCGAGCCCGACATCTAGGCTTCTGATATCTGAAGCATAAGCTTTATTAGGCGACCTTGGCCATCCCCTAATTCCTACCCAGGATGGTACATATGGCTGAGGAGAAGAAGAAGAGGAAATACAATGACGAGGAGAGCCTCAACGAGCTCTGCATGAAGTTCCTCACCAACCGCGAGACGGACGATGGAGCCGCCGTGGAGTACTGCAAGGACTTTCTTACGATCTTGTCGAAGAAAGGCATCAAGACAGGAGCTGTCCTATCCTCTCGCTCAAAACCTCGCTGATTATCTTGCCATCGACCTTCCCGCGAAGTTCCTTCATGACGATGCCCATGAGAGGGCCGAGGCTGGCCTCCCCGCGCTCCCTTATGAAGTCTGCACGCTCCGATACTACTCGATCGCACACCTTCCGGACCGCGTCCACATCCATCTTCGAGATGCCGAGGCCATCCATTGCATGGTCGACATCGCAATCATCGTTATTGATCATCCAAGCGAACACCTCGGGTATGGCCTCCTTCGCGAAGGCTCCGTCCCTGAGTCGCTCCAGGGTCGCTCTGACAACATCGACTCCGATGATCGAGATATCGAGGCCGGCCTTCGATAGCTCTGGAAACTCCTGAAGATAGATCCTTGCCACGACCTGCGGATTGCCGAGAGAGCCTGCCAACAGCTCGAACTCATCATCAAGCGCGTCGTCTATGAGAGCCGTTGACTGATCCGAGCTGATGCCGAAGTCCTTCACGAATCGGCTGACCTTCTCCTCTGGCAACTCGGGCATGTTCAGCCTTATGCTTCCCAGCACAGCCTCGTTGACCAGAATCGGGCGTACGTCGGTCTCTGGGTACATCCTGTGCCTTCCCGGCAGGGGGCGGCTGTATACGGTCGTCCCGTCTGGAAGTGGGTCCCGAGTTTCCTCGGGCACGCCATCGATGGCGGCGTTCGCCCTTGCGACGGCTTTCAGAAGCGCTGCTCTCGCCCGGGCTTCATCATCGGCTATAAGAACGAATGCATCGTCCGCATCCAGTTCCAGGCTCTTAGAGAGCCTGTTGACGTCAGCGGCAGTAATCCCATATGCCGGCAACTCATCCGAATGGAAGAGTCCCTTCACGCCGGCTACGCGCGCGTGTGCCGCCATCTCAGCACCGAGTCGCGTCACGCCCTCGCATGTCCTCGATAGCGTCTTCGCGAACTTCGGCAGCTTGACGGCCAACGCCTTGCCTCCTGATTCGATGGCGGATGTGATCATCTTGCTCTTGGACCCTTTGAGCATCTCAGTAGCATCGACTATCTCGGGATTGGTCTTCGCCGCTCCCCTCTGCCTCAACAGATCCTTGACCTCCTGCAGCGCCAGCTGTCGTTTCACCTCCATCTCAACGTATGCAGGCAACAGCCTCAGCTCCTGTGCGCCTTTGATTTCGACGCGCGCTCCTCCTGGGATCGATATGTTGATGTCTTCCCTTATGGTGCCAATCCCTCGTCTCACCTTACGTGTTGCCCTGAGCAGCGCGCCCAACCTCATAGCGGCCTGCCTGGCCTCTTCAGGCGTCGTGATGTCGGGGCCAGTGGCAATCTCGATTAGCGGTATTCCGAGCCGATCCAGGCGGTAGGTCACCTCGGATCCCCTCTCGACCATCTTCCTGGCGGCGTCTTCCTCGAGGCAGATGGATGATATCGATATGCTCTTTCCATCGATTTCCATTTCGCCGCCCGTGGCTATCAGAGCAGTGCGCTGAAAACCGCATGTGTTCGACCCGTCAATCACTATCTTCCTCATGAAGTGTATCTCGTCCACCGGCGAGGCCTTCAGCAACAGGGACATCTCCAGTGCGGCCTCTATCGCCAGCTTGTTCGCGTCATGAGGAGGCTCTTCATCTGCTTCCACCAAGCATGAGCAGCCCACAGACTGGTATCTGAAATGAAGCTTGCGCTCCGCCTCTTCGAGCGCCGCTCTGTCTATCTCTCCCATCTCGCTCTGGGTGGGTCTCAGCCTGCGAATGAACTCCTTCTCATAGTCGTCCACGAGGTCCGAGTCGCACTCACAGAACAGCTTGCCCGTGTTGAGCTGCTGGTGAATCTCAATGCCGACCCTGAGACCGAGTGTCCTGTGATCCAAATCACACACTCCTTCTCGATGCGATCTCCCCAGCGATGTTGGTGAGCATGATCTTCTCGACCTCCTCGCGGGCGTCTGTCTGCCCAAGGGCCCACATCAGCTTCACGTATGCAGTCTCAGGCAGCATGTCCCCGAGCGGCACTGCGCCAGCGGAGATCATGTCACGCCCCGTCGAATACACGTTGAGATTGACGGCTCCCTGAAGGCATTGTGTGGTGACCGCAACGAAGACGCCGTTCTTGACCGCCTCACGTATTGATGCTACCAATCTGTCGGACACGTGCCCGAGCCCGGTGCCGGCCACGACCATCCCATTGACATTGCCGGCTATTATGTCGAAATGCTCAGGCTCGAACCCGGGATAGAACTGGAGCATGCTGACGCGCTTGTTCATCTTGTCCAAGACCTCGACTGGGCCAGCGGTGCGTTTTGAATACTCTGTTGCGAACGTGATATTCGGCCCCTCTATGCGGGCGATGGGGTCCATGTTGACGCTCCTGAACGCGTCGCGCCTCGATGAGTGCATCTTGCGCACCTTGGTCCCCCTGTGTGCGCTGCAGAAGTCGTCCGATACATCTCCGTGCATCACCACGACGACCTCGCCCAAGTCAGTGTCCACACAAATCCTGGCTGCGGCCAGGAGGTTCATAGTGGCGTCTGAGGATGGTCTGTCAGAGGACCGCTGGGAGCCGACGCAGACAACGGGGCCCATGAGCCCCCTCAGCATGAACGACAACGCCGCAGAAGTGAACCCCATCGTATCTGTACCGTGCGGTATGATCACGCCTGCAGCGCCGGAGTTCAGCTCGTCCGCCGCTGCCTTCGCGAGTTCCTGCCAGTGCGACACCTCCATGTTCTCGCTGTAAATGGAGTACAATACGCGCGCTTTCACATCGCACAGGTCCATCAGTTCCGGGACAGAGAACACGAGCTCCTCCGCCGATTTCGCAGGATGAACCGCTCCTGTCCGGTAGTCGACATACGATGCGATCGTGCCACCCGTGCCTAGGAACGCGACCTTCTTCTTCGACGCGTCGACTGGCATTGATCGCTCGGTCGCAGTCTCCGCCTGTTTCTTAGACACGAGCCTCACCTTAGATTCGTTACCGAGCTCCAAGCCGATGTTGTATCCGCTCGCGAGCTTGAGTGTGACTATCGCCGGGTTGCTGAAGTCGTGATGGGGCATCAGGATCCCGCGGTATATCTCCCCGCTCCTGGAAACCTCTATCTCGTCACCCACATCGACCCCTGCATCCACAAGCGACTGGCCGACCTGGCCAGAGTACCTCATGGTGCAGTAGATGGAATTCGCCTCCTTAAATGGTTTGTTGGGCGGCTTCCTCGGTACGGTTCAGCGTTGCCGTCGGGCTTGTGGCAATGTACTTAAGATGCGAGCTTTATGCACCGAAGGGGAGGCATGTAATGAAGATACTGGCTGTCGGCGGTGGAGGGCGGGAGCACGCAATCGTCGAGGCGCTGGCTCGCTCTGGGAACGACATATACGCATGCATGAGCAACAGCAATCCCGGCATATCGAGACGGGCCAAGGATTGTCTTCTGATCAACGAGAAGGATGTTTTGAAGGTGGTTGAATATGCCAAATCGAAAGGCGTGGCGTTGGCGGTCATCGGACCAGAGGCGCCGCTCGAGGCCGGCATAGCCGACGCCCTTGAAGCAGCCGAAATCCCGACAGCGAGTCCCTCGAAAGCGGCTGCGATGATAGAAACCTCCAAGAGCTTCTCGCGCGAGCTGATGCTCAAGCACGGTGTCGCCGGACGCGCGAAGTTCTCGGTTGCCAACGACATCAACGATGTCAAGAAGGCCATTGATGACTTAGGGGAGAGTATCGTAGTGAAGCCGACAGGGCTCACTGGAGGAAAAGGGGTGAAGGTGTTCGGAGAACACCTCATGTCCAGGGAGGACATCATCTCCTACGCTAAGGACATACTGGAGAAGCGTATAGGAGGAAGCGCTCAGCTGGTCATCGAAGAGAAGCTTGTGGGAGAGGAGTTCACGCTGCAGGCGTTCTGTGATGGCATGCGACTAGTTCCAATGCCAGCCGTTCAAGACCACAAAAGGGCGTTCGAGGGGGACAAGGGGCCCAATACAGGCGGTATGGGCGCGTACTCTCAGGCAGGAGGCTTGCTCCCGTTCCTCAGCGAGGACGATTATCACGCTGCGGTGGGAATAATGAGCGATGTCGTCGAGGCTCTTAGAAAGGAGGGTGCGGAATACAAAGGCGTTCTGTACGGCCAATTCATGCTGACCAAAGAAGGTCCGAAGGTCGTAGAGTTCAACGCTAGGTTCGGAGACCCAGAGGCGATGAATGTCCTGTCGATCCTGGACAGCGACTTCGCGGCGATATGCGAAAGAATGGCGGGCGGAGGCATCTCGATGAACGGAGCCGCTTTTGCGCCAAGAGCGACAGTGTGCAAGTACGTCGTGCCTGAAGGATACGGCACAAAGCCCCTAGCAGGTGAGGAGATCAAAATAGACGAAGCTGGAATAGCTGACGAGGGAGCGGTCCTCTATTATGCCAACGTCAATGCAAGCGATGGCCGCGTTCTGACGACGACCTCGAGGTCCGCAGGGATAGTCGGCGTATCGGAAGAGATTCATGACGCTGAGATGATTGCTGAGAGGGCTATCAAGCACATCTCCGGCAGAATCGCGGTCCGCCACGACATCGGTAGAAGAGAGATGATTGAGGCGCGTGTGCGCCACATGAAGGAGATTAGAGGTGACGCTTGATGAAGAACCTCGACGCTGCGATAGAGAAGATAGAGGCGGAACTCGATGAGAAGGACCAGGTGAGGGAGATTGCGCTAAAGTCCTCAAGGGCGGTCGTGAGACTGTCAGGCTCAGCGCTTAAGGATATGCATAGGGGGCAGAAAGCCACCGAAAAGCTGTCCGAGCTCAAGGACGAAGTCTCGAGGCTATCTAGCCTTCTAGGAGACCATCCAGACCTGGTCCGAACCGGCTACGTGGAGAGCGCCTTCCAAGAATACGCTGAGGTGGGCATAGTGCTCTCGCTCATCGAGAACGACGACGTGCCGCTGCCAGAAGATCTCGGCATAGGCAGCGTCCCCTATCTATTGGCGTTGGGAGACACCGTGGGAGAGCTCAGGAGGTTCGCACTAGAGGAGCTCAGACGTGGGAACACCGACAAAGCCAATCACTTCCTAGACCGCATGGAGGACATCTACCATGCACTGGTCAGGTTCGACTATCCGGACGCCATAGCTGCGGTTAAGCACAAACAGGATGTCGCCAGAAGCCTTCTAGAGAAGACGAGGGGCGACGTTGCGGTTGCGACCAATGCCCGACGTCTCTACGACAGACTTGACGAACTGATGAAGAAGCCGGGCATGGGTTGACCTGTCATTGGAAGTGCTTCTTGAGGACCGCCTCGATGTTGGCCCTGGGATGAGCTCCAGTCAGCCGCTCCACTTGCTGACCATCCTTGAAGAATATCAGCGTCGGGATGCTGTGTATGCTCAACGACGTTGCGGTCTTAGGGCACTGGTCGGTATCGAGCTTGGCAAACGTGACCTTTCCCTGATAGTCTTTCGCCATCGCCTCGAACGTAGGCGCGATCATTTTACATGGGCCACACCAGGGCGCCCAGCAGTCCACAACAAGCTTCGGCGAGCTCTTCAGCTTCTCGTTGAAGTCCGCGTCTGACAGGTTGACAATGTGTTCCGACAAAGCAATCGTCCCCGTAACGGACGACGAAAAGCCCGGATAATATTTTAGGCTATCCCTGACTTGTGCTCCTGCTCGCCAGCGGCGACGGTTATTTCTTCTTTGTCGAGGGCTTCTGCAAGAATGTGAGGAATACCATGACGGACATTATTATGACGCCTACCGTCAACACTGCGCCCAACGGGTTGCTCTCGTCCCCAACGTAGACCGTCATGGTGTAGACGTTGTTCCCGTTGCTGAACTCCACCAAGTCGTTTGAGCCATCGAGCACGACCGTCACCGTATGCCTTCCCGAGTCGATATTCACCCAGGTCCAGTTGTACGTGAGCACGGTGCTGGCACCCGCCCCAAGGTCGAATATCCGCATTCCGAGGTATTCGCCGTCGGCGTAGAATTTGGCCGTCACGTTCTTCGCATCAACCGCGCCCGTGTTGTAGACAGTTGCCCGGAGAACGATCGGATCGATGACCTTCAACTCATAGTCCCTGGTCTTCTCGCTTGATTCTCCAGAGCTGAAGTCCTCTGATGTCACATTGATTCGTATCTTGATTGTCTGGGGGGCGTAGCCCGGCATGGTGACGGAGATGTTGAAGACGCCTGATGCTGACGAGCTGCTCGATGGCGAAACATGTGAGCCGGTCTCATTATCCGCTATGATCTCCGCCTTGTAGCTGAAGTTGCCCCCGAAATCGCCCGCTGGTCCTCCGGTAATCGTTAGCTTGCAGGTCATTACCTCGGCCTTAGCTCCAAATGCCGGGCATTCGAAGTTGATCGTTATGTCCGAGTATGCGCCGGCGTTCTTGGCGATCGGCAGGATGCTCAGCGCAGAGATGAAGAACACCGCGACAGACAACGCCAGTGCGAGTCTTGTAGCCCAATAGCGACGACTATGAGTAATCATCGGCCCTCACCCTTCCGCTTCTTCCCACCGAGGCCTTTCCGCTTTCTGAAGATGAAGAACATCGCGACCAAAGCGCCGATCGAGCAAACCAGTCCGATGTTGACGTACAGGTTCGACGGGTCGTAGTCGTACGACACATCATCCCTAACGGCCTCGAGGTCCCCGGGGCCGACGCTGACATCGGGCAGGAACATCGGCACGGATGAGACCGTGACCTGCCCCGTATCGTTCACAGCGGTGACCACAATCGTGGCCTCGGCACTCGGGTCAGGGTCAGACCTTATGGCCGTGAACTCAATGTACAGATTCTCGCTGCCTTGGAACGCGATGTCCACGGAGTCTATCTCCTCCAAGGTTTCGACGGACAACAGCCGCACATTCCACCCGCTTTCGCGCAAAACTTCCGAGTTGGTGATCTCTGCCGAGAACTCCCCCTCGATGTTGCCCGTGTTCGCCACGGTGACAGGAGTACGAGTCGCCGTACTCGACACCTCACCGGCTTGCTCAGAATATGTGATCTCCGATGCGTACACTGGGGGCACTTTGACTATAAGCCCGACCTCCGCCCTCGAAGCCGAAGACGACTCGGAGGTCACCTGGATGGGCACATCCGAATCGCCGGCGGCGGCGTCATCCAGAACCGTGATCTCGACGACGAAGACTGCTTTGTTGCCATTCGTGCCGAAATCGATGAACTGCGATTCCGGACTGAATTCCACATCGAAGCCACTACCGAGGAACCGGCATGTGTAATCGTCGCCGATGTTGCCCGTGTTCTCTACCGTGAATGAGTAGGACACCTTCTCACCAGGGCGTGCAGGCAGCGCGACTGATGAATTCCAGCTTGCCGAGACCGAACGGATGTTGTTCCTTGTCAGGGCGAAGTCGACGAACACATCCGTCGTCGCCACTTCGACGGTCTTGGTCAGGGAGTAGTCTATAGTCATCCCGGCCTCGGCCCTCTCTGTCCTAGCTGAAAGCGAGTACTTCCCCGACGGCACCAACACTGAGAAGTATCCCTGAGAGTCGCTCTGGGCCGACAGGCTCGAGTCGCCGCTGGATACAGCTAAGGTCTCTTGAACACCCACGCCCTTCGTCGTGATTCTTCCAGACAGGTACTCCCCGGCTGATAGCTCAACGTCGTGGTCCACTACACTGTTCCTGGCTATCTCCACGAATCCGAGCGAGACGCTTCTGTCCTGAAGGCGCTTCACGAGCACGGTGTAATCACCCGGCTGCACAGCAGCGGTGAATTTGCCAGAGGAGTCGGTATAGAGGACCGCCCCGAGGCCGTATTTCGTGTTGGGAGTAAGCACAATCTGTGCCTGTGTTGGCAGGCCGTCAACGCCAGTGACTGTCCCAGATATCGTTGCGTTGTCCAACCACATCTCAAGATGTGGGTTGAAAATGGTGTTGTCCGAAACGACACTGACGATATCCGACGCGGTGTATTCGACGTACAGGATTCGGTCTTCCACCGTCATGGTCGATTCCAGGACACTCTCCATCGCGTACGTTCCGGGCGGCAGCTGAATTGCGAACGCCCCCGAGGCAGAGGACATGACCGTGACGTGGGCACCGTCGGCTGTGATAGCAGTCACCGTTACCGGTTTCGTCGAGGCGACGGAGCCTATGTATGCAACGCCCGACACGTTAAACGCCTGCTCCAGATTGATGTCGAACTGCGTTGAGCCGACGGCCACCTCGGCAAGGACCATCTTTGCATAGTCCGTATCACCAGTCTTCCCTGAAGCATACAGATAGTAGGTCCCGGGCTGCACGAACGCGGAATACGTGAAGCCATCCACGTCCACAGGAACTTTCTCAAGACCCTCGAGCGTCACATCGATGTCGCTCGCAGCGCCCAGAACCGCTCCGTGGAGTTCGACTCTCTTGACCGCGTAAATGTCGTATACGGCCCCTTCGCCAGACGGTGCAAATGTCTCGTATGATTGGTACTGTATCCAAGAGCCGTCGCCCAGGAAGGATTCGTGGTTGACCTCCACGCTGTAATCCGACGGCGGCAGATACGCGGTGAAGTAGCCACCCGTGCCCGTGACGGCATAGACTGGCGATAGAGTGATCAGGTCCGGAAGGAACGCGACCTCGACATTGCGCACGCCAATCCCGTCGCAGGTCAGCCGCCCCGTAACCTCCAAATCATCTGGCGCGGCCAACAGCGTGACATTGGTCGCATCGTCGCCAAACAGCCCTGGCACGCTCCATTGGCTGTACCCGAGGTCGCCCAAAGATAAGGTAATCCTGGAACCTTCGACAGCCATGATTCTGTAGTCGCCCTCTTCGTCCGCCCTAGTGGTGTATGTCCTGCCGTAGGCGTCAGTGACCTTGACCAGCGCATAAGCGCCGGCCTCTGATGCTGCGACCGACCCAGTGCTGTCATGGTCCATCCATATGTCGCCGGTGACAATTACCGCCCTTTTACCGTAGAAGCGCAGGTCATACATGTCCGAATCGACCGCGAGGTGACCGGAATATGCGGCATCACCGACGACCGCCCAACACAGGACATCATACTCACCAGCCGGAAGTCGAGCGTCGAAAATTCCGATGCTGTTCGTCAACCAGAACAGTCTCGTTCCGTCCTCTGCCACGAACACGACGAATGTATTCTCTACAAGTGTGCTCCGAACCCCCCTAGGGGAGCCTTCGACAACAAACGCGGGTTCGAGCGCCAGCGTTCCAGACACATAATCGGCCGACATGCAGTCAACCGACACGTAACCGGCGGATTCGCGCCCTCCGTACGAATTCGCAGAGTAGATGGTCCAGTATCCACGCGGGACATTCGCCTCGACCCACCCGAACCGGTCGGCGGTGCCAGAGAGATATTGCCTGGGATAGTAGACGTTGTGGATCGTGTACGGAGCGTAAGGCACGGCGGTCCCGTTCAATGTCACTCTGTACTTGACCGTGACTCTCTCAAACGCCGTGCAATCGCGTTCGGTTGAAACCCCTTCGTCGAGGGACATTCGCTCGTTGAAGAGCATGAGTTCAGGATCATCGGTGACCAAGGAGTACTTGCCCGCTAGAACCTTCGAAAACAGGTAAGTGCCAGATTCGTTTGTGACGGCAGTGAACTCACAGTCGTAGAACGGGCTCTCAAGCCGAAGCTCCATGCCTTCAACTGGTGTGCCATCCGTGGTGGTTACATTGCCCGTCAGGGTAGATGGTTTCAATGGCAGGCTGAGCTCCTCTCTGCCGCCCGAAGAGACGTTGTATTGTTCGGACATCACGATCTTGACATCTAGAACTTCCGCCAACACCCTGTACTTTCCTGGCGAGAGCTGCATGCTGAAGTGGCCATCCGCAATGTCCCCGGTCGTCTGCTCGCCGCTCACGAGGTCTTCAGCCACGATGACGCCCTCAGGTACAGTGTCGTCATCGGAGACGGTATAGTTACCGTCCAAATTGAGATCCCAGAACACGTCGCCTGAGAGCGCTCCACCCTCTATGACGCAATCCTTTGTGATGATGTAGTCGTACACTCCATCGAGGTCAAGGTCCTGCTTGATTCGCATGGCCTGGTCATCGGTGACTGTGAACTCGTACGTGGTCATTACCTGGCTGCCCTGAAGCGCAGTGTTCCGCGCGTCATTCCCGGAAGACACAACGAGGTCCACATCACCGAACGGCGCAATGAGCGAATACCGTCCATCCCCATCGGTCAGGCATGTGTCGTGCGGGATTCCGTACTCGTCCTGAATCGTCACCCTCACGCCTGAGACAATATCGCCCTCCTCGGTCGTCACGGTGCCGTTCAAATACGCGCCGTGATAATATTCGAGGAACACAGTTCCACTCATATAGAGCGTTCTTGCACTCTTGTCGATTACCCCTTCGATTTCGCCGGAGCTTATCCTCTCGATGAGGTCTTGCGCCTCGTCGTAACTGACGGCAGTCCACGCATCCTGATGGAGCTGGACGAGATCCGATGGGTAGGGATTGTAGAAGGCGGTCCTGTAGACCATCCTGAAATGCGTCATGTTCCAGCCAGGCATACAATCCCCCGACGAGGTAGACCCGCTGTAGCCAGGGAGTCCATCGTCAGAGGCTCCCACCTCCGAGCCGCTGAACCCGCACATCGCCCTGTAGAACATGCTATCGTAGAACATGTCGTTGTACGCTATCTTGTAGTCCACGATAGACATGCTCGGAGTCACGAGATCAAGGTCTATCGTCTGCCCCTGGCTCGTGACTGCCTTGATGTCAAAGAAGTCGACCGGAATCGATCCGCCGTATATGCGTCGGTCCGAAAGCTTCGCGGGTGCGTAGAAGATACCCGTGTTCATCGCGGATATCGGGAAGAGTCGCGAATCAACGTTGAAGTAGCGTATCTCCCAGTTGAGGAGATCGCACAGATCGTCGTAGAACGACACGAGCGAGTCGATGCCGGCATCGGCGAGCACCTCCCTGCCGAATACTATCCGCGCGTTCATAGCGCTCATATCGCTGGCCATGGGTCCGTATCTGTCGGGGTCGCCGACGACCTCATCAATGATCTCTTGTGCTTGCCCCCGGAATGCAAAGGCCATCTGCTCGCCGGAGATGCCGTATTTGTCGAAGAGCGACGCGATCTTGTCGTGATATTCCGCTTCGGCATATCCGACTTGCGCCAGCTCGAAGGCGAACAGGGCAATCGCATCCTCCTCACCCTGGGCCATGATTGCGTTGCCAGCTAGCTGGTATCCGTTCTGGAAGTTGTCCGCGACGGTCGGATGTTTGCCCTCCTGAACCGCCTCGAAACCGTAGTCCCACCACGCGACGTATGCAGGGCGGCTCGTTGCTGGGTAGATGTCCGCGTCCTGTTTGGAGAACCAGTCCCACGCGGCGGGGTAGTACTGACTGGGCAGCGGCAGCGAATAGCCGAAAGCTCCGAGGTACCAGTTGGAGCCATTGTATGAATCATAATCGCTGGGTCTCATGAAGCTCGGCATGCTGAAGTAGACCTGTTTGTCGTACTCCCTCTTGGACTCGGACGGGATACCAGCGTCGATGCTATACCACACATTCGGCATCACTACGAAGAACGCGAGGAAGAGCGCACCGACGACATGGCGAATCTTGATGCTCTTGCGCAAGATCTGTCTCAACGAGCCGCTGGCCCCAGTGAGGGACTTCCTGACGCTTCCGAAGTCCAGTTTGTCGATCATGATGATCAACACCCATCCAGCAGCGATTGCGAACGCCGGAGCGGCGTTGAACATGAACCTGCCTGCGGAGAGGGCCATGAATATGGCCGCGCTCAGCCAGACGACTATGAATATCGACCCCGCAGTCGTCTGTTTCGGGACCTTCGTTATCGCGTAGAACAGGCCAATCAACGAGACGAAGAAGGTCACCATGCCGAATGACATCGCCAGCTCGCTGAACTCGGGAGCGCGCGCCTCCGCAATCGTCGAATACAACTTGCTCTGAACGAAGTACCCCTGCCCTGTCAAAATGGCTTCTCCAAGAGCTGGATATACCACGCTGATCCCCAACACGGCGATGATCAGCAACATGGCCACCGTCGGAATGACAATCGTCCATGGGATGTCTCTGGAGGCCACGAACATCATCGCGAAGACTATAGCCGCGAGGAACAGGTAAACAGGGACGTCGAACCTCGTAGCAATAAGAGACTGCTCAAAGTACACCGGGAACGATATCAGGAAGCCGAAGCCCATCACTATGAAGACGATTATCGTCACACTTAACGAGTCGATGTTCTTGAACCTGTTGAGGAGAATCTGGATCAGCAAGTATGCCAGGATAAGCACCGCGACATACGCGAATCCGACCCAGGCCATAATCACGCATCCGAAAGCGGTGCCAGCAAGGAACGCATAGAGTACAGCGACTCTGCTCCGCGCCAGGTATGATCCCAGCCCGGAGCGGATGCTCGATAGGCTCCTCCAATCGTCGACCCATCTGAGGTGTTCTTGAACCTTAATCGCCCTGAGCAACAGGTAGAAAGTGAGGACGATGAAGAACAGGATTAGCGCGTCGTGGTCAGCGTTCGACAGTACGCTCCTCTGGACGTGGCTAGGTGTCAGCGCCAGAAGGAACGCCGCGACAAGCCCTGCCCTTCTGCCGAAAGTCTCCTTGCCCAGGAAGTACACTGGCACGACGGTCAGCGCGCCCCAAAAAGCCGTTGACCACACGAACATGAAGCCTATCGAGTCGCTGATCGATTCGAACAGGCCCTCTGCCATCACCGCAGGCAGAGCGACGGACATGCTGTACAGCGGAGGTCTGGGGTTCCTCAGTCCAGCCGGGAAGTTGATGAGCGGATCCCTGTACATGGAATCCCCGGTCTCGACGTGGTAATCGATGAGTCTCCTCCAATAGTATGAGTCGGAACCGCCGGACACGATGTAGTCATTGTCGGCGCTCATCTCGAAGGCGAAGTACGACCGTACGAAAAGTGCGAGCAGGAATATGAAGACCAGCATGGCTAATGCGGACCAATTCGCCCCGATCCACTTCCTGAACTCGGTAGGCGCTTCCCCCCCGCGAAAAAGCCTGGACAGAAGCGGCCTAGGAGGATCATCCCTTGTCTCAGCCAACGGTACTTCCACCTAGAGATAGTAGCCCCACGATACCGGGAGGGCTATATATACGTTATCGGAGAGGACCGTGTCTTTGACTTGGTCAATTCTGACCATCTGGCACGTCACGATTTACCATGCTGCCCGGCGCAGGCGTTTGGCGGGCGGTTTCACTCGACAGTCCGCGCCTCTTCGGCGACCTGCCGGGCAGCCTCACGCGGGTCGTTCGCCTGATAAATTGTCCTGCCGACTATCACGTAGTCTGCGCCTGCCCTCAGAGCGTCCGATGCTTTGCCCCCCTGAGCGCCGACTCCGGGGCTGATGACCTCGAGGTCTCCGATGATCGCCCTCAAGGCGGCTATCCTCTCGGGCCTGGTCGCCGGAGCCACGATCCCTCGGGCGCCCGCCACTCTGGCGATCTCCGCGAGCCTATCCGCGATTGGCGCGGTGAACTGCTTCCCCCCCGGATGGCTCATCTCGGTGACGACGTACACCGACCCTTTGGAGGCTTCTACACAGGCCTTGACGGAGTCCTCTCCGGGGAAGCCGTGGCATATGACGGCGCTTGCACCCCTAGCCATTGCCTGCTCGACGATGAGCCGGTTGATGCTCGGGATGTCCGCTATCTTCATGTCACACACGACCGGCTTGACCTTGGAGAGCTGAGTTATTATCTCCGGGCCCGCAGCCAGCGTCAAAGGCCAATTTGTCTTCACAGCGTCGATGTAGTCAGCAGCCGCTCCGACCACGCGCATCGCCTCCTCACTGGACGTCACATCTAGCGCGAGTATCACCCTCGTCCTCTTCTCCATGAAGCATGCCATCACAAGCCGGGATAATAGCCTTTTGCGTTGGTACGTCGAAAGACGATTTATCGTGGCGGCGCAGATACGGTAGATCAGTGACAAAGACGACGAGAATGAAGAAGGGGTCCGCATATACCGACGCGCTTCCAGAAGGGTGTGTCCTGTGTGAGAAGGGGGCGAAACTAGTGCTCCTGGTGACCGGCAAGTGCGCCCGCAGATGCTGGTACTGCCCGCTATCTCTGAGCAAGAAGGGGCGCAACGTGTTCTTCGCGAACGAGAGAGGGATCGACCGTATCTCGGAAGCGGTCGAAGAGGCCAGGACGATTGACGCTCTCGGAACGGGGATAACCGGAGGAGATCCAATGGCAGTCATCGACCTGACCGTCAACGCCATAAGGACACTCAAACGCGAGTTCGGCCAGGAACATCATATCCACCTGTACACTTCCACGACCGACCCTCGCAGGATGAGACGCGTCGCGAGGGCCGGCCTGGACGAGATACGATTCCATCCGCCCGTTGGCATGTGGAAGAGGCTGAACAGAACGGCTTTCGCGGAGGCTGTGAATGCCTCGATAGAGGAAGGCATGGCGGTCGGACTGGAGATACCTGTCATCCCGGGGAAGGAGGATGATCTGTCGGCTGTGATATCCTTCGCCTCGGCGGCAGGGTTGGGCTTCGTCAACCTGAACGAGTTGGAGTTCTCTGAGACGAACTGGAGGGCGTTGAGGCATCTGGGCATGGATGTCAAGGACGACGTCTCCTCCGGAGTGGCGGGAAGCGAGGAACTCGCGATGAGGCTGCTGAGAGAGGAGCACACGGTACCGCTGCATTACTGTTCCTCCGCCTTTAAGGACGGCGTCCAGCTGAGGAACAGGATAGCCAGAAGGGCGAGGAACGTCAAGAAGCCCCACGAGATCGTCACCGAAGACTCGACCCTGATCAAAGGCGTTATCGAGACGGACGACCCAGTGAACGCGATGAATTCCCTGCGGAAGAATTACGAGGTGCCTCCCGAGCTCATGTGGCACGACCACGAGAAGAGGCGCCTCGAGGTCGCCGCATGGGTGCTCGAGGAGATCGCGCCAGAGCTCCCGCTCGAATCATACATCGTCGAAGAATATCCGACCGCTGACAGGCTGGAGGTCGAGAGGAGGCCTATCAGGCGACGCTGATGCTGTGCACGTTGTGGTGCCGGCTGACCACCTCTCGTGCGATCCTCAGGTTCTTGCCGTTCTTGCCGATCGCTTTGCCCTTGACCTTGGGGTCGACGGTGACCGTCGCGTGCACGATGTTGCCCCTGTTCTCCAATGACACCCCTTGCACGCTGTAAGTGTGGAAGACGTTACGTATGAACGTCTCGGGATCGTCCGAGTATTCAATGACGTGGATGTCCTTCCCAGTGAGGTTCTTCAGACGGATGACGTTCTCTCCCTTCTTGCCGACCGCCCTGCTTCCCTGGTTCTTCTCGACGACGAAGACTAGCTTCTCTTCCGTCTCGAGACAGTCCTTCACCTGCGTGTTCGTGATCTTCTCGAAAAGAGAAATATACCGGAGGGTATCCCCCGTAAAGGTGATGTCGCCCATACGACCACTCATTGCACCGACAGTATATTAGAGTCTCCAGCCTTGATTATCGCCAGCGCGGAGATTGCATACGGTTTTCCACATGCTGCCCCGAGTTCGACATTCGTTCCAGGGAACTCGAGCGTTCTCACAGCTTTACCGGAGGACAACTCTTCCTTTGCGGGGCAGTTCGAGGAGAAGACCACCATCTTGGCCTCTCCGCTCGTGACGGACTTTCTCGTCTGCTCGAGACCGAATCTGACCTCTCCTGTCGTGGAAGCTGTCTTCAACGCCCTCGCGACATCGATCATTCCTTGTTGCCTCCCTTCTTAGCTGGCGACCAGACGAGGTTCACCGCGCCAGTACCGACAGTAACCGGCTGGCCAACTATAATGTTTTCCACGACGCCTTCCAGAAGGTCGACTTCGCCGGTCATCCCCGCCCTCAGCAGATGCGCCGATGTGATTTCGAACGCCGCCCTCGCGAGCACGCTGGACTTTCGTCCGGATATGCCGTGTCGACCGATCGCCTTGACGTCTCCGTCGTTGGTCATCAGGTCGGACACGAGCATTATGTGCCTGATGTCCACGGTCAGGCCCTGCTCCTCGAGCGTCTTCGAAGCCTCGTTTATGATAGAGTTCCTCGCAGCCTCGATGCCCAGGACCTCGTGAATCTCCATGATGCTGTTGGTAGTCGTCTTCGTCTTGTCGATGTGTTCGTGCTCCAACACCTTCGCGAGGTTCGAGCCTTCGGTGTAGACGACGTAGCTTCCTCCGAGCTTCCTTATGACGGCTCTGTGGATGCCCTCGATGCCCTTGATCGGAGTTGCCTTCGTGTCCTCTGAAAGGCGAAGGAGCTTCTTATAGGACGGCTCATCGCACCTGACGACTATGTTCCCCTCGCGCAGGTCGACCAGGCCCTTCATACCCTTGGCCTTGCTGAGCCTCTTATGGACCTCCTCCGGCGTCAGACCCTTCCGCTCCATCTTGCGCTTGTCGAGCCTTACCATCACCTCCATGTTGGAGATGTCAGTCTCGACGTCGGCTATGTCTATCACGGTGGTTCTCTCGATGTCGGACGCGATGGTCCTGACCATGTCTAAGTCGTTCCTCGCCTCCTCCGCGAGATGTATCTCCATTATTGGGGTGCTGGGGACCCTCCTGGCATCGACGATTTCGATGAGCCGAGGAAGGCCGAGCGTGACGTTCATCTCGGCGACACCGGCGTAGTGGAACGTCCTCATCGTCATCTGGGTGCCGGGTTCGCCAATGCTCTGGGCGGCGATGATGCCGACGGATTCGTTGGGGTCGATGATGTGCTTCTCGAACCGCTCGCATGCGAGGTCGAGCACCTTCACCAGCAGCTTATCTGGCAGGTTGACCCCCTCTATGCGCATCGACAGTTCGTTTAGGACAGCCCTCGGGAGCATCTTGCCGGACTTGTCCAGCATCTTTATCATTTTCTTCTCTGCCGAGTTCAGCGCCTCTATCTTCACTGGGAGGTCCTTCTTCGCAAGCTTCGGCTTCTTCAGCGGTTTCTCCGCCTTCTTCTTCGGAGCGCGCTCCTTCGTCCGGATGGCGTTCAGAACTTGCTTGAGCTTCCTCTCGCCGAGTATCTTCTCTATCTTCCTGAGGGTCTTCTCGCTTGCCCTCGCGACCTTCGTGTACGTGTAACCGTTCTCCACCAGGATCGTGGCGACCTTCTCGTCAACTCCCTTCCTGGTGAAGACCTCGATCGTGCTCTTGCTGGCCATCAGCTCATCCCTCCTCTCCGCCGCCGGCATCGAATTCCGTCTCGTCCTCGGACTCTGGGTCCTCCGGCGTCTCGAGCATGTCCCTGTCCTGTATGCCGTAGCTGACCACGCCCTTCTCCTGTATCTGCGCAATCAGCTCACCTGTGTCTCCGAGGACTGTCAGCAAAACGTCATCGACGTCCACCGCATCCCCCTGGACGCTCCGAGCGGGGTCTATGTTGTCCTCGCCGTAGAGGAACTGTATGATCGTGCTCGCCGTGTTCCTGACAGTGCCGTCCTGCATGACTTTCAGGTCTTCCAGCGCGTTGATCAGCCTCCTCTGCATGTAACCCGAACGCGATGTCCTCACGGCGGTGTCGACCAGGCCTTCCCTTCCACCCATAGAGTGGAAGAAGTACTCCGATGGCGTGAGGCCGCTCTTGTACGAGTTCTTGATGAACCCTCTCGCCTGAGACCCGAGATCGCCCTGTTTGAAATGCGGGAGGGTTCTATTCCAGTACCCCCTCGACAGCCGCTCGCCTCTGACGGCCTGTTGACCGATGGCGCCGGCCATCTGGCTCAAGTTGAGCATCGAACCCCTCGCACCGCACTTAGCCATTATGACCGCCGAGTTCTCAAGGCCGAGGTGCCTGCCCGCGATCTGTCCCGCGGTGTCTCTCGCCTTGCCGAGAACCTTCATGATCTCCACCTCGAGCGTCTCCTCGAGCGACCGGCCAGGCATCTGCTCGAGCTCGCCGTTCCTGTAGGCGCTGATGTGCTCCTCCACCTTGATCATCGCCTGAGTCATGGCATCGTCTATCTCACGTTTCGCCTGGTTCGGGATGTCCTCATCGTCTATGCCCGTTGTGAATCCGCGGATGGTGATCGCGCCGATGGCGATCTTGGTGGCCTTGTCTATGAACGCCCTCGACGCGTCGGAGCCGTAGTCCCTTGAGAGCTTGTCCAGTATCCTGCCCTTGAAGGCTCCGAGGGCTTTCTCGTCGATCGTCCCCGAAAGTAGCTGACCGCCCCTTATGACCACGAAGGCGTCGTTCTCGCACTTCTCCTTCTTGCATACGTCACACTTCTGGCATATGGATGACTTAAAGGTCATGTGAAGGTCAGTCGGCAGTATCAGGCTGAACAACTGTTTGCCCGTCCAACGCTCGGTCGGGCTCTTGACGGCGGGTGCGGGGAGCTTGGCAGCGCTGACCTTCTCCAGGATCTTCATGGTCTCCTCCCTGGAGAACGACGAGTCCTTGTGTGTCAGAAGGAACGATCCGGTGATGTGGTCGTGAATCGCCCCGATGACTGGCCCTCCGAATCTCGGGGAGAGTATGTGCTCCTGCACTCTCATCAGCACCTTCGCCTCAGCCCGCGCCTCCTCACTTTGGAGCGCATGCAGGTTCATCTCGTCGCCATCGAAGTCCGCGTTGTATGGTGGGCAGACGCAGAGGTTGAACCTGAATGTCTTGTGGGGCATGACTCTGACCTCGTGCGCCATTATGGACATCCTGTGAAGCGATGGCTGTCTGTTGAACAGAACTATGTCACCGTCCATAAGATGTCTTTCCACGACGTATCCTGCCTCCACGGCCTCGGCCACGGTCTCGGCGTTCTTGTCCGTAATCTTGATCCTACGGCCATCAGTTCTGATGACGTAATTCACGCCGGGTTTGTACGTGGGTCCCTCCGGCGCGGGCCCGCGAGAACACAGCTCCTTCGCGACCGCGAGGTTTCTATCTGTCACCCTGATTGGTACCGTCAGCTCCTTCGCTGCCGCATCGGGCACGCCGACCTCGTTGATGGACAGCATCGGATCAGGCGATATGACCGTTCTCGCGGAGAAGTTGACCCGCTTACCCGAAAGGTTGCTCCTGAACCGGCCTTCCTTGCCCTTCAACCGCTGAACCAGCGTCTTGAGAGGCCTGCCGGATCTGTGCCTTGCTGGCGGTATTCCTGAGGTCTGGTTGTCGAAGTATGTCGTGACATGGTACTGCAATAGCTCCCACAGGTCCTCGACGATCAGCTGTGGCGCACCCGCGTCCCTGTTCTCGCGCAGGCGTTGGTTGATCCTCAGGACATCCACGAGTTTGTGCGTCACGTCGTCCTCTGATCTGTCGCCGGAATCGAGCGTTATCGATGGCCTGACGGTCACCGGCGGCACTGGTAATGCCGTGAGCACCATCCACTCTGGCCTACAGACGGACGGGGCGATCCCCAGCACGACCAGGTCGTCATCTGGGACACGCTCCAGCCTCTCCCTGACCTCCTTTGGTGTGAGTTTGTGCCCCTCCTCGCGGAAGGTCGTTGGCTTATCCAGAGTTATCTTGAGTTGGATAGCGCTGCAATGCGGGCACGTGGTTCTCGAGGCCGCGTCCTTCGCGGACTCCGCGGATATGTACGAGCTCTCGAACATGTCGCCCGTCAGCTCCTCCATTCTGTCCCTCTGATTCACATACTCCTGCGCCTGGTCGCCCGTGAGCAGCAGCCGTCCGCAGGATCTGCACGTCGACTGCAGCAACTTCTTGATCTCCTTCACGTATCCTACGTGTATGACTGGCATAGCGAGATCGATGTGTCCGAAGTGTCCCGGGCACTCGTCGACCTTCTTGCCGCACGTCTTACACCTGAGACCGGGTTCGATGACCCCAAGATGAGGGTCCATCAGACCCATATCGATGGGGAAGCCATCGTCGTCGTACGTGTCGGCCGTTATGATCTTCGTGGCGGACATCTTGCGTATCTCCTCCGGAGACAGCATTGCGAACTTGATCGCCGATATCCTCTTGGTTACGCCCGTGACCATCATTTCAAATCCTCCAGTTGTAAGCGCATGACGACGCCAAGCGACAGCAGCTCGTCGAGCAGCAGCTTGAAGGCGTACGAGGTCTGCACCTGGTATATCTTCGAGTTGTTGCCGCAGACGGGGCACCTGAACGTGCCTCGCCTATCCAGAATCGCTATGTGACCACAGTTCGGGTTGCCGCAAACGTATTGCAGCGTGCCGTCGGACTCGTCGAGAAGCCTGTCCCTGATGACCATGGCCGCGCCGTGGCCGATAAGACAGTCCCTCTCCATCTCTCCGAACCTGAGTCCGCCCTGCCTGGAACGACCCTCAGTTGGCTGCCTGGTGAGTATCTGTACTGGTCCCCTGCTCCGGACATGCAGCTTGCCAGAGACCATGTGATGCAGCTTCTGGTAGTAGATGACGCCGACGAATATCTCCGCTTCGATCATCATGCCAGTGATGCCGTCGTACATGACCTCTTTGCCGTTGTGTTTGAAACCGTTCTTCACGAGCGCGTCCCTGAGCGCCTCTTCGCGCTCGCCGCTGAAAGAAGTGCCATCGATGACCCGGCCCTCCATCGAGCCGACCTTGCCTCCGATCATCTCCAGCACGTGCGCCACCGTCATTCTCGACGGGACCGCATGCGGGTTGATCAGCAGGTCTGGCACCAGACCGTCTTCGGTGAACGGCATGTCTTGCTGATCCACCAGCAGGCCGATTACGCCCTTCTGGCCGTGTCTCGAGGCGAACTTGTCCCCCAGCTCAGGTACACGCTCGTCTCTGACCTTCACTTTGACCAGTCTGGAGCCGTTCTCTGATTCTGTGAGCATCACGCTGTCGACCCATCCCTTCTCCCCGGGACGGACGGTAACGGACGTCTCCCTCCTCTTCTGCGGTGTGAGGAAATCCGCCTCCTCCTCAAGGAACCTCGGTGGCGACGTCTTGCCTATCAACACGTCCCCTCCATCGACCCTCGTCTCTGGACTGATGAGGCCATCCTCGCCAAGATTGCTGTACGAGAGGTCCGCTCTCGCGCCCCTGACATCCGGGCTGGGTATCTCGAAATGATCCTCCTGCCCGCCAGGATATCTCCGCTCCTCCGCTCGGTAGGTCCTCATGAAACTGGACCGCCCGAGTGCGCGCTCGACGGAGGACTTGTTCATGATGACCGCGTCCTCCATGTTGTACCCCTGGTACGACAGAATGCCGACGACGAAGTTCTGCCCCGCTGGTCTGCGGTCGAAGTTTACGAATTCCATCGGCTTGGTTGTCACAAGCGGCTTCTGTGGATAGTGCAGCATGTGACTTCTTGTGTCCGGCCTGATCCTGTAGTTCGAAGAGCTGAGGCCCAGCGACTGCTTCGCCATTCCGGAGCCCATTGTGACTCTCGGGCTCGAGTTGTGCTCGGGATACGGAACCACTGCGGAACAGACCCCCAAGATGACCATCGGATCGGTTTCTAGATGAGTGTGTCCGTCAGTCAGAAGCGACGCCGTCTGCGTCGTACCCCCGCACGCCTTGCACTCGAGAGCGATGCGCCCATCGTCGCCAGGATTCTTCCAGTCGACGTCTAATGCCGACAGTATCTTGCTGCAGTGCTCGCACCGCTCTGGCGTCTGGTAGGCTGTGATGGCGATGTACGAGTCCTCCTCCTCCTCCGCGTCGACCCATTCAACGACGCCTTCGCGGATGAGGTCGGACCACTTCGCCTTGCCGGAGTGCATATCTTCGAGATGCCTCCGGGTCATGATTGTCTTCCCATTGCGCACGACGAGTAGCGGACGTCTGAGCCTCCCCTCGTCGCAGTTGATAATGATCTCGTTCATGTTGAGGTCGAAACGTATGTTCACCTCGGGAGAAAGAAGCCCAGAACGACGCCTCTGGCGTATCTCCTCCACCAGCTCCCTCGGCTTGTCGTGCAGGCCGATCAGGTCACCGTTGGTATAGACCCTCGTCTCCGTCGTCTGATGCTCACTGACCTCTCTCACGCCAAGGTCTCGGAGCAGCCAGATTATCTCCTTCTCGTCCGTCCCCTCGGACACGTCGATAATCAGTGCACAGTTCTTTACGAGACCACAATTCTGACCTTCCGGCGTCTCGTTCGGGCAGAGCCTGCCCCATTGAGTAGGGTGAAGGTCTCTCGCCTCGAAATGCGGCTGGCTCCTCGTAAGAGGAGATGTGACTCTTCTCAGATGAGAGAGAGCGCTCATGTTAGACGTCCTGTCCAAGAGCTGGGACACGCCGGCTCTGCCTCCGACCCAGTTGCCTGTGGCAAAAGCGTGCAGCAGCCTGTGAGTCAACAGGTCAGGTCTGATCGCGGAGGATATCCTCAGGCCCTTCTTGCGGGTGTAGCCCCTCTCCAACTGGTACTTCAGGTCCTTGATGAGGTTCGTGAGCGCCACGCGGAACAGGTCCTCCATGAGGTCGCCCGCGAGCTTAAGACGCTTGTTTGCGTAATGGTCCTTGTCGTCCTCTTTCCTCTTCCCGAGCTCCATCTCGAGGATGGTCCTAGCAACCCTTCCCAGGAAGATGGCCTTCTTGAGCCGCACATCCGGCGTGTCGCCGAGGTGTGGAAGCAGTGACCTGTCGATGATGCTCTCGACCTTCTTGGCCCGGTACTCCTTGGCCTGGCCGGTCGCGAACTTGCGCTCGAGGAATAGGATCGCGTCCTCCGTTGTGAATATGCCGTTCGGAGGGTAGAGCTTCTTGTTCTGGCACTCCTCTATGTTGGCGTACACGATGTTCGCCATCTGAGGGTCCGAGACGATGGCCCTGTAGATCTCCTCATCACTCTCCATACCCAGCGCCTTCATGAGGACTATCAACGGGATCTGTCCGGATGCCGCGGGCACCGATACGACGAGCACTCCATCCTTCTTCTTCTCCATCAGAGTGAGCGCCCTATAGCCCTCCCTCTGCGAGAACACCTTAGCGACGTGAAGGCTCGTGCCATACCTCTCGTTCAGCTCGACCATCACTCTGTTGGGGGCGAGGTCCTCGAGTGATATCAGCGCACGCTCCGTGCCACCTATGATGAAGTATCCACCTGGGTCGCACAGGTCCTCACCCATCGTCGCGAGGAACTTGGTCATCTCCTCATCGGTGGGTTCCCTGTCGAGGTCGAGGTTGTCTCTGTGCAGGTTGCACTTCTTCGACTTGATCATGACCGGAAGGCTGCCGATCTGCACCTTCTCAGGTTCGCGCTCGATGCCATCCTCCACAATCGTGAACTCAAGGTAGATTGGGGCGGAGTAGTTCAGATTCCTAAGACGCGCCTCCATCGGAAACAGAGCGTGCGTGGCGCCGTTGGCCTCCTTGATGACTGGCCGGCCCACGGATATGGTCGGCCTCGCGTTAGGGTCGACTAGGCCCGTCTTCTCGTCCCTCTTGCGGCCGAGGCGTATCTCGATGATCTTGCCCTCAGTCCTGTCCGGATCGAGGCGTATCACTCCGCGGTACGACTCGTCTGGCGATGCACGCACGTTATCCACGATCTTCTGCATCCTGCTGTTGGGGTGGTCCAGCGTGGGCAGGAAGTCGTTGTATGAGGCTATGTGGTGGTTCACGATGCTGCGCTCTCGAAAATAGGTCTCAACTAGTTCCCTCACTATCTCACCCTCGAACAACAAGCCGGTAACAGACCGACATGCCGCTGGTGTCGCTCCGCCTGACTATCTTCACGATCATTCCCTCTTCGACCGGCCCACATATCGCGTCGAGCGCGCGTATACACGGGTCGGACAGTCTCATCTTGGGGAGCTGGTCCTTTCCGAGGTCAAGTTGTTTAAGGACCTTCTCGACCTCCTTCTCCGGAAGGAGATGATGCTCAGGAACGAGCTCATGCTCCAACACATTGAATTCTTCGGTCATTTCCAATCACCCCGCGAGTGCAGAATCGAACAAGTCGTAATAGTCCATCTCCACCCTCACTTTGGTAACTCTCGGTACGCCACCTGGCGGGCCCGCGGGGATTTTCGAGACTAGTCTGTAAGGCATAGTCATTCGAACCCCGGGCCACCTGCTTAAAAGGCAGATGCTCTTTCTAGGGAGTCCTATACATAGAGAATGCATGAGATTCCTACCTAGCTGAGCTACGGGCCCGTAGGCGGCGCGGATACCCGAGGCTGCTTTAGCAGGGCGTGTAGTCTATTCTGATATATAATACTTGCCGAGTTTACGGCTATTGGCGAGGAGCGCCTCATTTATCCCATATAAATATACATTTGTATAATTATTTACCACTTATAAAATGTCATTGCTCAGCAAGAGTTTTGTACCTATCGCTAGCGAAGTCTTGCCATGACTACCGCAGTCTCCCACCGCAACCGATGCAGGCCTTTCTCATGCTGGCCCCCATCTGTGTCTGTGCATCACCATCCAGGACTATTATCGGATGGCCGTGAATTCAAGGAGAGGATTCGCCCTCTCTTCGGAAAATGTCCTGCGCCATCACTCCAGGTTTCGAAGACATCAGCAGGTGTTATATACAGATAGCATATTCCTCAACCCCGAGGTAGAAGGGTTTGACCGGCCAGGAGAAGGCTTGTTCATCTTGCGGAGTGCGTCTCGTCAGGAGCTCGGAGACGACTTTTCCGTGTCCCAGCTGCGGCAGGAGCACCATAGGCAGATGCACGAAGTGCAGGGACCAGAGCGTGAAGTATACGTGCCCTGAATGCGGCTTCTGTGGCCCGTGAGGTGATTTCGTGGGAGACGTGGCGCTGCAGTACAGAGTCCTACCAGATGGCCTCGATGTCAATCTCGATGAGCTCCTCGCGGACATCACGAAGTCTCTGCCAGAGGGAGCTAAGCTGAAGGCTTCCGAAAAGAAACCAGTTGCGTTCGGCCTGCAAGCCCTTCACGTGCTGGTCATCCTTGAGGACAAGGAAGGCGGCGCCGAAACTGTTGAGGCTGCCCTTGCGGCGGTCGCAGGCGTCCAGAGCGTAGAGATCGTCCAGATGGGACTACTCTGATCCAGGACTCGACGGACTTACGGGTTCATTTCTTGCTGGTCTTCTTCCGCTTCTTCGCTTTGGGCGGGCAGCACGATCGCAGAAGTCTCCTCAGCTCATCCTTCTTCTCGGCCCGCTTATTGTGGCTCTTGTCATTCTCGGTAATGAGATGCGCGTATTCGAGCATCACCTGCTTGACGAAGAATCCGACATCGTCCAAGTCTTCGATCGGGTCGTTCCATTTGCTCGCGCCGCAGCACTCGTCGATCTCGTCGGCGAGGCGAGCGATCTCCTTCACGGTTTTCGTGTCTGGCTTCGATATCAGTCCCAGTCTAGCCAGCCCATCTATCGCGTTCTTGGTCAACTCCTCGTTCGCCTTGCTCCCCTTGGTCTCCCCACATGAGAGATGGAACATCTCGGCGGCAGATCTGTAATACGTCTCTATGAAATGGCCGACTCGCTCCTCTCGAGCCACTTCCACAACACCGACCTTCTTCATCTTCCTTATGTGATGGTAGATCGCCTGGACCGTCAGGCCCAGTTCGGGCGCCATCTGGCTGACGGTCATCTCCTTCACCTTGAGGAGATAGATTATCCTCCTCCGCGTCTCATCGGCCAGTATCTCAAAAGCCTCGGGGTCCTTGATAGTTTTGACGGCCTTCATCGCACGCACCACTGAAATGTATAGTAGCACTGTGTTATAACTCTTTTCATTATAATACCAATGCTTTCTTACTAAAACGAAGGTTTTATTAACTAAAGATGTCATTGTGGTTTAGCAAGAGGCGGTTGAAAATGTCCGGCACGAAGGCAATAACTCTTGGCAGGGCTCGGATTAAGCGAGCGCATAACCCTGCGCTCTTCGAAATCTGGATGAGTACAGAGATGAGGACTAGGGGGCGAGTTCAATAATGTTCGGACCTTACCTGCTCCGGCCAGATCGCGTAGCCAAGAACGAAGATGTCGAGAGATACATCAGGCACGAATACCGCGAGGATGGTTCTTCCTGGCTTATGACCGATGTCGGACAACGGGCGCGCCTCCGGTTGCCAGGCGAAAGGACACAAGTGAAGGCGCCGCAGGAAGAAACCTGCACTGTCCCGTCGATTCGGACGGGGGCTGGAACTCGCTGTCCTGTCCTCAACGCTCTCTCCAATGGCAGAATGGACTCCGAAACGCCGTCAAGAGGTGACAAATCTGCAAGCCAGTGATCATTCCATTGAGAGGACGTGCACTCACTGTGGGCACACTTGCAGGCCGGAGGCCGGCCAATGCCCCAGATGTGGAAACGTGTTCAGCAACACGTGCAGATGTCGATCATAGGATTTCCTGGCCCGTCGCCCAATATCTTCTGATCTGACAGAGGTGGGCAGAAACAGGACAAGTGGTTTGACGGAAATGGTTTCAGCGGGTCGTCGTTTGTGACACCGAAGCCGCGATTCAAACCTTGGGTGGCGGCAGGATGAACTTGCCCTTCATGAGGTATTTAGTCTCGCTCCTCGCGCGCCCGATGATGGCTTCGGCCTTCTCATACAGTGTCTTCCTGCTGTGTTTCTCCCTGGCGAGCCCTTCCTTCATTGCGGCCATGCCAACGGCGGCTGCCTCCCTTGGGAAAACCTCCCACTCATCCATGGTCGGGACGATGTAGTCCTCTCTGAGACCATTGTCCTCCGCGGTCTTTGCCAGCTCGAGCACAGCTGCGAGGCACATCGTATCCGAAATGGTCTTGGCTTTGACATCCAGTGTTCCCCTGAAAATTCCAGGGAAGCCGAGCGAGTTGTTGACCTGGTTCGGGAAGTCGGACCTGCCAGTGGCGACGATCCTAGCGCCAGCCTCCTTCGCCTCCCACGGCCAGATCTCGGGTATTGGGTTGGCGGTCGCGAAGACGATCGAGTCGTCCGCCATGCCCTTAATCCATTCCGGCTTTACTGTTCCCGGGCCTGGTTTTGAGGCAGCGACAACGATGTCGGCGCCCTTCATGGCTGTAGGGACGGGCCCGACGACGTCATCTTTGTTCGAGTGCTCGCACATGAACCATTTCTCCTTGTAATCCGCCTTCACGTCTTTCCTGCCCATATGCAGCGACCCCTTTGAATCGCACATGATCATGTTCTCCCACTTGTAGCCAGAGATCTGCATGATCCTCGATATCGCGATGTTCGCCGCGCCCGCACCGATGAAAACCGCCTTCATCTGTGATGGCTTCTTGCCGACTATCTTCGCTGCGTTGATAGCGCCCGCCGCGACGATCGTGCCCGTGCCCTGTTGGTCATCGTGCCAGACCGGGATCTCGCACTCCTCTCGGAGTCGCTCCAGTATGTAGAAGCACTTCGGTTGGGAGATGTCCTCGAGGTTGATCCCTCCGAGGGATGGCTGAAGGTACTTGACGGTCTTTATGAACTCCTCGGGATCCTTCGTGCCGAGGCACAGCGGGAACGCGTCGACGCCTCCCAGATACTTGAAGAGCAGCGATTTGCCCTCCATGACTGGCATGCCGGCCTCTGGGCCGATATCCCCCAGTCCGAGCACACGGGTGCCGTCGGAAATCACGCCGACTGTGTTCCACCGGTTTGTGTGCACGTATGACAGTTGCTTGTTCTTCTGTATCGCCTTGCAAGGCTCTGCGACGCCCGGAGTGTACCAGATTGCGAAGTCGTTGAAGTCGCGAACCACGCATTTCGACACTATCTCGATCTTACCCCCGTAGAACGGGTGATATGCCATGGCCAGTCTTGCTGGCTCATAGGCCTTCTTCAGCAAGTCTTCGACGGACACCTTCTTCGGAGCCGCCGCCTTCTTCGTTCCCGCCTTCTTGGCAGGTGCCTTCTTCGAAGGCTTCTTCTTGACGGTTTTGGATTTTGCCATTCGATCCCTACCCTTTGTTCATTGGCGTTTCGTCGAAAGTCGTTGCGACCATCTCTGATTTCTGACAATTTCTTAACGGCTTTCTTATGCTAACAGCCAACCATTGGAGAACAATTCGGCGGATTAATACATTGCCATGGTACACGAGGTATTGAATCGGACCACCAGAGATAGGGCCGCGAATCATATATCACGGGCGGAGGCAATAGCCCGACTCTATGAGGGCCCTCGTGCTGGACGGCTACACGGATGAGCCTTCATGTCTCGGAGTGCCCCCGTTCATAGCTCCGTACGCGCGGCTCGTGTTCGGCGCGATGGTCGAGGCAGGGTCGGAAGTGAGATATGCGACCATCGACCAGTGGCGCGCGGGCACCTTGGACATGCGTGCATTCGAATTGTTGGTGGCCATACGCCACATAGGGGTCCCGGGCAAGTATCTCCGAGGCATGCCTGCGAGTGACCGCGAGCTGTTCGAGATCGGCCAGGGATTCAAGGGAGATTCGATTGTTAGCCTTGGAGTGACAAGCGAAAGGGCCTCCAAGACGGTTGCAGACTCATTCTACGAAACCGTGTCCGGTGATCCGGATGCGTATGTCTATGATCTGCTCGTCGCAGGAGGGGCCTCTGGCAGAAAGCGTACCGCGAGCGAGTGGAACAGATGGCTCTTGAAGGGCGCGCGCGCGTGCACGTTCCACCCAGACCATGGCGGCCCTCTCATCGCCGAGATGCAGATGTACAGAGGCTGCGTAAGGTATGGATCAGGCGGCTGCGCGTTCTGCATCGAGCCACTCCAGGGAAGACCAGAGTTCCGAGCCCCGGAAGACATCCTCGCCGAGGCGGAGGTCCTTGCCAACATTGGCGTCCGGAACTTGCGCCTAGGCGCTCAGACGTGCGTGTACTCGTACATGGCGAAGGGGGTCGGCGAGACTGAAACACCGGTGCCCAACAGCGACGTAGTAGGCCGCCTGCTCAGGTCCATCCGGAAGGTCGTCAGGCCCACAGTGTTCCATTTAGACAATGCGAACCCCGCAGTGATAGCCGCTCATCCAGCTGAGGCGATAGAGGTGACTAAAGCCATTGCCGAGCATTGCACTGGAGGGAATGTTCTCGCGCTCGGTTTGGAGAGTGCTGACCCCGAAGTGGCGAAGGCGAACAACCTCAACGCCACTCCGCAGGATGTGCTCGAGGCTACGAGGATAATCAACGCGGTCGGCTCGTCGAAGGGCCCAACCGGCCTGCCACTCGTCCTTCCTGGCATCAACTTCCTCTGCGGGCTCAAGGGCGAGACCAAGGAGACCTACGACCTGAATGCCGATTTCCTTCGGGACATAGCCTCCGAGGGGCTTAGGTTGAGACGAACGAACATACGCCAGGTTATACCGGTTCGCCAGGATTGCCCCGGCGTAAAACATAAGAGCCAATTCCTGAGGTTCAAGCGGTTCGTGAGGGAACAGATAGACCTGCCTATGCTGGAACGAATCGTCCCGAACGGGACGATAATCTCCTCCGTATACACTGAGCTACGAGAAGGCGGCAGGACTTTCGGCAGGCAGGTGGGAACCTACCCCATACTCGTTGGTCTGCCTTATTCCTACGGGGTTGGGAGATGGGTGGACGTTTCCGTTGTCGGCAGGGGACCGAAGAGTGTCATCGGCATCGTATATCCGACCGCGGTCAATACCGCCAGCTTGTCCATGCTCGAGGCGATTCCAGGCATAGGCAAGCGGAGGGCGATGGCAATCGTGCGCAATAGGCCGTTCACGGACTCGAAAGAGGTCTGGGGCCTGCTGGGAGGCGGCGACGCCGAGAAGGCTGCCAGGCGGCTCCTGTCTTTGGACGAAGTAGACGCAGAGTAACAGTCAACTTATAGTATTGACCGTCCGATTCATCCCGTGGTCGAGCTGGTGCGATGTTGGATCAGAAGACGGCGGCAAGATATCCGTTCCTCAAGGAGTCAGCAGACCTACTCAGGCTGAAGGGAGTGACCCTTGACAGCCTCATATCCAGCTTGGCGTACGAAAGGGCGAGGGCCCTCGGAAAGGAGAGGGTGCTCGAAGCTGTCGAGTTCGCCAAGGTAGTGGAGAGGCCCATCGCGACGGAGATGGACGCGCTCAACGAGCTGCTCAGCTACCCCGTCGCGAGGATGTTGGTTTCCTGCCTCGGGGATGAGAAGTTCGTTCGCAGATATGCGATCGCCGAGGCGAAGCTCGCGAATGCGAGGCTCAGCGGCGAAGTAGAGCGGGCGAAGGAGAGGAGCGTGAAGAGGGGAAGAGCGCCTCCTTCGAGCGACGGCGGCATAGATTTCGTCCAGCGAATCGCATACGAACTCGGCCTTCGGGTGCACACGGTGGGTGATTCTCTCGCGGTCGATTTCTCGGACTACCTCCGGTTCTCCTCTGCCATCAAGGGCAGATCCTGGAAGTTGGTTAACCAAGACGTTCGAGAAGGGAAGACCATCATTGACGAGAAGAGGTTCGTCAGACTCATCGAGCAGCTGATTACCGAGAAAATCGTATCCGAACTCCCGTTGCCCGTCACCGATTCCATCATCGAATCGCTCGCCGACGATGTCGAGGAGGTTGGGCGGCTGCTCGAACAGAAAAGGGCCGAGCAGCCCAAGAAGGATTTCGGCAGGGTCAGCATTGTCAGGTTCCCGCCGTGTATGAGGAAGCTGCTGGAGATGATACGAGCGGGAGAAAACGTGCCCCACACCGGAAGATTCGCGATTGTCGCCTTCCTGCACACACTGGGGATGGATTCGGAAACCATCCTCTCGACCTTCGCCACATCCGCAGACTTCGACGAGAACAAGAGCAGGTACCAGATACAGCACATTACCGGGGAGATATCGGGGACCGAATACACGCCTCCAGAATGCAGCACGATGAAGAGCTACGGGATATGCTTCGATCCTGACAGCCTGTGTGACAAGGAGTGGATGGGGCATCCGCTGAAGTACTACCGCCTGAAGGGAAAGAGGCCCAGGAAGAAGCGGGCGGAAGTCAAGGAAGCGACTTCCAGATCAAGTGCGCGCGCTGGACGGCGGTGACGTTCCCAGCTATCCCGAAGTACAGCATCATCCACCCTATCAACGAGTATCCAATCAGGTCCTCGCCAATGCTTACTTCAAGGGCCATGAGGACGTACTGGACTATCGGAACGATAATCAGCAGGGCCAGCCTGTCGGCCCTTCCGAGAATACCGCGATACTCCCTCCTGAGGCCGAGCGCCTGCGCCTGTGTTCCCATGTAGCTTGCCAGCATCACACCGATTATCGCGAACAGTCCCACGAATACCGAGCAATGGGCGCCGAGTGCGATGCCTGCCAAAATGAAGACGTCCGCGTAACGGTCGATGACGTGGTCGACGAAATCGCCACGCTTAGACTCCGTCGCCTTAAGCCTGGCCACCTTGCCGTCCAGGGCGTCGAGCAGGCCATTGGCGCCGACCATTAGGGCGCCCAGGAGCAGGTATTCCGATGGCTCCAACGTGAAGAAGACTCCCGCTACGAACGCAAACCCCAAGGATGCGATGGACAGATGGTTAGGGTTGAAGTAAGAGAGGCGTTTAGCGGCGGGAGACAGCAACTTGTCCGCCTCATCTCTGTAGCTATCTAGAACCAGTCAAAGACCTCCTGGCTCCAGTCAACATGTCCCACTGGATATTTCTCACTTTCTCCCGAGAGTATTTCCTCAATTGCACGTGCCACGTCCTCGACGCGCATGCTGCTGGTGTCGATTTCGCAGACGCGGGTGACCGCTTCGATTGCCTCGATCAGGATCACGTCAATCGCCTCGGCCTCCACATTCTCTCGGACCTTGGCGTCACTCCAACCCTTTGCGGCGAGCCGTTGCCTCAACACGGTTGGCGAGCATCTCAGGACGATTGCCTGTTCGACTCCAAGGAGATGGGAGAGATGGCCTTCGAGCATCACATCTCCTTCGATCCTGGAAACGGCATCCGCCAACGTGTCAATGTCGACCTCGACTGTGTCGCGTTCCTCGTCGAACCCCACTACGGCATGGCACTTCTCTGCGAGCTCGTGGACGCTCACCACTTCGATGGTTCCTACGAGCGACGATGCGCAAGTCTTTCCCACTCCGGGGGTTCCTGTTAGGGCGACTTTCATCGCATGGGGCTAGCTCGTATTTGGCATATCAATCTTCACTGAGAATCGTCTGGTCCCAGTGTTTCGAGGAGCATGCGCGCGAACTCGCCCATCAAGCTCAGGCTAACGACGCGGCGCTGGAGCTCGTGGCGCACGGCCCTTCCTGCCTTAGGGTTGCGAGGGAAATCTATCCCGCAATCCACATCCATCAACAAAAGGTGCTTCGCCGGCGCAAGTCCCGTCCTACGCAGTGAATACCCGGGATCCAGAGGAGAGCTATCGCCTTCGATGGCTCCGCTCGCTGCAGCATCGATGTACCAGACCATCCTCCTCACCATGTTCCACAGGAAGCTCTCCGCTTTGAAGTCCATCGTGAAGAATGTTCCGGATTCGGCAATTGCGATAGAGTCGATTGTTCTGACCGGGTCTCTTCCATCCACTCTGGCGAATCGGGAGAAGTTGTGGGTGCCAACAAAAGATTGCGCCACCTCGCGCAAGACGGTCGCATCCTGGGAGGCGACGGGCAGGAAGTATCTGTACCATCTCTGCCTCGCCCACCTCGGGTTGAAGTCATCTTCCACCGTCACCGCTGAGTAAGCCCACACGTCGTCCAACCCGGAATTGAGTGCCGAACACAACGACCCCAACGAAAAGTCCGTCTTGAAGGAAACAACGTTGCCCAGCGCGCTCACTCCTCTGTCAGTCCTGCTGGAGCTGCGGAACCCACATTCCCTGACGGACTTCACCGCACCTATGGATTCTAGCGCATTAATCACCGACCCTTCCACGGTGTACCTGCCTGGCTGTCTCTGAAAGCCGAAGAATCTGGAGCCGTCGTAGGCAAGCCTGACCGCTACGCGCCGTGTCTCCTTCACACGCGGTCATCGAGTGCATGATTATATATCTACGTCGCCTGTGCGAGTCTCGTGCCACACATCAGGGTAGTGCTGGTCGAGCCGCTGAACGACGGCAACGTGG
>Ga0224507_10000009_pt1 | contig 109362 bp, 115 predicted proteins | sample SF_Jan12_sed_USG_3_FD_170159 | JGI IMG/M metagenome (GOLD analysis project Ga0224507, IMG submission 170159) | Sediment microbial communities from San Francisco Bay, California, United States - SF_Jan12_sed_USGS_13 | ecosystem: Environmental > Aquatic > Marine > Sediment | place: USA... | reverse complement strand
TACTTGTCCATACTAAATATTTCAAGGTATTTTCTTTATCATCATACATCTATCATATTCCTACGAATTCAAATAAACGAAAACTAGTGACTATTTTGTGGTTAATTCATCATAGTATTGCAACAGATGTTTTGCCTCATGGATGTATCTTTTTCTTTGAATGAATTCTTGAACAACATCATCATAGTAAAAGTAAGGTAATGAACCAAACTCAGCGATAGTACTCAGTAAATCCATTAAATATCTTCTAATATGTCTAAGCGTGATTCTTTTTCGAATTGGGATGTCATGATTAATGACAGAGTCTGCAAATGAAGATAGAATTGCAATAGCATCAAATGGTTTCTCTTTGTTTTGTATAATTACAGGATCATAATTGTCGTTGTTGTTTTGTTTTTGCGACTTTGTAACTTTATCAGTTCCAATAAGCTTGTTTAGTGCATCTAGTGCTTGAATTCGGCCTGCACCATGAATAATGGACTTCTCAGGATTTATTTCCATCTCCGGATATTTTGAAGGTATTTCAAGTGCCGTATCCATTAGAATTTGTTTTATCTTTTGGGCAGTGTTGAGTTTTGATTTATTATTTTTTATTTTGTTATTTTTTATTTTGTTATTTTTTGTTTTGACTTTAGAGTTAATCTTGCTTGTTTTGTTGTATGCTTCCCACATCAAAGCACACACTCCACTTACTATGGGGGTTGCCATAGAGGTTCCACTCTTGTAGGTATACTTGTCTTGTAAAGTAGATTTTATCTCTAGTTTGATCTTTGATTTGGGAGAACGATACTCTTTTCCAGTAGACGACATAGGTGCTGCAATATCTACGCCAGGTGCTGCCAAGTCAGGTTTTATATTTAAGATATTACCTGCAACACTTGAAACCTTGACGGGACCCTTACTGCTAAAATATGCAGGAATGTCCTGGAAATTTACGGCTGCAACAGTTAGTGCCTCTGTTGCACAACCAGGAGTGCCGATGGTCTCAAATACAGGTTCTCTTGTCATTTTATCAAATCCGGTGTTGCCTGCAGCAACACATACTAGAATTCCGCATCTTATCACTGCCTTGTTTACTGTAACACTTAGAATATCCTTGCCATTGTTTGGTGCTTTCGCGCCAAGACTCATGTTAATGATGTTTGCTTTTTTTTCAACTGCCCACTGTATACCGTGAATTATCCTAATTTGAGAATTTTTACTCTTGTTACTGAGAACTTTGCCTACAAGTAACTTGCATTTTGGTGCAATACCTTGAAATCGTCCATTAGATGCTGCGCCGCTACCTACTATGGTACCACATACATGAGTTCCATGTCCACTAGTATCTTCTAATCCATCTCCGGTAAAGTCTTTGTACTCTAAGATCTGCCCATCAGAGAAATCTTCGTGAGATGTATCACATCCTGAATCCAATACTGCAACTTTAATGCCTTCACCAGCATAATCATACTCCCAGACGCCAGGATTTACATCAATTTGATTTGCAGCATAATCTACGGTTTCTTCAAATTCACGTACAGGTTCTATAAATGATAATCCCAACTTTCCTCGTATGTTTGGATCATCACGAAGTATGCAGGCGATTGCCCTGACATCAGAAGTTGGAAGTTCTAAAGAGATTGCCTGCGCAAATGGGATTATCTCAATTTTTCGGATTATAGTTTTGCCAATTTTTGTTAGATGCTCATCATAAGAATATATCTTATTTGTTGCATGTTTTTTGTCTGATGTAATTTCAAATTCACCTATTCTTTTTGAAAGTAATTCTTTGACTTTGTTGTTTACGCTAAATGCATTTAGAAATTCTCTCACAGTCAATTCACTTGTGGAGATTTCCTCTTGTTCACCAAGTGATGACTTTGGCATATTTACCCCTTTAATTTTTTCTAGTCTTTTTACAAATGATTTTAATTTTAATTCGGAATCAAAGTTCAATATTATTTGAATGAGTTCATGTTTATCCATGGTTGTTTCATTTGTCATTTCACCTACTTCGTTGTTTAGAGTGTTCCAAAGTTCTTCATCACAGTATTCGTTCTCAGTCAGATTGTCTGATGCTTTAGAATCTTTGTTCATTTTCAATCATAAGATAATCATTGGCAAAGATAATAATATTTTGTCAGATGTTCAGTTGTTCATATCATCATAACGAAGATGTTCATACCTTCTGACTGAACAATATATCTAATCATCACAAAATCTATGCAATGACATACAACGAAGAAATATCAGAACTCCAAGAAATTGGAGAGATGTGCGAAACTGCACGCAACGAAGGCTTTACTGAAGCTGACATCGAAGAGCTCGAGATAGATTTGCAAGAATCTATTGATGAACTAGAGGCATTATCACCAGAAGAATCTGAAGATGCATCAGAGATCTTTCAAGCATTTGATGCTGGAGAGATAACACTTGATGAAGCAGAAGTGCTATTTGGTGAAATGGGTCTATGGGGTAAACTCAAAGGTGCATACAGAAAAGTAAAGAAAGTTGCAAAAAAAGCCTACAAAGTTGGCAAAAAAGTCTACAAGACTGGAAGAAAAATCTACAGACACCCATTGGTGAAAAGATTTGTTCGACCAATCATCAGCAAACTAGCCAAAAATACAGCAGTTGGCCGTGCCATTACAAGAGGATACAAGTATGCAAAAAAATACGTTCCTCAAGTAAGATCAGGCTACAGATCTGTAAGACGATACCTTCCATTTGAGGAAGAGGTCTACAATGCAGGCGTTTCATCGCAAGGATTTGGGAGTACCACACAGTTTGGACAAGGAAATGTTCAGTCACAGCAACAAGGATACGGAATAGTAATGATTCCAGTCATTATTCCCTCCTTTGGCGGATTTCTTGTACAATCTCAAGTACAACCAAGACCACTACAATAGAATAACTACAACTTGTTATAAAACAAGTCGTTATTCTTTCCCCCTTTTTTATTTTATTTTTTAATTAAACAATCTTGTCTAATTTCCAGTTAGAATTTTGTATGCTACCAACACGATAAAATCAAATTGGATGATACATAGCATAAGCATCACATACTCCGTTTTTGTTAAATAAAATTTTGATGTCATATTTGTACTAATGAAAACATCAATAACCAAAACTTACATCAACAATAATTCTTGTTTTATTTACAACTTCTATTACAATGATACTTTTGATTCTATACACTACTATGACAAAATCATTACACATCAGAATACCGTGGATGTAATATTAAAGCATATTGTCATTGCTTGACTGTTTGTGCAATAGTGGAAAAACAAGAAATGTCGTATGCACAGAAAATACCAAAACAAAACATGTTTTGCAGTTGCCGCAATGGCACTGCTCCTGACATGTACTGTTACACTAGTTGTTTTTGTATTTATTGCAAATGGAAATGCAAGCCAAGAAAGTTCCAATACTGTTAACACTGCCTTCTCTGTAATATCCTTTTTTAGTCTTGGAGACTTGAACCCATTCAAAAAAGTTAAAGAAGATCCATTTCTGCCAAATCTAAATTCTGTACAATTCAACAATACTTCAAAAATTAAGATTGCGTATTCTCCTTACCACGGAGCGTTTAATCCCATAACTGGCCCACACCCTACAGAAAAAGATGTAAGACATGATTTAGAATTACTTCAAGGAATAACAAATCATATTCGTATCTATTCTACAACTGGGATTTCTTATGATATTGTAAAGATTGCACATGAGTTAAAGATCAAAGTTGATCTTGGTTTAGAAGTAGGACAAGATTCTCTAAGGAATCAACAAGAGATTGATAATGCAATAAAAATTGTAAACGATTTCAGCTATACCATTAACTCTGTGGTGGTAGCTAATGACGTATTTTTAATGGAAAAGATTTCGGATGTTGAATTAATCAAAATAATTTCAGATCTTCGTGAAAAGATCCCAGGAACACTACTTACTGTAGCAAATCCACCTGAAGGATGGTTTGGTCATGAGGATGTAATTAAGCACATAGACTATGTAATGATACAGAGTTATCCCTTTTGGTGGGGTCAAGGAATACCTGCCTCATCAGGATGGATCTATAGTGAGATAAACATTATGAAGAATTTTGTTCATAGCATAAATCCCAAAGCGTGGGTAGTAGTTGGTGAAACTGGTTTTCCTTCTAATGGAAAAATAATTTGTGATGCGGTACCCAATATGGAAAATCAATCAGAATATTTTAGGGAATTAGTCAAGGTTTCAAAAGAAACAGATACCGACATAATTTTCTTTGAGATCTTTAATTCAGAATGGAAACATGATTCTTTAGAGGCAATAGAATACATCTCCAAAAAATGTGGCAAGAAAAGCAGTGGTACTGAAGAGTCTGAGGCAAACTTTGGAATTTTTACAGAGGATGGAAAACTAAAACAACCACTTGTTCCATTTTTCATTCCAATTGCGAGTTATGCAGAGTCACTCATTACTTCCTCAGAAGATGTCATATCAATTCATACAAATGATTTCAAGTACGCAGATAATAACGATGTATCATATCTTCAAATAGATTCCAACAGTACAGAATCCATCTCAATAGACATACAAAAAGACGGCAACACAAGTACAATTGATACAGCACTTCCACACACCATAATCACCTCAGCAAACCAGAATGTGAAAATTGCAATAAACAATCCTGAAAACCACACACTAGACATCATGCAGTATGGCCTGCCAGAAATATTTGCAGTATGTGAATCTGGTTGTACATTATTAGAAAAATCCACTGAACCGACAGACCAATTCCTATCATTGGATACATCAAACGGATTTGACGAGTATCTGCTTCCAATAATATTCTGGACAGGAATTGTATTTTTGGCAATATCATTGTTGGGTTACTATTATTTACAAAACAGGAGGATGCAGCATGCACAATAAGACAAGCTATGCATTATTTGCAATATTTTTTGGCGTGATGATGTTGTCTGTGTTGGAATTGGGTAATGCATATGCCATTTCCTCAGGTGAAGGTAGATGGGATTTTTCATTTGCAGATGACTTTACAATATCAAAAAATGAATTGATATCATTTGGTTTGGGAGACAAACTGAACATTGATACATCTGTAATGTTTCACGGGTATGCACACAGCGGCACTGCAGATATAATATTATCAGTGACTGATCCTGACGGAACTGAAAAACAATATTTGCAAAAACTAGATGACATGAAGATAGATGAGACAAGAAAGGTTTCATTCGAGTATTTTCCAGATATGGCAGGCAAGTATAATTTAGAAATGAAGATCATGCCACCTGACGGCATAAGCAGTCACATATTTGACAAGAAGACTGGCATCTATGATTTTGGGGTAATTGACCTTGACGTATCTGAGAGTATAATCAAGCTAAAGATTGGAGGAATTAAGATTGCAAAGGTCTTTGGCAGCATAGCAAAACATTTCACACTTGAAAGATTTCCTGTATATACCACAATGATTTTTCCTGATGGCTCTGAGATGAGCCTAAAGACCAGAATTACATCTTCAGGATACTTTGAGGTTCCAATGCTGTTTAATGAAAAGTCAATGCCTGGAATATACCATTTTGTTACAAGGTATCAGGACTATCAAAGCCAGACAGTCAGAATACATGTGAATTCCCTTTATTCATAAATCAGGATCTAGAATTACAGCATTCTCATAATCTCGAGATAACAATCTTTTTGTTTTTTACCTCTATGTTCACTTGAGTTTCTTCATCCCAGTCAAGCTCAGACATTACAGAGTTTGGGATGGTGATGCCATATTTGTACCAGACATTCTTGCCTTCTCTTCTGTTAATCCTCTTGTTTATCTTCACAGATTATGTTCCCTTGTTTTGCTAATAAATAGGCTGCCTATACATTAATATATGTAGGCTGCCTATAAATAATGAGAAATGGTCAGACAGGAAGTCAAAAGCCTTTTTATGCAAATGGAGTATAATTATTCATGAGTAATATCATGACTCAAAACCCATACATCCCCAGATTCGAAGATATGCTAAAACCATTACAATCCAAACTGTCAAAATTAGAGATAAAGTTAGATTCTATTGATGATAACCATCCAGACAAACAGCAATCTACATTAAATGTTTTAAAAGAAATTAACAAAACCAAACAAGATATTCAGATTACTGAAAAGAATTTAGAATGTGCTAAAGAGATGTCAATGATAAGATCAGACAAGGTTCCATCGAATGTTGCAGACCATAATGTTTGGAATGATTGTTGGTATGATGAGAAGAGAAAGTTGTATGTGACTCATTGTAAATATTTTAAAGAAATTCCAGGGGCCAAAGATAGACCTCACCAGATACAATATGCAAAAGAAACAGGAAATGAGGGAATTGTTATAGTTCCAGAAGATGTGAAATTTAGATTTGGATATCCTGCAATAAAACAGAATGATTTGAAAGGAAGAGAAGTGTGGTTCATACTTCCAACAATTACTGATGAAATGTTAACAGATACAATTGTATTATCCAGAATAAAACCAAAATCATTACAAGATGCTGTTCTATATGATACTCAATCTGAACAATGGATAACCGTGGGCACAGATGGATTTAGTATGTGTGAGAAAGAAAACGAGATTTCAGATAAACTCAAATTATTTCCATCAGTTCCAATTGAAGAACTAAGAACACTGTACAATAGAAATTAATTCATCCATTCTAAATTTAGATTATTTGAGTTTGTTTGTATTAAATGATTTGGTAAATTTTGTTTCTATACCTTTCATACTCTCAAACATCTTCCCAGCTGATCCTGGATGCTCATGCAATTGTTCCAATAATTTAGTATCAGCCTTCATCTGAACATTTGGATTAAATCTATCAAATCCTTTGATCTGATTATGTTGCATATCCAAGTATTCTTGCTGTAATGATTGGTTCTCCATTATGTTATGACCCGTACTCACATAGTCCATCTCATTTATCATGGTTCCAGGATTCATCAGTATTGGTGCATTTTGTCCAGTTTGTGGAATTACAGTCTTTTCAACAACCGAAGCATAGCCATTAGGCTCTAGTGACTTTAGATGACTGTCCATAAAATTGAGATTGTGATTTACAACTCCAGTCTGGCCAATTTCTGCACCCTTTAGATTCCCTGTTTGTAATATGTCACCTGCAATTGGTCTTCCTACTTGTGGAATGTGCATAGCTTGTGTTGCAGCTTGTACACCACCAGCTGCAATTCCTGCGCCTCCACCCATGATTCCAGCCTTGGTGTAAGCCTTGAATTTCTCTCCAAATGATAATGGTGTCTGTGGGATTAGATTACTTACTGATTGTGATCCAAATGCCATTGAACCACCATTGTTTCCTGATGACATGGCATGTCCACTTGTAAAGGTTCCAATTTGTCCAGAAGTCATTCCTCTATTTGCAATAGCACTTGCACCAGCTGCACCACCCATCATTGCCATTTGTCCTGCAGCTCCTGACATTTGGTTTGCAGCATTACTAATTCCACCTAGTGCTCCCTGGCCTGCAGTACTGCCAACAATTGCAGCACCCATAATTGCAGTACTCATCATCTGGCCTACCTGTGTGGTTAGAGTTCCCAAAATTGGTGCTAATATTACTGGAGCAAACACTGCCAAAAACCCTACTGCTAAACTAGCAAACCAGTCCTGCATTGCAGGTAATGTTGTACTATCCAAATATGCCATGCCAGTTGTAAGTATCAAAGCAGAAAATATTGGCGCCATGGATAGACCGATTAAATTAGTTACAACCAAATCCTTTAGTTTCCTAAACAATGGAATCAATCCTAACACCAACACCAATGGTATGGACATTGCAAATACCATTGTCAGCATTATCCTAATTGTAGATATGATAAATGCCATTGCAGTCATAAACATCACTGCAAATCCCTTAAACAATGAGAGAAACACGTCCTTCATTATTCCTTGTGCAAATGCACCAGGGTCAACAAATGCTGCAGTCCATTCTGCAGGATCAAATGCTCCTGCAGGTATCACACCACCCATAGAATTCCACAGTGTTGCAGTTCTGGTTGCAGCATCAACTCCACCGCTGTTAAAGTCTAGTAGTGCCATTGCAGTGCTCTCAATTGTAATTGCCCACAAATCCCAAAGGAATGGAAAGATTGCAAAAAATGGAATAAACAAAATAACCTTACGCAAAAGACGCCACGCAGTTCCAGGATTGACCCATCTTATTGACTCTAGTAATAAAACAAGAATTGAGAGTATTCCAATGACTATGAGAATTATAAAAGAGAAAACAAACAGTCCAAAGTATAATTCTGTTCTCTCATTTGATTGCGGGTTACCATTTGCATCAAGTATCAGATCTCCAGTTGTATCATCGTAGTCAAAGAACCGCGGCATCTCAGTGATCAGTTGCGGTATAAGTGGACCGCCAACTGCAACTATTACCTGGGTAATCACAATAATTGCGCTAAATATGATTAATCCTATTGCAAGCATTAATGGGATTGTGAATACAAATCCATCATGTGATGATCTGAAGTTTAGATTCATAGAAAATGATCAATCATTTGCTTAAAAGGAGAATAACTAGTTAATTGAAGAGGTTACCATCGGGGATATTTTTGAACTAGTCTTTCATGTATGCGCTTTTATGGTCACATACTCTGATCAACTCTATTCCTTCTCTTGGATCAAAACTGTAAATTATTCTATCATAGTTCCCTACTTGTTCATTAAAATAACTCAAGGTTCAAGATCTATGTTGAAGACATAGAACGTGTTCATCAAAAGGGATTTGAAGAATAGTAGGACTAAATTAAGAAATTCTCACTCTTTTGATGATCTTCAGTAATACAAAATATGCAATTAGTTCAAATATGACAAAAACATATGTAGAATAGTTGGCTGGTTTAGATCGTGTTATTTTGTTAGTCAATGATATGACCATTAAAGGAAGTACTCGTGTGCAAAAATATGGTTTCTTGACATCACAATTATTTTCAAATGAATTATCTGGAATGGACTTTTACAATGACTGGGAACCTTATTCATATGGCCCTCACAGCCAACAACTATCTTACGATCTAAGAGAGTGTGTCAAACAAAATCTAATTGACGAACAGGTTGAAACAACTGTCAATGGAAAGGAAATGCATGTTTACAGCTTAAAAATCAAGGGCAGGGCAAATCTACGTGAACTTACATCAAAATATGACAAAACAATCAAAGCATTGTATGACAAATTCTCAGAATTAAATAAGAAATCCATGAATTCTATTTTGAAAGATATCTATGAGGCATATCCTACATATACTGTAAACAGTGAAATCAAGGACAGAGTTTTGAACTATAAAGAATCTAATCTTAAATCTAATTTAGAAAACAAGAGATTCAATGAAGAGATTGAGAATAAGTTAGAATTAATTCAATCTGGAAATGTTAAAGGCAAAAAATATTCTACGACAGAATATTTGCAACACATTGATCAAATATTAGAGGATTGACAACATGGATAATTCAACCATTTGATAACACTATTGATAAAAAATTAAAGAGAAACAAATCTAATGGACCTCTGATTAAAAATTTTAAAAACTTTATTCTGGAATTAGAATTTATAGATGATCCTGCTGAAATTGGAGAAAGAAAGCATGGTCAATACAAAGATTGTTTTGGCACACATCTGACAAAATCATTCAGCCTCATCTATTCAATAAATTATGAAGAAAACATCGTATACTTGATAGACTTGGATGATCATAAAAATTTGTACGGTCGAGATAATCATTCTTGAGATTAAAGTGTATGTAAATTGTATGTGACATTGTCTAAGAAGAGTTTTACCCATATCTCAGAGATTAAGATCAATGTCTATAATTCCTGATTCTTCAACAAATCAAAAAATTTGACACTGATTCATAGATGTTGTTACTCTAATACAAATTTAGAAGGACTCTACATGACCAATGTTACTGTCCTTTTCTAAAACAAAACCATTTCATTTGTCAGTAGGGGTCGTATCAAACATCACTTTTTCCTCTTCAGTTGGCTCAAACTTTGTAACTACCTTATAGTCATCAGCTAAAAACAAGGCTTGACCTGCAGTAAACTTTGTCAAATAGTCTCTTTCAGTCTCAGATAGTTTCAGTACATCTCGAGCGTCATCTGCTGCCTGCTCACCTAGTCCAAGCATTATTTTAGTTGCCATGTTATCAATTATTTTTCCAATCCCGCCTGAATCTGATGAAATGTCATCAACTCTTTGGGACACAAAGACAAACATGATGTTTACCTTTCTTCCCATTCTTACTATCATGTCAATATATTTTGCAGTTCGCGGCATCTTAAACATACGCCATGCCTCATCTATCACTATTATTTTTCTAGTTTTTACTGGCAACTCGTTACATATCTTGTAGATTTTGTTTAACAATAACACAAGTATCATGGCTTCAGATTCAGAAGCTGTGCTTCCAGTTCCCATCGACATTATGATTTTTTTCTGAGTTGTAATTTTTGGTTCACCAGAGATAATCTTTGAGAGTGGTCCATCTATCAAATGCTCCAAATATGCCCGGTCTTTTTTATCAAGCATTTTATAAAACTCTGCAATACTCTTTGCCTTGTCTGAATATTTCTGGAACTGAATCCTTGTGGTGTCAGGTGCATGTGTAATTTCTCCCAGAATGTCAGCTGCATCAGATGGTTTTAGAATCTGAAATGGATCCAATCCCAATTCTTCAGCTCCTGTAATGTCAATTTTTTCCATCCCAAGGAATGATGCAATGGATCCATACTCGTTTGTTGGATCTATAATGTAAATGTGCGAGTCTGGATATTTCTGAGACAATCTATAAACTAATAATTTTGTTGTAAATGATTTTCCACTACCTGAAGTTCCAATGATTCCGACGTTGAGGTTTGTTCTCTTTAGAATATCAAATATTACTGGACCCTTTGTTATGATGTTTCGCCCTACAGGAATTCCATTTGGTAACTCTAGCATGTCAGCTGATGCAAACGCGTACAAAATTGAACAAGATCCTAAATCAAATGTTAATTTTTGTCCAAACCCTTCAAAGAATACTCTGGCCTGCTGAGATTGTATGAGATGGAATGAGCCTTTTTGCTGTCTTGTCTTTTCGATGAATTTTTTCTCTTCTGCTTTTAGCTGTTTTTTGTCTGGTGTCATCACTGTACAATTCACTATGATCTCATAGAGCTTGGTCTCACTTCTGTTTAGCAGATTTCTGGTGTTTACTGCTTTGTGGTATAGCTCCTTTGATTGGGAGCTGGTCTTTGCATCTTCTTCTACAAAATGGATAAACCTGTTTAGTCTGATTTCAGCATCATTGTTCTCAATTGGTGAAAACCACATCTGTATGTGAGAGCATGCAGTAAAAATTGATGTTATCCATGCGTATGATAGCCTGGCAGGAAGCGATTCCAGGCAATATGTGGCAGTGTATATTGGATCAGATTCTATACCATCTATCAATTCAGTTACCATCATTGATTTTAGGTACTCTTTTTTTACAATCAGGTTTGGTGGTCTCTGCTCTGATGCAAAGTCAAACTTTACCTGGTTGAGAATGTCCGACAACGGTTCATTTGATTCAATGTGTACCTGCATGACAGGCATTGGTTTTTGCTTGCCCTCAATTGTTATTGGCATAATCTTTTTTGACATTGTAATACGGACTGGTTTTTCAATTATTCTCAGCACATCAAAGAACTGGCCCAGTTTCTTTTGCTTGTTTTCTTCAGATAGATTCAGAAAGTTTCCAGGTGTAATGATGTAACTATATTCAAAGTGAGAAATTTGTTTGTTTGATTTTCCTCCCAATAGATTCATGGGATGGTATTATGGTTTGCTTAAAAGCAAAATGAGATGATGATACCATGGTACTGGTATCACTGAGCCATATTGTAACAGGCTTCTTTGGGTTTGGGAACCTAGAAATCTAAAAGAAGCATCAAAGAATGAAGATATTATAAAAAAGATAAAGTGATGGGGAATAAAGAAATTTTTCCTCCCATTACTTGGAATCTATCACATTCCTTCAAAAAGATTTTGGGAATTTGTGATATCTTTTACATTTTTCTGTTACTCTACTGGAACAGATTTTCCTTTTGGTTTTTCTTCTGTAATGCTGAATTGCACTTGCAGTATTCCATTGGAATAGTGTGCCTTTGCAGAGTTTTCATCCACTTTGTATTTTAGTGGAACTTGACATTGGTATTTTCTATCCCCATGTTCTGCAGATATGTGTACAATTCCATCTGCCACATTTACCTTGATGTCAGACTTTTCAATACCTGGCATCTCAGATACCAACTTTAACGTTTTAGCTTTTTCGTCTAGTATCTCATCCACAGAGGGTTGTCTTACACCCGACTCTGTAATTGCACTTGCTGTTGTTGGTCTGGCATTTCCCCATTCTCTAACTTTGGGCTTGCCATCAGGCCCTACAGTCATTTCATATCCATAGTAATATGGACCGTATGTCTGGACTGATTCTCCGCTTGGAGTTTCAAAGATGTCGTCCGTGTTAAAAAATCGATTCGACATTCTTCGAAATGTATTTTCAAATTGATCATCAAACCACATTTTTTTCACCGTATATGTAATGCACATTACATTATTTATAATTTTCGTCATTATTCTTTGAATTAATGATGAATTATGACAAATTTATTATTGTCGTTATGTAGAATCTTAATTATGACTTTTCTACAAGTTTACCTTCATTGAAGTTTGTTGTATTATTCCAATAGTATCTAAAATAGTCAAGGTATCACTCAAAGTCAGAATCATCACCATAGAAGGTTTCAGATAGGTCAGGATCGCCGTCAAGGTCAGGAAATACAATGAATGCCTCTTTCTCATTAAGGATAATTGCTGACTAAAGTGCCTTTGACCTCTTTCGTTCAACCGTACCATTTTCATGTTTTTGAGATTATATTATCATGTTATGCATTATAGAAATAATTTTTACAAAAAATAAAAAAATGGTTTTAGTGGGAATGAGTTTGCAATAACATTGAATTGACATCCATCACCATGCATGCAGGATGCATTCTTTTTTCTGCAATCATCCCACAAGTGTGACAGAACATTCTTGTTGGTTCATTACAGAATTTGCATACTCTTTCCACTTTTAGTTTAGAGTTGCAAATTTTACAGGTCTTGTTTTCCATGGGATATAATATGTAAAAAGAGATTTAAAAACAATACGAAAATTAGATTTGCCTAATTATGTCATTCTAGTTTTCAAATATACAATGTATTTCTAACCTGAATTACAAAGTAAAACTCTACATAATTCACATATGTTTTTTAATTTATAAAAAATCAATTCATACATATTTTTTATCATGGATTTTCTGTATTTCCTTTTTGTTGTTTCTCCACGCGAAAATATGCAACACCCCGATGATTCCTGCAAGTATTGCAGCGCCCATCACATCAATCTCAAATGTTTCTCCTGGCTGTCTTAATGTTGCAATACTTGGAAACAATACAACAAATGTAAATTCTATTCCAAGCTGTATTATAATTGCCCTCTTGCCGAGTCTCTTGTACAGTACTCTAAAGATGTCATTTGATTCATGTTTTCCTATCTTACCTTTGAGGGATAGTGTAATTCTCATGTCCAAATATAGCGAAATTCCCCAGAAAATAAACAGACCAAGTATGAATAACGGTAACTCTGGCTTTTCAAAATAAAGATAAAAAAAGAGGGGTAAAAACAGTAAGACCAGTAAGACGCCGACATGAATTTTCCTCTTTATTAGATTTGTCCAAATCTCATGTGGTGTCATTTGTTTTCTGATTATGCTGCTTGTGATTTTTCAGATCTTGGAGATGACACAATTCTGTACTGTAGAATCTTTACTGCACCAATCAGTATGATACCAATTGATACTGCAATGAAGGTGGTGCTAACCAAGTCACCTGCAGTTGTTCTTACCGCATCAGGCAAAAACACGTTACCTGCAACTGCTGGTCCAGTGATCACACCAGCACCATCTACTGCACAATAGTTTGTAGTCATTCCATTAAGTACAGACGCAGGTCCGATGCAGAAATAGTTCACACTTATTCCAAGAACATTTGGCACGATAATCGTAACGAGTATCAGTGCAAAAATTCCTCCAATAAGCAGCGCAATGAATTTGCCTACTCCGCCTTCGTCACCTTTGCTGTCTTGACTTCTTGAACGAATCATTGAAGAGTAATTGTCATTTGCTTAAAAGGAGAGAAATAATGTGATTAGCCCTTAATGAATTTCTATTTTTTCATCATTTACCTTAATAGAGTAATTTTTTGATTTGTGTAATGGAATTGAAATAATTCCTTTTTTCATTGTATAATCAGACTCTTCAAGTGGAATACCATCCAGCGTTGATTCCAAAAAATCCAAAATCTTTTCTTTCTTTGAGAATATTTTTTTGGATTTGTTTTTTAGGTTTGATAGAATCAACAAGTTCTCATCATGATTGATACTCAATACGACTGAATAATTTCCTGCCTTGTTGTTGTCTTTAGTTTTACTTGATTTGTTTTCCTTGGAGACTTTTGGCTTTCTTATGAGTGACTCTATTGATTGTATAAGTCCATCAAAAGAGAACAATTGTTTTTTCTTTTCATTTATCTGAATAATTTTAGATTCTGTTTTTTTGACAGAATTATTATTCTTTATTGATTTTATTGAATTTAGATATCTCTTTGAGAGTGATGTTCCTCTGATTAAAAATGAAATATTGTTTCGAATAATCTGGTCAAGGGATACAATCTTTGTGTTAATCATAGATATTACCACAAATGGCGCAAATGCCACGCCTGCATATATCAAGTCAGTTGTAGCAAGATACAATATTGTACCAAAGAAAAAGCCTGCAGTAATCAGTAGAACCTGCCTGATTGAGACCTTACCAATTGGTAATGACATTGCCTTTTGGTGTAAAATTGAAAAGTTTTCAAATACTACTAGCTCGTTTTGCTCCATTATATCATCACCAACATTATGATATGATTTTGTTTAAAAGCAGGTTGTTACTGCTCAGTGTAAATCTCCAGTTTGAGCTTGTTTTCAAATACTATTTTCTTTATTGTGATGTTTTGATTTTTCTTCTTATTCCACTGGAACGAAGGCTTTTTCCAAATAACGATTCCTACTGCCCCAAGGACTATTGCCAGAATAACAATCACATAAAGTGTTTTGTCTTGTGTGGTATCAGGTAAGACATCTATGTTGTTTGGGATAGTTTCATCCGGAATGTTTTCTGGAATGACCTCATCTGGAATAACTTCTATGTTGTTTAGAATGACTTCTATGTTGTTTAGACTAATTTCATCTGGAACAATCTCATCTGGAACAATCTCATCTGGAATAACTTCTATGTTGTTTAGAATATCTTTTTCTGAAATAACTTCATCAGGTAAAGTCAACTTGATTGTACCTGTTTCAGTTATTGGTAAATCAATTGTATTTTTTGTTGGCTCTTGTGGAGGTTTGTTTGAATCGGTCTCAATATATGCAATTAATTCAAACTCATATTCCTTGTGGGGCTCTATTACATATGATGGGTTGTAATGTAATCCTGACACTGGAAATGGCAGATGTGATGTTATAAGAAATGAATTTGTAATATTATTGGTATCATTTTCTTTTTTGCCATTTGGTGTAAAGTCAAATCTATCAATGATGTCTATTTCATATCCCACTGAAAACACATCTAGATCAGATGATGATTCTTGCTTTTGTGGTATTGGTTCATGCTGGTATGATGTTACTGCATTCCATTTTTGCTTTTCAAAAACTTTCATGTCAGGATTTGCTCCTCGTTTATTGTATTCAGTAACCTCACCCCAACTGATGCCGCTTTGCAGCAGTTTTGGTTCAATAGCAGTGTACTTGTAAATTGAAAATATTGTGTTCTGGATAGATTTTGCGTATCGTATGGAATCAGGATGGATGGTATCAGCTGAGCGTACCTCAAAGGATTCTGCATCAACATGAAATACTGAATTTCTTGTATTTCCTGAAAAATCATCAATAATTTGTGCCTGAACTATCCAGATATGACTTCTAATCTGGTTCTGATCAGTTGGTATCAGATTTACAAAGTCCATCTGTATGGTATAGCACAGTGAACGATTGTGTTCCAGGTTCTTTGTAAAATAGTGATAACTTGCAGCAGAATAGCTAATCATTGCATCAGGATCACAGATTTTGTAGGTGTAGGAATCTCCAACTGAGAGGTTCTTTCCCAGACTCCACAAATGTTCTTGCTGCCAAGATAACTCCATGCTATAGTCAATGCCCTTGGTTGGTGTCGTTTGTGCAAAAGTTGGAACAATAAATCCGACTAGAAACATTGCAAAAATAACCTGGATTGCTTTTTTCACAAAATGATATTTTGATTTGCTTAAAAGGAGAAAAATAATTAGTTATCATTAATAGTAAATTAATTATTTATTGAATTTTCTTTAGGATCCAATATTTCACAACTATATTATATTCACAAACTATTTTTTTGATTGGGCAGATACTAACAAGTGCCAGTCTTGGAAAATATCTACATTTACTCTACCCAGATCTTTGTCTGTAACTGGTTTCATTTCAAAAATGGTATATCTTTTACTTAATTTAGAAATTTCACCTTCTGAGATACCATCAATAGTTATATCAATAGTTTTCAGTGCATCTAAATTATATTCCAAATAGTCTTGGTTGCAATTAGTTTCATTATGTGTATCTTCGAATATGCGAAAAGTACTATTAGTTTTTTCATTACTTAGTTGCCAGATACCTTTCTCCATGTGTACCGCGGTGAAGTCATCTGTTTTAGACACTGCAGCAGCCACACAATTCTTGTCATCAAGAAGAATTACATTGAATGTTGACAGGTAGTCGTCTTCCATATTATTTTTAATTGATTCTTCTAGATTGTATGCATTTACAATACCCAATCGATCATTATTAAAATCACGATATTCCATCAATAATGAATTAACGTTGATCATGGGTTTATTACGTGGATGATATAGGTCAGTCATTAAAATAGATTCATCAGAATTACACCACTGTCGATCATTCCATTGGTTTGTAATATCTCTGGTAACCACTGAGTTTAACGTACTGATTTCAATAATACAATCTGATGAAGTTTTCTTGTTTGTATTGGCTATTTGTTCCCCAGGATAGTAGAAAAGAAATGCATATGCAGACTCAGTTTCTTCCCATATTTTAAATAAAATTGGACATTTGTCGTTTGAAAAACCCTCATTACAAGTAAAGAATTTGTTGTCATCAAAAACTTTAGGATCAAACGGTGTCTGAATTTCATCACTTGCAAGATAACCGTCAATAATCAATACATCTTTTTTGATCTTATCGTGAAGCATTTCTAATATCTCAGTTGCAATCCTTTTTTCTTCTGGATCTGAACGTATTGGAGGTTTACCCTCCATATCTGAATCAATAGTTTCTTCTTCCATATTATTTTGAGATGTAGAATTTTCATTAGATTCCATTTCTACTTGAGTTATAGATTTTTCAGAAGAGCCAGTGACGATATTGATATTGATCTCAGGGTTTTGTGTTACAGTATTGTTTGACTTGTCATTAATTGTAGGCAATCCTACAGAAATCCCAATAACAGAAACAATAATTCCAATAATAGTAACAATTACTGGAATTTTTTTATCCATAGATCATTTAAAATTATGAACATTATAAATTACAAGTTAACTTTATTACTTCTTACCACCGTCACTAGTAGTCTTACTAAATATTGGATCTCGGCATAATTATTCTTCAACTTGAATCTGCACAAACTTTTTTTCCTTGCTTTTCTTAAATTTCATATGTAACTTTTTGGATTCATTCCAACCTAATCTCATAACGTAATCAATTGGAATGTTAATTCTGTACTGAGTGTATGTTTTATTTTTTGATACATAATCTCTTTTTTGCAGGTTGATTTTTCTCTCCATTTTTGTCTCTATAATTCCATTAGTAATTTATTAAAAAGAACCTCTGAAATATCTTGTATCCCAATACCAACATTATCATCAATACAATTAGCACCAATACCCAATCATACACCTGCAACCCAAAGATAGCATCAAGAGGATCTGGAATTACAGGTTCTAATTGAGTTATTTCAGGCAGCCTCACACTTGCGATTCCACCCCACATGTTTTGTGATTTTATGTGTAGTTCTGCCAGATATTGGGATTCAGGAACTAAAATGGTACAAGAGCCAGTAGATTTTACACCAAAACAGTCAGGCAAGTCATCACCTGTTATTACAATTCCATTAATACTCAAAGATACAACTGTCCCAAAGTTTTCATTGTATTTGTAAAATAATATTCTAGGATTAGCAGGATCCCTTTTGATGTCTAACACATTGTCATCTGCCATGTTTAGTGTATAGTCATAATTAATTGAGAATTCATACCACGGATGCTCAAAGGTGTGAGTAATAATATTGCCAGCACCAGCATCAGCTGTAATTTGCAACTCGTATGGATTTAGTGTCTGCAAAGAAGTGGTTAGTGGTATTGCCATAATTGCATCTCCAGTATCTAAAATGTACTTGTTAGAAATGTCAGCTACATCATCAGGTACAAACGACTGGTTTGCAATCTCAGAGTATTGTGTAAATGATGTTAATACACGTCTAGTCTTTTCTAGCTCTATGAATCCATTTCCTGTCATGATTAAATTATCAAGTGGATAAATGTCATCACCATTTACTACAACAATATCATTTCCCATAGAGTCAAGTCCAGTTATTATCTGTGAGAATCCATCATCGCCTGTATCAAAAATTATCTTGTCATACATATACTCGTCAATATCAAATGTTCCAGGAATTGTTTTATCTGGAATGATGTTCAGCTGCAAGTCAACTGTATCATCTACATTACCGTCTTTGTCAAGTGCAGTTACAGTTATGGTATTCCAAAAATGATTCTCAGGATACATGTATTCTACAGTCTCTCCAAGAAACGTGTTGTCAAATCCTGCAAAATGATCTGACTCTAAAATGTTAAACACTGTAGCGTTCTCATACCTTGGAATGTTTTGTATTGGATCCACCACCACGTCATCAAATTTATCATAGGCAAATTTTATTTTGCCGTATCCAGATTTGAGAAAATTTGCAGTGCCATCAGAGTTTACCTCAAATGGAATAATTCCTGGAAGTGTAGATGATATCAGATCAGCGCCTATCGCAACTGAGATTGCAACTGGCAATTCAGGAGTTACAATCCCAACATCGTGGGCCTCATCCCATGTCAGTTCTATACCGTCAGAGAATGGCGATGCCCCAATTGTTCCATCTATGAACTGGTATACCCAAGGATCAGCACCCCATGTGGAATAGAAATAGTCATTTATCTTGGAGCGACGGTCTTCATGTACTCCTATGATATCATCAGGGTTTGCGTTAGTTGATTCTGATCCAAAGTAGTGCAACGCATATCCAATCCTGTCATCAAATGCAGTCTTGCCGTCATCTTTTAACACGGTATACACATAGACATCATACATTGGATCATACTCTACTACTAGTTCATCAATTGACTGTGTAAACTCGTCAATCTGTGGTGTGATGTTGTACAACCTTGCGATATACTTTATCTCATGCTCCCCATAATCTGCGATACTTGTTGCATTGAATACTGTATTGCCTCCACCATAGTCAAAGATTCCAGTCCAGTCCTCAAAGCCTGAATGCGACATTGTATTTGTACAAGATGATACATCACAAAAGAATTCATCCTCTAAATTTAGAGGATCATGAATCTTTTCATATTGTATAAAGATGGTCCCAACCCTTTCATTCTTCCACAGATAGTGAGGATTGTGAACCACATTGATTGCATCCCAGGGATAATAGGATTCATCAAGATTCCTTGAGAGATATTTCTGGTCATCAGTAAACTCTTCACCTACAGTCCACATGTCCACTGTAAGATTTGGGATAATTCCAGGAACAGGTAGTGTCACAGAGGTATACACTGGTACTGCAGAGCAGATTGTTTTTCCGGTATTTGACACATGGCATACCCTTTGCAGCGCAAACCCTCCTTTTTCAATCCATATTGCATCACCAGAATATGTTGGAACCACTTCGGCAACACCAAAATCACCATTAGAGCCCCACGTGCTACTATCCCCTGCATTGCAGCCAAGGTTATTTTTTGGTGCTGCAAGTGAGGAAGACGAATCCAGTTTGCAACCGTGCAGAGAATTTGCAATACAGCCGCTATTTGTAACACTAGTCTCGTATTCCAGTGCATCGCCTGGATAGAATGTCTTGTCAGGATTGTTCCTATGATATATTCCATGATGTGCAGAATATACATTTACTGTAACTGTAACAAAGCACCTCTCCCTTGTAGTTGGCGGGGTGTGGTCATCACCAGACCCATTGGTTTGTGATTTTGTGTATAGTAAAACCCTGTGAGCATCAGCGACTTGGGTGTTTAGTGGAATGACAAACATTGCGGATACTAGTAAGACAAACAGAATGATTCCAAAATTCACAAGAAAGTATGTTTGGTTGGCTTAAAAGGAAAATAAACAGAATTATTCTTTTTTATTTTTCAAGAAATTCATCTCATTTTTTATAAAATCAAATTCCAATGACAGGAGTGTTCCAAATGTTACTCTTCAGGGGTCTCTCTATTTGATGAAGAGGTATTTGAGGGAGTTTGTGACAAGTGTGGAAACTTGAAATAGATTCTTAATCTAAATTGATTTTTTCCATGATCTCTTCTTTACCCTTAAACATGCCTCGATATTCGTAGAAATGAGATTTACCATCTAGATCATCATAGGTTAGTCTTATTCCAAAATAAACAGGTTTCTTATTTTGAAGATTCTCAAATATTTCTTCCTCCTCTAATTTTATCGGGACACGCTCCTCATCATTTGGACCTAAATCATGTTTTATATTATCAACCTTAACACAACTTGAACCCTCATCAAAGATTTTGGCAGATGGTTCTTTAATTGATATATAGTATTTTCTTGTCAGATTAAATGCAGGTATAGGTCCTACATTTTTAAAATAATATTTTATTGTTTTGTTATCCATATCTAAAATAGGCGCCTTGTTATCTCTGGTAGGAGATGAGGAGATCCAAGGTCGTTGTCGGAGAACAATGTCTTTACGTGTAAGACGTAGTGTCTTCACATTAATTAATAAAGTACCAAATAAGATTGATGCAGTGATAATAACTCCAATAAACGTCATTAGATCAATTTCATGTTGCAAGATTATTCTAACACCATTTACATAGTAGTTAATCTTTTCATATAAGAATAACCATATTCAAGTACATAAAAAAATTAGTTAAAAATAAAAATCATAACATGTGCAAAAAATTCCAATCATTACGGATGTGTTAAACACACAATATATGGAGAAAGTAACAAGTAGATATTATTCTGTTAAATTCGTCATAGTTTTTTTAACATGAATTACTAAATAGATGGAGCCCAATATGAAATACTACTTGATGAAGACAATCATTGAGAAAGATAATTAGTGCGTAGAATAAAGCAATTAAGTGTCAAATAACAACGACTCAAAGCAAGTTAATCCGCGTATTAGCAAAGAAGCATTTGATATTCTCGAATTGGCAGCTAAACAGAAAGATTTAGCTCCAACTACGTATATGGCCAAGATTCTTGAAGACCATGCAAGATATTATGAATTAAAAGTACAGGCATTTATTATTGATAAGGATATCTTAACTAAGATATGTTCAGATGATGATAAGGTTGATGAAATGGCATTAGGACAATCTGAAAGAAAATTTGCAGAATGGCAAGTATCTCCTGACCCCGTATCATTTGAATATTTTGTAAAAAGGTTCAAAGCTTGGCATGATCTGAATAACATACAATATAAAATAGCAATGGTTGAGGATTCAATAATATTTACTGTCAATCACGGAATTGGCGAACGATGGTCAAGATTCCAATGTATGATGAATATCAATTTACTTGAAAAATTGGATGAAACAGTATTATCTAAAAAAATTGAGCGGTTGATCTTTTCCATAGAAATCAAAAATATACACCAAGATTTCACCATTTAGACGATAAAACTACGTATTCAAAAAATACCCGTCTAAAGAAAGTCACAATAATGGCATACCATGGATCACCCTGGCATCCAGTCATGATCTTTAAGTACAATTTTATGAATTTTGCATCATGAAGAATCAATCTCTAACAAAACATGCAGAAAATACCGAATACAACAAGATATCCATGATCAACAACAATTCAAAAGTTCTATACCATCAGAATAAAATCAAAGAGTTGCAAGAAGGAATGACAACTTCTCCAACATGTATTCAAGTAGATTTGGAGGCATTTTGTAATGACAACTGTGGTTTTTGCACAACAAGAAAGGATAATGGTTACAACAATGAAATGCTAAAATTAATACAGATTGACAAACCAGATGAAAAAACAACCATTAACGAGTTTCTCCCAATAGGAAAACCTAGTGATAAGTCCAGGCTTGATTTGAGGATGGCGCATGATCTTCCTAAAATGATGAAGGATGCAAATATCCCTGCAATTGAACTGACAGGGGGCGGAGAACCAACTTTGTGGCCAGCTTTTGACACTTTGATTGAAAACCTGGCAAAAAATGACATCGAGATTGGACTCATTACAAATGGATCTAACATATCAGAAAAAAGAGCGCATCTTCTTGCAAATCATTGTACGTGGATTAGATTTTCAATGGATGCTTCAAATCAAGACATGCACCAAAAAATTCACAGAACACCTAACCATGATTTTAATAAACGAATTGAAAACATTAGAAATGTAATCCGATTAAGAAACGAGGAGGTTGTAATTGGAGTCTCTTTTATAATTACTCCGATAAACAAATTAGATATTGAGAATGCATGTAAATTTTACAGTGACATAAAGTCAGAATATCTAAGATTTTCATGGATGTATGATAGAACAGGTAATGCCGATCTTACTAATGACGAAATTAGCCAGATAAAAAAAACACTTTATAGATGCAAGCAAGAATATGATAGTGAATATTTCAAGGTACTCTACGATGATGACAGAATAGATCTATTTTCTAAACCCAATGACGATTTTAAAAAATGTCACATGCAGAGATTTGTCTGGGCAATTGGAGCTGATGCTAATGTATATCCATGTTGCATTCAAAAATACAATCCAGGTTTTGAAATTGGGAACATACAAGAAAAAACACTCCAAGAAATCATCGATGGTGAATTTTCAAAGAAAAAGATAAACCAACTAGATCCTGCAGGATGCCACCCTTGTTGGATGCGCGAAAAAAACAAAACCATAGACATGATTCTTAATTCCAGTCAGACCGTTCCAGATGAAGCAAAAAAACCACCTCATGTAAATTTTGTATAAAGATGCATGAATCCTCATCAGTGATAATATTTCCATGATGGGTATAATTTGAAATATTGCAAGATTCGGATAATAATTGATGTTTTGTTTTTTCCACAAAAGAATATTCAGAGTATCATAAAAGCAAGGAAAACGTAAACTTGATTCAACATGACATCAACAGAGTCACTTTCTAATTATTCTGGGAAGATAGTAAAAAATCCCATGATATGTTATACCAATAACACAAATAACGATAAACAGAATTCCGCTCATGTGTTATCAGTTGTGCATGCATCACCATTCCATACTGACTTTAGAATTGACAATCTCTCTCAGACAAACCTAGAATCATTGTCATGTCTATCTCACAGTCTAGGCATAATTCATCTTCTGTAACTGGAAATTCATGGGTACAGAAAGGATGTTTTACATCCATTGTTATTTCTCCTGTGACATCTCCAGACTAAGATACGTTACAAATGCTTCCTCGTCTTTAGTCTCAAAAATTATGCGGTCATATGTAATATCTTGATTATGTAAGCATTTTTGCATTTTATTTTCATGAAATAGTATCCTCAATAACATAAAAGCAACAACAGAACATCATTCTTAGACTTTAATATTCAACTTCTTTTTTTATTATGAAATCTTTTGTTGCGTTGATTTTATTTTAATTTATCCGAATGATATTTTTAAAACAATAAAAACAGCCAACTATACCTAAAATCATGGAAGATGATTTAGTTTTAAACCAAATTAATCTAAATAAAACTAAGAATGACAAGTGCAAACTATCATTAATTCAATTTGATTTGAACAAAAGCAAAGAATCTAAACAAACAGAAAAGGATGAATTTTTAAATTACAAAGAAAAAAACGCACACACCCGAAGAAGAATTTTCAATTTTTTACAAAAGAGTGTAAAAAATAATGCAAAAATAATTATCTTTCCAGAAGTAACAATACCGAGAAATTTAATAAATGAAATGATGAAATTTGCAAGTGAAAACCATGTTTACATAATTTGTGGGTTAGAATATGATAAAAAGTATAGAAATTCCTCTATGGTGATCACACCAAGTGGAGAAAGTTTCCAATGTCCAAAGAAAAATAAAAGTAAGTATGATTCACCTAAGATGCGTTCTGGTAATTATCTTAATTTGTACATAAACACAGGCTTTGGAGATTTTGCTGTTTTGGTATGTTATGATTTTACAGATTCCAAAATTTTAGAATCTATTCGAAATTATGTTGATATGATTTTTGTGATTGCAAATAATCCTGCCAAGAGAACATTTAAAAAATCAGCAGAAACCGATGGGTTTAGAACATACAGTTACATAGCTATTGCAAATACTGCTGAATTTGGTTTGTCATGTGTTTATGCACCACATAAAAATCCCAGTAAACGTCTACTAGGATCACTTGGAATACAAAATAAGAACAAACCAATTGAGCGTCCACTATACAGAGATGTTGATGTGAATTTATTCAAAGATGAAATTTTCAGAAAACCAGCAGCTGGTTATAAACGAAAAAAATTACCATTGGAGAAACCAAATATACATTATTCCATGATTGATTGGCCACATCCCTTTGCAGAAAATTCCATAATAATAATTGGAGATACCTATCACAGAGCAATTACAGATCTTGCAATAAACAATACTGAGCGGGATAAAATGAAGAAAATATTACCAAAATATTTTAAAATTCTTAATCCATATATTCCAAAAAAGGATCACTATAATCAAGCCAGAACTATTGATACTCTATTAATAGGCAAATTGAGTTCTAAATTATTTGAAAATAGCTATAATATGCAAACTCCAGAAATGTATCTAGACTCAATGGTAATAGATAAGAAAAAATCAATTCTTAGTAAATATAACATAATAACAATAGGAACACCCGAAGTCAATAAAATTTCAAAAATAGTAAATCATAGTTTGGAATATGAGCAACACAGTTATGTTTCAGCATTAGGTGATAAACTTGATCCATTGGATGTTAGATTAGGACATGAGGGCAGACCAATATTAGAACGTGAAGGACTTGCAAGAACAGGAATTATAGGACTAACCAAAAATCCATATAATAATAAAAAATTAGCCATGATGATTGGAGGAGTGCAATGGATAGGAACATTAGCATGTATGAAATTCCTAATTGAAAATGAAGGTGAAGTTTTTGTAAATTCAAAATATGGACTAGCGGTAAAATCATCACGCAAGATCTCCATAAAAGACTGGAACTATGAAAAAATGGATGTTAAAGTCATAAGATGAATCAGAGAAAGTATATTGGGACATTGAAAAAAGTTAGAATTATTCATCTAAATTGATTCTATGACATCAAATTCTATAGAAATTATTTTCAACTTTTCTCTTACTTGAAATCCTTAAATTACAAGATTAATAGTATCATTTAATTTTATCAAGTAATTCTAGTTTTTTCTTTTGTGAAATATCATCTAAATGTTTTCCTTTTAATGCTGCTCCATGTAGGGAATACAAATAGTAACATAATGAGATTGTCTTTTCTTGATTTTTACTCTGAATCTTTTGGTATGCTAGTGCAGGTCCAATTCTTTTTAGATCATTTTTTGTATTAATTCCTATATCGTGTAATCGTTTTTGGATTGTGGGTCCAATGTTTTTTCAGAGACGACAAATCATCATTCATTAGTTATTTAAAGTAGAAAAAAGTAAAATAAAAAAATATTCTGTAAATTGCGAATCTAAGCCTCTCAGTTAAGGAAATTTATGAAAACATGAAAGGATCAAGATAAATTCCTCAATTTTTATTTAATTCTGTGGTCGAAGAATTAACTAGAGATGTTATCTTTGCAATTGCAAACATAACTCAACAGATGCCTACTAAATCAATTGGAATACCATCCTTTGAGAGTACAGTCATTGGAGCGATCATAGGAGCATTTGCTCTGATAGGAGTATCTATGTACAAATCTTATGTAGAACAACGAAGGCATGATGAATCAAAAAAACACGATCAAAAAATGAAGCTAATTGATCAATTATCATATTATGACAACGAAATAGTCCAAATTGCAAATAATTTGTGTAATACTGATCAAAAGTTCCTTAGTTGTGTAACTTATGCAAGACAATATCTTATAATTTTAGACAGGATATCATATCTCAAATTACAGGGACTAATCGATGATGTTTTTCTCGAATATTTTCATCCGGATTTTAACATAGGGAAAACACTCTTGAAATGGTTGGAGATTACACATCATGATAAACATTATTGGGATTATGCTGCCCTTAATTTCCGTATGGTGAAGGGTGAAATTGAGTATTCTGAAATAAGATTACGTTCCCAGTTTTATTATTATGCACGAAAATGTAACGATGATTCATCATACAATCCTAAAACTGATGAATTTGAATCTAGATTATACGATGCAACAAAGGAGGATAGAGAGATATTGAAACCAGATACACAGGACATAAAATAGAAAAACAACGTAATAAAACATGAGTAGAAAGAGTATTTTTTATTCGAATTGATCTCATTTAATGAAAACAAACTCGTATGAAGAAATCAAGTAAAACGAGTTGTAAATATTTAGTGACTAGGAACAATATCTAGAATTTAATATGTATCTGATCTATGAGTTCTTTTTAAACAAAAAAATAAAAAGAACTAATTTTCAAAAACTATGACACCAATCTAAATTAAATTACTAGACAATTATTCTCAATAGTTTGAGAAGAATTCATTTTATTTGATCTTTAAAATGAATCTAACGCAAGTAAAAATATTAACTATTAGATATGTTTCGATTTATGAATGAGATGATAATTAGAGATTTAAGAGAAAGTGATCTCATAAATGGATTTCTAGACACATTAAAGTCATTAACTATAGTAGGTGAAATTAATCCAGATGAGCTGAAAAAGAGGTTCAAAGAGATTGATTCAGATCCAAATTACATTATAAGAGTAGCTGAAGTTGAGGGAAAGATAGTTAGTTCCACTACACTAGTAATTGAACCAAAGTTTATCCACAATTTAGGAAAAGTAGGACATATTGAAGATGCGGTTACTGATAAAAAATTTGAAGGAAAAGGAATAGCTACAAAAATCATTCAATCATTGCTTGAAGAGGCCAAAAAACGAGGTTGTTACAAGACCATCCTTGACTGCGATGATGAATTAGTTTCATTTTATGAAAAGATAAACTATGATGGAAGATCATTTCACAAACATGGAAGCTGTATGAGATTTGATCATTGATTTTTACAAAATCCGAAAGAAGATGTTCCTTTGATATTAGTGGACTTGAAGATAAGATCTAGATTCTGTCAATATCGAGGGCTAACTCTTTGTCCTGTCGGACTGACTTGGATTTCCCCAAAGAAAATCTAGAACCGTCCGTTAAGAATGAGGACTTTGATGAATTCTCTCATTAATTGATTTTCTCAAAATATCTTCTTCTTTTATCAAGATAATATATTGACAAACAAATAACCAAAACAATTACCACAAACAACACAAATCCAACATTACTTTCAATCAGATTTAATACGGAATAATTGGGTTCTTCAATTCCTTCTGTGGTACCGGTCCAAGATCCAATACTGTTACTATCATCATCATCCCAAATATGATTACTAGACGGTATTGTAATTCTTGTTTCTCGTAATACATCCAAAAGTATTCCACAATCATCAAACATTTCAAGACATGACTGCACAGTCAAGATTGACGAAAAATAAAAAATTGTCACACTGATTAAAAATACAAATATCTTGAGTCTTGTCTTCAATGATCTTTAATGGTATTAACTAGTTTTTAATCTAATAGTGGTTCAACCATCAAATGTACCAATCTTGTTTTTAACAATTTGTTTGTATCAAAGTTGTATGTGTTGTAGTTATTCATAACAAGAGTTAGTCTACTACTGACCTTTCACCAGATTTCCCTTTTGAAACGGTTCTGGTCTTAAGGTATTTCTAAAAATTTGATGTGCGAAAATTCTGTTTTAAAATTAAAAATTACTTTTTGAAAGGTCTGATTGCCTTGTATGCTCCATTCTTTAGCTGTATGAAAAGAGGCAGATATCTGTTTGGATTTCCACGTCTGTATGATGCAAATATTTGTCTAAATGTATTGGGGTTTTTTGGCCTACAAATTTTGATTGCCTGAGATGGTGTGAATGGCTCTTTTAGTTTTTTTGATGTAATTGCCTTTACTATTTTGGGATATACTTGTGGAGCCATGATTATATCATGTCTTCAGACATAGGAGTTAATATGAATTTGGTAGGATTGATCACAAGAGAATCAGATCTATGTAAATTATGTATTCATTACAACTCAACATAAAACGTATACAAATTGTTTAATCAATTATACAATAATGTCATTTCATGGAACTACAATGTGGTTGTACAATAGATGAGATAGGCGGAGTATTACTAGTTGAGTGCAAACCTCACAAGGAAGGAAAGTTTAGAAGCTAACTAAGTAATTAACTATTTTTTTTCTTCTTCATAAACAAAATTATTATTATAATGCCAACTAGAACAATCCCAATTACCCCACCAATTAACACCACAATATTATTGTACCATCCAAGTCTTGCCAACTCAGATGATATAATTTCTTAAAATAAAGCATATAATTAGACATTAGAATAGTAAAATGGAATTATACAACAATCTTGAGTATCCAATTAAATGGACTCTCAATGTGGATAAATCATTACAGCTAGATGCCACCATTTATGACAAATCAGGTAATAATAAACTTGGGACAATTAAAAATGGATTTAACAATATGGATCGGGTTTTTCCAGGGACGTCTGAGATAATATTGTCTGATTCAAAAGGAAAACCAATTCTCGTATCCACAAATTCTGCGATATATGATGTATCAAACATGGATGACAAGATTCCACTAGGAATTGTTACTAGTAGAATATCCTTTTTTGATAGAAAAGATTTGAAGAGTCTGAATAAACATGAGACCTTTTTGACATACAAGAATACTGGTGGGGGGGATGTGAAATAACTGATAAAAATAAAAATAAAATTATACATATGACATCTGATGAAAAAATGCTCAGATCATTTTGGAGCTTTAAAGGATATCAAGTCACATTGAATCTTGAGATCCTAGACAATAATTTTGATAGAAGAATGATTTTTGGATTGTTACTTCATGGAATTAATGATTATCATAATAAATTGGGAATGCCACCTGCCTGAAAATAAAAAATAATCATATTATCACGTTATAGTATAATTGCGAACTTTTGATGTTTTTGACGATTTTAGAGAATTTGGTCGATTTCATGCCTGATTAGCCCGTAGTTTAATACAGTATGTACAGTATATACAGTATTTTCCAAGTACAGTATGTAAAGTATGTACAGTACTTTTGGTTAAATGAGATATTTTCATACCATTTCATGAAAAAGATTGAGACAATTGCAATCATTAGGCCTTGGTTGGGTGGAAACAATCAGTATTCCTTGTATGTGACAATCCCATCAACGATTGTAAAAAGATTGAACCTCACAGAAGATACAATGTTGGAAGTTGGACTGCTAGATGATCAGACAATAACAATATCTCAACATCATGAAAACAAAAAACAATCAAAAAGTCAAGAGCAAACAGAACAATCAATTCAAACTAAAGAAAACAAAGACAATGATGAGGATAATCCAAACCCGTTGGATGGAATAGATTTCTAAACTACAAACACAAATACATGTTCTCTTTTTTCTTTTTCTATCTGAGATTCTAGTATTTCTTTTATTCTGTAACTTGTTGACCAACCATGATAAGCTGCAAATCCCATTTCTTTCCATTTTACCATGTTCTTTCTTGCAGCTTCTGGATGTGATGCAAGCTCGCTTGCAGATTCTATCTCTACTGAGATTGCCTTGTCAGTCTCATATGAATACGCAATCAAATCAGTTCGGTCCTCGTCTTTTTTTACTGTCTGGTCTGCTATGGTTATAAAATATTTCTTTTGCAGATAACTGTTCACTGCCTTTTCTGTAAGATATGGAATATCATCAGCTGATCCAATCTTGGTACTATCAAATGTGAAATATTTAGATCTTGTATACTTAGACAAGACATATTTTGCATTTCTATTCTCATCATCTACTACATCTAGCATCTTTTTTTCAACCATGTCATGTAAAACATCAGACACGTCATCTCTTTGATTTGCCTTTAGTTTCTCAGTTATTTGGCCCAGCTGGAGTGGTTCAGAATTGTTTTGATACAACATCAATATTATCTGCCATTGTATGTGTTCTGGAAGTGGTACAGTGATGTATCTCATCCATTTTATTGATTCAGTCTGAGCTTCTGAAATGAGAGATGTGGACTGATCAATTGTATGGTATTTTCTCTTTTGAGATGCGATAAACTGCTTCATCTGCTCATCAGTGTTTTTTATCTCAGGTGGTGTTGGTAACCAGAACTGAATTGGAGTTGGCTGCTCCTGGCCTGTGGATGCCCTCATCTTGTATGTCCAGTGAAAGTCTTCCTGGGAGGCCATCTGCTGTGTCAATTCCTTAGAAAATTTAGGGTCCCATATGTTGCCCAATCTGGAGGCGTCCTTGCCTGAGATTCTTCCTGCAAGTTGGGTTCCTGAGTTTCCGACGATTTCTTCTAGTAGTTTGTCATCGATTTGAGCCATAGTTTGGTGAGCCAATAGTAATCCCAATCGATATGATCTTGCCTGTGATAGTATTAGTGGTAGAATCTGCAGATCTTTTACAATTTGAAATTCATCCAAAGCTAGAATCACTTGGTTTCTGTCATTCTCTTTTAATCGTGATGCCCTCTCAAGTATTGTAAACCATAATTTTATGACAAAAGCTTGGATTGCTAATGGTTGTATGTGATGAGCTAGATTAAGTGTAGATATTCTAACTATTGTGTAATGACCCGGTTGTATCGACTCCTCAAATGATACTGTACCATGTCTTTGACAAAATACTTTTTTTAAAATTGGATCTGTTGCAAACTGTTCTACCCTATTTAGTAATGGAACAAAAGAGTCAGGTTTTAGTGATGCAATTGATGATAGTGCTTGTTTTAGTTCATCGCCTGGCATCCCCAAAGCCTTGAACATTATTTGCAAATATTTTTCTCCCTCATCTTGCAGCTGGATGATAATATCATACATGTCGATAAATGTCGGTGCATCATTTTTGTAATACATGTAAAATAATAACACACGAAAGATTCTTTCCATCTGAACAAAGGTTTGTTGTTGTCCGTACCATTCCTTTACCATTTCTAAAAAGTATCCGACGTATCTGGATACTGTCTCGTCTCTTTTTCCTTTAGAATATTTTGGTAATTCAAGTGGATTAATTGAGAATCCTGTGTCTAATGGTTCTAAATAATGAATCATGTCATTATTTAATGAATGCTCAGAGCACTGCTGGATGAACTTTTCAGAATCCTCACCCTTGGGATCTAGATAGATGAAGCTGTTTGGAAACGTTCCATTAAGATTTGATTCCTCTAGATGTTTTGCAATTATTCGGATTAATGATGTCTTACCAGAACCAGTTCCACCAACACAGTAGATGTGTCGTGAAAAGTCAATTGGAGATATGATTGCAGACTGTTCATCAACTAGATTGCATTGTATACCGTATGAGACTTTTCGAGACTCTTCAAAATATCCAATGTTGAATCCCTTCTTGTTTACTATCTTGGATGGCAATGATACATTCCGTGTAGTTTGGATGTTTCGGGTTGTGGTTGGGTTTGGCAGATGAACAAATAATGATAATTCGTTTGGATTTAGAATTAAAAATGGTAATGGCTTTCGTGTCTTGTATTGTCCTGTGAGTATAGTTTTTTCAAAATAATCTTTTGTGGATTGCGTCATGAATTTTTTTGGATTTGGAATCAATCTCAAATCAAACATTGATAATCTTGGATAGTTCTTTTTTGTGTGGTTGATTGTAATTGGTGAGCCTGCCTTTTTGTATTTTGGATTGTAAAATGAATTGTATCTGTAAGAGTATTGTGTGAGGTGGTCATGTTTTGATTTTATCTGATCAAAAGAAATACTTGGTTTGTCATCTGATTGCATCATTCCACGAATGCTCATTGTAATCTGTGCATCCTGTGTCTTTTCTCTAGAGTCTTTTAGTAGATCCTTGTAGTTGTTGTAAAAATCCAAACCATTTTCGGGATTCTCATATGACTTTTGGTTTGTGAAGTCATCTATCCACGTTCTATAGTTTTTACTTGTGACATATTTGATTCTTAAATTTAATCTTCTTTGATGATTTCTAAGATATGAGATGAAATTGTACGGTGCAAAGACAAACTGAATCCAAGCATTATCGTACAGTTGAATAGAATTTGAAATATTTGTGATCAGTTGATGTTGCTGATTTGTGGCCGTATCAAAAACAGTAGAATAATGGCCATGTTGGAGTGATACGTCAAATATTTCATAGGATGAATGTGGAGAGAACCATTCAGGAATAGTTTCCTGTTGAGATACAAAAGATACGTTTGGATACACGTTTTGAAATGAAATTTTGTAGTTTGCAAGATCTAGATTGTTTTGTGCTGATAAAACATACTTTAGCTGTTTTTGTTTTCCATCCCACCATACCTCAAATGAGCGAATTGCTTCTGGTGCAGATGAAATCAATCCAGGGATTGTTTGGATTGCAGATTTTACATCCATGGATATTGGAACTTTTAGTGAACAGCATGAGATGGTGGCATTTGTTTGTCCCAGAAAGTTTCTTATTCTGTCCAGTGAACCTGCTTGCTTTTCTTGTGATAATGACCAGAACTTGCCCATATGAAATCAGAATGATATGATAAATTTTGTTAAAAGAAGTATATTTTCACTGAGAACTCTATAAGGAATTAGATGACTAAAATAATTCAAGAAATTGTTATAACATGAAAGTTATTTTGGCACCAAAATAACCACCAATAACCTCTCGTCTTAGATTTGAATCTAGTATATTGTACATGAAGAAAAACTTAAAAAGATTCTAGAATATAATGTACAATGGCTTCATCAAGAAGAAAAACTACAAGTACAAGAAAACGAGTCTCAATTGACACAGTTCCATTACCGGAGCGAACTAGAATTGGTTCATGGCCAACCCCTGAAGGTTCCATTAGAGTGACAATCCCTGCACAAGTGGGATTTAATCTAAAAAATCTGCAGAAAACTATTGGAAATGTTATGGGTCAACTAGGATGTCCAGCTTGTTGTTCTGGTTTTGACATCTCGTTCCTAAACTCGGATTTTGTAATAGATGCAAAAACACTTGGTGTCAAATCTCTACGATAATCCAATATGGTAAAACTACCCAAACTAGGAGTAGGAATTACCTTTTTTTCTGGCTTTGAATCCGTTTTGAGGGACAATGTTGATCTTATTGATGTCATAGAAATAGAACCTCAAACTATTTGGAAACAAGAAAGTTTAGAATCAAACAAGTATCTAATTAATTATGATATCCTAAAAAGCATTAAATCGTTTGAAATCCCTAAATTAGTTCATAGTGTTGGACTTCCAGTAGGTGGGACACACTTACCCGATTCTAATCAGATCTCTCTTTTGAAAAAAATGATCTCTGAACTCGACGCGCCTTGGATGAGTGAACATCTTAGTTTTAATCAAGCAAAAAATGATAATGGTAATTTTTTCACAGGATTTTTCTTACCTCCTAGTCAAACTTTTGAAAGTGTAAAATCTTGTATTAAATCAATAAACCATCTCAAGAAAAAAGTATCAATACCATTAGCTATAGAAGTAGGGGTAAATTATCTCAAACCTAGAAAAGATGAATTATCGGATGGGCAATTCATTTCTGCAGTTACAAATGGCGCTAATTGTGGGATTTTGTTAGATCTGCATAACATTTGGACTAATTCTATTAACGGACATCAAAATGTATCTGATTTTCTTAAGGAGATTCCATTGGAAAGAGTATGGGAAATTCATGTTGCTGGTGGTTTTGAAGAAGACGGCTATTGGTTAGATGCTCATTCTGGAGAAATTCCAAAACCCTTGTTTAATTTAGCTAAGAAATTAATTCCAAAATTAACTAACCTCTCTGCAATTATCTTTGAATTATTTCCTTCATATTATCCTCAATTTGGTTCTTCAGATATTCGTTCACAATTAAAATTGATTCACAAATTATGGAATAATAGACCAACGCAATCACCAAAAGTTGAATCTTTAAGTATACAATTTCCAAAAAAAAAATTATTCATATATACTCCAATTGAATGGGAAAAAACATTAGGTTCTTTGGTCACTCATCAACAGATAGATAATCAATTATCAAGAGAATTATATGATGATCCTGCCATCAAATTATATAAAAAATTAATTCATAGTTTTAGAGCATCTATGATTATACAAACATTAAAAATTACAACTCGTCTGTTATCATTAACATTAGGTAAAGTACATTTTAATGAACTACTTGAAAAATATTTTAAAGAATTAACTCCTAATCAATTTGCTTCATCTGAAGCAAAACAATTCACTCATTATTTATTAAATAAAAAACTAAAAGTTCAATATTTAGATGAAGTCATTGCGTTTGAATTAGCCGTAATTTCTACTCTTTTAGATAATAAAAATAGAATAGTACGTTTTGATCACGAACCTCTGCCAGTTTTAATGTCAATTTTAAAAAATGTATTGCCTAGCAAACCGAAAAAAGGCAACTTTGAAATTGAAATAACTTCTGATTCAATTAAAAATCTTAACAAAAAGCAAAAACTTGAACAGCAGTTTGAATGGCAAAGTATGAGATGGCACCATTAATATGTAAAACACTCCTCTTTTCCATCTTCAAATCTGAAGGCAATTCTTTAAACGAAAATAAATTACTCTAAATTTTGATATTTAAATTACTTTGATGTAAAATTGGCATCAACACAATCATCAAAACCCTCTTAATTCTACCGGTCATGACATTACAAAATAGATTGAATCAATTAGAAATTGATTTTATAATCTAAAATAAGAAGATATTGTATTCAGAATTTCAGACAACAGCAGTAATATCATTCCAATCATTATAAACACTACAAACGGCGGCGCATTATGCACAAATCCCTCAACTTGAGAATTCTCCTTGTTTCTTGATAATATCACAAATGATTTCTGATTTGGTATAACTGAATAATATTTTTCAGACGATATGACAAATTTCTCATAATTTCGTTTTCTATGAATACAAAAAAATGCAAAAACCTTTCTGTATAATGGCTCTTTTGTAAAATCGCTAAATAGTTTTCTTTTTGATATTAAATCTGCTACATTTAGTATTACATTGTATAACGTAATTGCAAATACTACTAAAACCAAAGCCAATAAAATAACAAATATTGGAACCATTACAAACTCATAATGTACTGGCAAGATTACACTGATGGATATGATGCCAAACAGGTCTGCTATCCCTACAAATTGTAACCTGTACAAAATAAACCCAAAAAAGCAAGAGGTTACAATTGTTATTACATAGTATGCTGAAAAATCCTGATAATCAAATGTATACATCACTCCACCTGTACCCACACCAACAATCCAGATAACATCAGGAACTTTTCTTGATTTATAGTCAAAGATAGATGCTACTGCAAACATTACTAGTATCAAAACTATTCTTAGCTGGAAAAACTCCACAACGACTCATCATACATAGAATAAAACCAAAAAAGAAAGGATCCAATCTAAATGCCAAAAATTTAGTATTTTAATTGGATCCTTTTGAGAAAAGATTGCCAATATTAGAATTAAATTTTTTATTTGCAATTACATGACTAGTGCATTTTTCATACGTATCATTATTCCAACTGTACAGAGAGTCAAGATCCTCACCATACTGTGAAAAAAAGTCTATCATAGGTTCTGTCATCTTTATGAATTCACCTGACACTACATACACCAGATGTCTTTCCCTCAACAACTGAAGTGATCTTGAGATGTTTCTCCTTTTGTATATCGCAGTAGTTGATGATGAGGAAATACCATCACTGCCATAATTCATCTCATAGTACTTTCTGAATGTAGATAACTGGTAGAACAAATCAGGATTTATCTTTACTTTGTGATACGTCTCTGCCAGCAAACACAGCGAAAGAAAGGATAGACCATCAAGTCTATGACATATTGCAAACCATCTGCCCTTCTGTGTTATAGAATATCTACCCCGCCTGTCTGATTTGAGATATCCTGAATACTTTAGCTCAAGTGCAATCTTTTTTGCGTACGAATACGGTTTTGTGATTATTTGTGTAATCTCAAAAAGAGAGAACTCTGAGACGTCATACGACGCTTCAAGAATTTTTGCAGCAGTGGAATTCTTCTTTATGTGGCTTCGGTACAGCATCAGATATCTGATGTGGGAATTATCATGCAATGCCTATTACGCATTCCAAAATATTGTGTATCGTTGCGTGTGGTCTTTTTGAGATTGTATAAATGACTTGAGGTTATTAGTTCCTGAGATATTTTTGTGACGTATTGCTGATGTGTTATTGTTACTGCTATTGTTGTTGTTACCAGCACCATAGTTATCTTTATCCATTCCAAGAAACCTTACGACATCCATCGGAATCGAGTAGAGCCTCTTTGATGGAATGTGTTCAGTCTTTATGATTTCCTTGTTGGACTTTGTATCCAGTCTGGTCACTGCGCCGCTCTTCTTGTCTACCAGTAGATCAGGATGTCCCCTTTCGTCTGGAATGATCACCATGTTTGGAATTGTATCTATTATCTGTTTTGTCTTTTGTGATATTGCTGATTTTTTTGGATTGTCTTTGCCATTCTTTGGTTTTTCTTTTGCGATACCATCATCATCATCATCACTGTTTGCAGCAGTTGAAGTTGCAGTAGACATTGATGATGGCTTTTTTTCTTCAGGTTTTTTTCCAATCTCTTCCAACTTTACAAACTCTGCAACAGTTGACTCTTGCCTTTTGTTTTCTACACGAGTCGCATCCTGTCTTACTAGTTGCAGTACAGAATCAATTTGTTCTGGCGTCATCCAAAAGAACCTTGCATCACTCATTGACTGCAAGTCAGATTCAATGATCTGTATTAGTTTTAATTGCTGTTTTACATCTGAGATTCTTGAGATCTTTTCAAGCATGTAGACTGGAATGCTTGCCTGAATTGCAGTTAATCCTTTTCTCTTTGATAGTTCTGTCACCATTTCCTCAAGTTTTGAGATTGCAGCTTCGGACATGTTGCTGCTAGTAGCAGTTAGCAGACGCGTGTATTGGTTTTTGTCTATTCCAAGAATCTTTAGGACAGATTCCTTATCCATCTTTAGCTTTTCCTGAAGTGAATCAACTGAGATGTATATACGCTGCGTGTTGATGATATCATTTGACATTACGTCTTTGAAATGCTGCACCAACACACCAGATACTTTTTCGTATTCCTCAATAGTACATCGTGTGTTCTTTTTTGATTGCTTGCATCCAAGTATTACATCATAGTGATTTATGGCATACAATTTGTCATTTACTTTTCCTAGTCTAACTATTGGAAGATCTTGCGTTTTCATTGAAGAGTATTTTAGAATATTTGTCTCCATTACAATTCCAATGTTTTCTGAAAGCAATACAATAGAGTCCGGAGAGATGGTCTGAGTCATATTTTGAGTTGAGATGCTCAATTCAAACACCTCAGTCTTGCCATCTCTGTTGCCTTTTTTGCCAATGTCTTGTAGTCTGATTTTGGAAATGTCTCTATCAGGATATTCATATAACATCTGGAATTTCTCTGTAATGTAGATACATCAGATATATCATACTGATTTTGTGCCTGTTTAATTGACATATTCAGGTAAAATCTCATCTTTATCTCCTTTGAGGTAAATGCTGAGGAATAAGTCTTGAATTGTATACCTTGCAGGCCTGATGCGTTCTTTACACCAAGGCTGCAGCAGACAATATTTTGGACCATATTTTCATCATATGGAATTGCATTGTTTTGTAGAGTCTGGTATATTGCATGACATATCTTTTTTGCTTTTGTCAGATTCGTGGTATCATGACAAAATAATTTCCAGGAGTCCTCTGAGATGGTGCTGGTAAAGGATAACTTGCGGCAGACATCTGAGAATGCTAATAGGGAATCAGACTCTGTATGAAATTTTGTAGATGATATCATCATTTGTTCATCACGTGGATCCCCACCTACTTGCTTTCTTTGATGGAGGTTAAGATTTGTTTTGTGGAGTAACTCATATGGTACTGTTTGCTCTATGTTTTGTGATGATTCATTATTTTCTAAAACCACACCACATCTTTTACAAACAGTCTCGTTTTCATATGGGAGAAAAACAATTTCTGGTTTTGCACAATAACATTTTTGTGTAGAGATTAAATTTTGTCTCATAATTTGGCCCCATGTAATTGATTAATAAGGTTATTAGAGAAAAAATAATTTCATAGTTATTGTATATATCAAGAAAATGATTTGATTGTAAGTCAACTAATTACACTGAAAAATTTTTAATTATGCCCTGAATGTCTTGTTGCTCATTAATCAAAATAATTTTGATGGATATAGCGATCTTGATTTGTTATTTTAAAAGCGATCACTAGAGATATTGTTAAATATAATTTTAATTGATCTATTTTGTGATCGATGAAACAGAAGATAATACCGAAAAAATCGATGTAAAAATTATTGAAGACTTAATTTCCCAAAAACCAAAAAGTCTTAACGAAAATATTCAAGATAAATTATCTCAACATGATGAACTAGATTCGATATTAAAAGAAAGATTATCTGCTAATTTTAGAAAATCAAATAAAGAAAGTCGTTCTAAGGCTAAGGAGGCAGTAAAAGATTTTTCATTATCAAATTTGTCCTCAAAAGAAAAATCCAAATTTCATTTTCTTCCAAAGGATAAGAATTTACAAGAATTTCAAGACCAATTTCTATCTGAGCAGTTAAATGCACAGAAAGAAAGCAAATTAAAAATTAAATTAAGATTAACTGAAAACGAGCTTGAATCTTTAGGCATCATCAAATCTGAAAACAAATTCATAATAACTGATGATGGATCTAATTGCTCAAAAATTGAAAAACGTATGCATGAATTTCAAGAAGGCAGTGACTATTATGTTAAAGATCATCCCCCCAAGTTATCTAAGCAGTATCAGAATATTGATAATTTTGTAGATACTTTATCTTCTAAAACCAAGGAGAAATCATAATGAGTGAAACCCTCCATGAATCCATCAAAAATCAGATAAACGATTTAAGTTCTGATAATAAAAAATTCTCACTTAATTCTGAGTCTGCAGATGAAGGTCAAGTAAAAGAAAAAATAGGTTCTTTTAGCCTTGAATCTGGACCGGCAGATGTTCCTTCGTATCATGATTTATCCGTACTTCATCTTGCTTTTGAATCAGTTTGGGAGGAAGTGTTTGATAAAAATTTAGGTCAATATGCGGAAAGATTGTATGAGGAAGCCTTCGAATTAGCTGAGCAGGCAGGCTATACGGAATTAACTTCATCTCTATCAAATGCACAAGAATTGGAAAACTTCCGTGACGAAATTGAAAGACTAAACGCGTCAATTGCTGGTGCTGATGATAGATACAAGACAGTAAAAAGACTAGTCCCAGAACTGACAGTTATGCAGTGGGCAAATTTAGATGAAGCAACTAGACAAACTGTTTTTATTTTTGTTGAGGAGGGATTAGAAGCAAAAAAAATAGATGAACTCCGTATGACATTAGCTCACATGAAATCTATACGAACATTTTCATCTAATAAAAAATGGGACCTTGATGAAAGCATAGAGAAATTAGAAATTCTAATTGCAAGTTTAGAGGGTATTAATCCTAATGCTGTGGCAGAACAAGCTTATGACATGATTATTGCTGGTCAATTAGTACGTCAAAACTCTCTTGCAAATTTGTTAGAAGATATTGATGAAAGACTGAAAGAACCCTATTGTTTTGATGTCTATGCAAAAGGTTCTGTGAACTATGGATTGTTAGTTACATATAGACAAAAATGGGATCCATTAAACTATCAGGTTGGAGAACTTGTTTCAACTATTCCTCTAGCACCTGGAGAAACAAGAACATATACAAAAAAAACTGTAGAACACAAAAAACGCTCAGAAAAAGAAATTGAAAAAGCACTTGAAACAAAAAAACAGGAAAGCTCAGATAAATCTCGTGTGGATTTTGAAATTGTACAAAAGGCTCAACAAAAAAATAATTTTTCTGCAAGTGCAGAAACCAAAGGTAAAATCGGAGTGTTTAATGTTTCTGGAAAAACAAGTGTTGATAAGGATTCTGCCAAAGATTCTAAGGAAGTTAAAAAAAGATTTAGAGAAGCCACATTCAAATCTGCCCAGGAGTACAAAAATGAGCATCATTTGGAGATAAGTACAGAAGAATCACTGACGGATGAATCTTCATCAACCACAAATATTACAAATCCAAACCAGGAAATTCCTGTAACCTATCTCTTCTATGAACTCCAGCGCCGATATGAAATTTCAGAGAAATTATACAGTGTTACTCCTGTTATATTGGTAGCTAATCAAGTCCCACAACCACATGAAATTGACGAGGACTGGATAATCACATATGATTGGATTCTTCGAAGAGTAATGCTTGATGATTCCTTTATTTCGGCAATGGATTACCTTAGTACTGGCCAATTTGTAGGAGACTCATTATCTTTAGAAATATTACGAGGTGAACTAGAGCGTCAATTACGAATAGTGGACAAATTAGTTGGGCAGGTTGCAACAAAAAGAAAAATAATCGACCAGACCCTTCGAACAATAAATAAACTGGTGCAACAAAAAGCGTCTGTTGCAGAAAATGAGGCCTCAGAAGGTCTTTTAGGAAAAGGGAAGGATTTGTTATTTGGAAGTCCTAAAACAGAAGCAAACGAAGGAATAAAAATTTCAGAAGAGCACAAAAGAGAAGTTCTTGATAGAATAATGAATGAATCTAGCTCACTAGAGCAACAACTTGATGAAGAAATCAATTCTTTAGAAAAAACCTCCACAAAATATTCTAATACAGTGAAATTACATTTTAGTAAAAAACATCAAATAAATCGATTGAGAATTCATATCAAAGAAAATATTTTTTATTACATGCAAGCAATTTGGTCATATGAATACGAAGATCAAAGGTTTTTTAGAATAAAAAATACCATGGTCCCTACTTTCAATGTAATATATGATTTGACCACATCCGTGGTATCTGCTAGGAATTACTTGTCTAGTGGCAATAATGCCAATGCTAGTAGAACTAAGCTGACTAATTTTGTAGCTGGATTAACCCAACAAATTGAAAATGCAAAATCTCCCCCTAACGAAAAAATAGTTGATGTCGATCTTAAAATACCAATCAGAGAATTTACAATTGGAGAGCAACCCATTACTAATGTGGCAGATATAAGAAATTTACTGGGGTTTATTGGAAATTATATGGTCTTTCCATTAAAAGAAAGTAATCAAATCACAGACTATATGATGCAAGACTATATCGATGAAACCATGGGAGGAGTAGTTGATCCTGATGAATATGCTAATAATACTTTTGATGAAGTTAAGGAAATACTAGAAGAACTTTATGAAACAAATCCAGAAGCCTTTACTCCAGAATATTCAGAACAGATGAAAAAGATATTAAAACAAAGACTTACTGACACCTTAAAAGAAAAGGAAACCATTTCAGTCCCTTCAAACTCCTTGTTCATTGAAGCATTACCTGGAACAAAAGCTGTCCTTGAACAATTCAAATTAATTCATAGAGGTCTTGATGTAGAAAAATTCAAAGAAAAATTACTACAAGAGAGACTTGAAACGATAAGAAAAACTGGTCGTCTGTTAAATTCTAAATTCGATGATGAAATTGATAAGAAGGTTGTAGTAAATGGAAATAACGATTCTACTGTCACAAATGTTGAAACATGATGTACTAATGTTCAATTTTTTTAAACTAGGAGGAATTCATCTTTGTCTGAAATAACTGATGTAGACAGAGGACTACCTGATTTAAGAAAAAATCCAAGAAAACTAAATGCATTTCCAAAAATCGATAGAGAATCCTATAAGCCAAAACCAAGTGATGACATTTTAGAACTACCTCAAAGAAAACAAACTCCAATTGAAAAAAGAAGGGGAATAATTCCTCCACGAAGGGGTATAGTCATAACCAACAAGGAGATAGAGAATCCGATAGATGACCAATGGTCAAAAATGTCTATTGGTAACATGTTCATGATAACACTTCCTGAAAAAAGCCCAGTAGAAACAACTAAGGAAATAATTCCTAAAAGAATTTCTGATGAAAATAGAGGAATTGAAAAAGAAAATCTTCAAGAACAAAGGATCATAAAAAAACCAAAACCAAAACCAAAACCTCCAGTTCGTCACTCAGGAACAATATTGAAAGATGGAAAAGGTGTACCTGATAAAAAACCTGCACCTAAATGGGACAAGCAATCCATTGAGAGTGAAAGTTTACGTTTACAAACTTATGAAACGTTTAGAATGAGTGGATTGAGTTCTGAATCAAGAAGATTGGCAAAAACTAGTATAGCCATGAGATTAAACATAAAAGATAAAGAAGAATTGATCAAATGCAGAGTGGCAGATTTTGTTAGGGTTACAAACATCCTAAGAACAAATAGGAAAAAACTTGAGCAATTTTTTAGAGAATATAATAAATTTTTTAACAATTATTCAAATATTCGAGAATTTTATACTGAGATGGAAAATCTTGGGCCTAAAGAATTTTATAAAGTAATATGGGAAAAGGCTAAGAATGAATTGATAGTAGGGGGCGGAAGTACTCTTTCTACATATGGTGCACCTAGATTTGTAAAAGTATTATGGCCACCAAAAATAATTCAAATGGCTTTTGGATCTGATTGTCGAGATAAGAGACACATGGCAGATATCATGAAGGACATTAAAAATTAGTTTATTTCAAAATAAAAAAATCCTTTAGAAAAAATACTCATTATCCTAATTTTCATTAATAATTAATCAACAATAATCTAGATAAAAAATTTTAAATTTTTTACAAAAATGTTATGACTCCAGAGATATTCTCTTTTTCATGTTCAAAATGAACGGCTTTCTTTTTTGATTTCACAGATAAACTTGTTTGTTTCAATCATCATTTGAACCAAAAAATTCTAACGTTGGTTCAAAATTCTACCTTCTAACTATATACTCCTAATATGTTGTGCTACCATTTTAATTTGAATCAAATATGTCCTAGCGATATTTTATGACAATCGTCATATTTTCACGACCAAATTGGAGGAAATTCTATTTTACTCTGTCGATAAACTCGTTCACACTTTATTCCATTTTGTCTATTTGTCTTTTTTAAAGACAATCCAGCAGCTGGGATATGGTGCCACGTTGCTAGTTGGAATGCCCCATTCATCTAAAAACCTAATTCTGCCCTTGATAAAGTGAACACTAGATTTTCCTTCCACAAACTTGTGCCACCAAATGGTGTCTGTCTTGGAATAAGTCAATATCAGGCAAGACACATTGTTTGTTTTGTGTTGCAAATATGCAAATTCCATAAATTCTGAGACTCTGCTGTACGGAGGATTCATGAAAAAATCTTTTGTGATATTGTAGTTGAAACAATTCTGTTCTTTTGTGATATAGTTTGGTAAGACATGGTTTGTGTGGCTAGCACAGATATCAATTTGTGGATAAATGTCATGCTTTTTGCAGATATTTTGAAATAATTCCTTGGGAGTACCATACTCATCTTGAACATTAATTGAATGAAGATGCTGAACTGATCTTGGCCTCAATTTGTCTTCTTGCCCCGTCTCTTGTATCGAAGTCTCTTGCCGCAGCACACACAGCATAACCTATCACAGGAAAACCAAATTCTGCAATAACTGCAAAACTTCAGGCCAACCTCATACTTTTTCTGGCCCCAGCGAGTCCTTATGGCATGTCTTGTACAGATTCCCCTACAAGAGCCTCCTGCAAGTAATCCTCTGAATGATCTCTTCGGATTAGAGAAATGATTTACAGTTTCTGCAAAGATTTCACTCATTGCTCAATACCTCTCATTTGCAAGATTCTGTGACCTTGTTTTGTAATTATTCCACTACAGCAAATACAGTAGAATAGATCAATTGCATGCACCCCAAACTTTTGATACTTTAGCTTGTAGCATACCTCATGACAGTCATTACAAAGAACATGAGTTCTATGATCAGGCTTTTTGTAGGCACATTTTCCACATTTTCCGTAGAATTTCCAACATAATGCGGTTGTATTGTTGCTGGTACTGCCACACTCTGAACATTTCATCACATTGTAATAATCAGGATTACTTCTTTTGGCACAATTTCCACATTGACTCCACAGCTTCCAGGACTTGCCGTATCTCTGACTTGTGATTCCACAACTGATGCAGGTTCTGATCATTGAATGTCATCACCACTATCTCTAATCTTTGCAAATTGTAGTAATCTTTGATCTAAGATATCGCGGTATTGATTTGTTTCTTTAACAAACTCTGAGACTGTTCCATCTTCACCGCTAATCAAAATAACAATTTGATCAATCTTTACATTACTTAGATACTCATACATCTCAGAGTACGCTGTACCTTGCAAAAAATAATTCTCAATCCAAGACTCTTTCTTTTGTTTTCTGCTTGTTTTGAAATCAATGATAGATAGTTTATTGTCGTATTCTGCGATGCAGTCGCATGTTCCTGCTAAACGTAGAGAGTCACTGTAAAGTGGAATCTCTGTACATCGGATGTTGTCGATGTTGTGCAAGAGTGGTTTGAGCTGTGACAGATGTGCCTTGGACAATAGGGAATGATCCTGAGAACTTCTTAGTGGAAATGAAGGGGTATCCGAGATTTGATTGTTCAGATACTTTTCAATTATTTCGTGTGTTGCAGTGCCGTTCTTTGTAGCTTGTAAAGTGATGTAATTTGCAACATCGTGTCCAACATTGTTTCTCCATCTCTTCAAAGATTCTTTATTGTCTGAAGTTGCAGACAGCATTGTTGTTACAGACGGAAAAGTATCACCATTTGGTGTCAGATAGTAATGTTTTCTGTTCTTTTCAATTAGTTTTGGTCTCTTTGAATCAGAGATTCCACTGTAAGTCCAGTTGAAAACCTTGTAATCAGCCAAAATTCGTAAAAAACCTCCCAAAGTGACACGGTTGACACACTTGACACACCTTTTTTCTACTGCTTGAAAAAAATGTTGTAGGGTGTAGAGTAGTAATGACGGAGCGAGTGAAAACTACCGTGTCAACCGTGTCAAGTGTGTCACTAATGGTAGAAAATAGTACAAAATTCCAGTATTTTTGGTGATTTTCACTGATCAAGGGACATTTGACCTCCGTTTCTGAGCCTACTCCTGGTGTTGCCACCAAGCCACACCCTTGTACTCCTACCATCCAATCGTTTGAATGCATCAGTCAGCAGAGTTGTATCCTTGATTACCTTACGAAATTGACGTTCTGACTCTCGCTGTAGTTTGTTTTGTGTACAATATCTCACATAATCAGCAAATAATGCACCTTTCTCTATGAAATACTCCTCATCCAATTCCACTTCATCCTCGTAGAACTGCTGGATGGTATCTGCTCTCTTGTTCCACTTGTCACGTAATTCCTCAATGTCTTGTTCATGTCTGTAAAATCCTCTGGAATCCAAGTCTCTTGCCAATCTTATCAAGATATTCAAGATTCCAGAGTGTTCTGCAGAATCATTTCTTAGTATTTCTTTGAGTTGTGTGTCTTTTCTGTTACCGGAGAACTGTCTTGTCCAGTCTATAATGAAGAATCTTCTAAACATTGCATCTGACTGATCCAAAACCTTTGGGAATTTGTTGGCAGAAAAGAACAGAATCGCCTTGTTTTTCATCATGTACGGGTGTTGGTTCTTTCTTTCTACCTTGATTCTGTCACCGGAAATTAATCCCTTGATGACGCCGGTGTTTTTCAGCTCAAATGATTCAATATCAGGATAGATGTTTGCAAGCTTGTTGTCCAATTCTGCTTTTGCAAATCTCTCGTTTGTCAGTTCTTGGATCATTACGTTTGATACATTGTCGTAACCCAATACTGATTGCAACACATCCAGAAATGTTGACTTGCCGTTTTGTCCCTGTCCGATAAACATGTAGGCTTTTTCAAATCTTGTGGTACGCAAAAGGCAAGTTGCAAATCCTTCCATTACTCGTATTATATCTTCAGGATTGTCAAGACATTCTCTGATATATTTTAGAAACTTTGTTGGAACTATACCAGGATCGTAATCCACTGGAATCTGTATCCTGCTAAGATAGTCAGGAGTGTGATCTCGAAATTCCAAAGTTTTGATATTCACCAACCCATTTTTTAGATTCAAAATTGAACCACTGGAATCAAACTTGTCTCTGTCAGTGTATGTCCTGCGTTTTATTTTGTTTATTATCTCAGAACATAATCTTGTGGAACATTTTGGGATTACCTTCTCGCATTCCTCTTTTATTGTAGTACACTCAGGATCTGCAACATAGACACCATTCTGGTATACCAGCAACTCTTCAGTATCCCGAATTGTGGCAAACTTGTAGGCACACTGTATGATGTCTGCCCACTGATCAGGGTCTTTTTCCTCATCTTCTACATTGTTTAGGTTATCCTTGACAGACTGGTAGAACTGCTCCACATGCTCAAGGTTGTACCTGACTTCAGACGAGTCCAAGGGTTCAGGATTGCAGGTCTGGTTCACACGCAGAATCTCAGCACTTGCATATTCGACAGTCTTTCCCTGCTTTCTCAGTTTAACGTAATAGCTGTTCTGCTTTCGTCTTCTCTCACCCTTTGTGTATCCACCATTGCAGAGATCCTCTGCTTGCCAGTTGTTATAATTATTCTGCGTCTCTTTTTTTAGATTGGATTTAATTACAGACTCTTCGTGGTACCCAAACTGTTCTAGTGTATCCAAAATATCAGAACCTCTCACATGATGAAGTTTTAGCGATTCTGACACAAACTCGTAATTGCCGTTTACCTCATCATGAATGCTTGGGGGCAGCATTGTGTAACCACCCTGTGTCCTGATGTCAATTTCCTTTCCTTGTTTGTTGAATAGTTTGACATTCTTTGGGGGATAGTTACCATCTTTTGCCTTGTAAATTATATGATATCCTTTCTTTGGTGTTTTTACCACAATTGTACTTTTGCAAATCAGGTTTGGATCATTAAATATTTCATGTATGATGTCTCTGTGATCAAGATCAAGCGCAAATGTTCCTGAAATAGTTCCATGCAGCATCGCAATACTTTGATTGTCAGATATTGGCAGGTCACATTTCTTCTCAAAGAATTCTGAAAGACTCGACAAATCTGGAACCTTTGTCCGGTATCTTATTGGAACAATGTTAAAACCCAGAACATCTCTAAGATACATGGCAACTTCTCTTGTTGATTTGGAAGAGATGATGTCTCTGTCTAGTCGTTGCAAACTATTTTTTTCCTCCTCCTCCTCCTTTGAAAATCAGATCTGATTTTTCACGATTACAAGTGTAACATAATGTCTGAAGATTTGACATCTCATCTGTCCCTCCACGAGAAACGGGTATGATGTGATCAATCTCTAGAGAGCAAATGTTTGATGTTACACCACATTCCAGACATTTGTAGTTGTCAAGTTGGAACACTTCATGACGTATTCCTTTTGGAATTAACTGGCGTCTCCTTTTTTGTTTATAAGATGATGATGAAGAAGAATGTTTCCAGATTTTAGAACCTGACATGAATTCATAAAATTCTGATTCTAATCTTCCCTTTATTACAAATAGTCTGAAGATTAATGAGCTAACACACTTTCGGCAGTAACAAAAGGCAGTCTTTCCTGTTCCTTTGATTGCTGAAAAGGTACAGATTCTGTCGATTCTGGTTTCACAGCCATCACAGATGTTGTTTTCATGTAGAATCAATGGATTTTTGATGGCTTTTTGGTTTGCAATACAAGGTTTGCAGTAATTTCTGCTGAAATGGCGTGAAAACGTAATTCTGTATTCATAGGTGTTTTGATGGCAACACTCACACCAAATGTCATGATCAGGTTCTGTCTCTTTTGGAGATACAGGAATAACTTTCAAAAATACCGGTTGCCAGTTTGATTTTGTCATCTTGACTTTCTCACCAACTGAAAGATTCTGTCTTGCTTGTCTGGATTAAACTGCAAAAGTTTTGTAACGGTATGGTGATGTGGATTGCACAAATATGCAAACCTCTTTGGATTCTTTTTGACTATTGGTCTAAGATATTGGTAATACTGTAATGTCCCAACATACCCATCTGGAAAATCTGAATGTGTCTTTTCATTTTGATTGTATGTTATGTGATGAAATGTCATTCCCTTTTTGTGCCATGACACATGACACACATAACATCGGTTATGGAACTGTCTTGTCTTTGCCATCTTTCTTTTTATTTCATTTATTTTTTCTTGGGTTTTGTTTTTCATTTTGTTTTTCCTGCATTTGACTCTGCCGAGTTTGTAGTTCCTTACAGAACGATTCAATTTTTTAAAAAAAATAAAAAAAATTGAGAAAAAATATTTATCGTGCATCTACTAGATTAAAGAAACTCTTACCTCCCTTTGATTTCTCAGTGATGCACTTTATTGGCCCCAGTGGATCGTCTTTCTGGTTTACATCCACTCTGATCTTTTCATTTGCAAGAGCGTTGACGATTGCTATTCTGGTGGTGTGAAACTTGTTGACCTTGTTTCCATCTATCTGAAACTCTTCTTTTGTTGTAATTTTCACTCCCTTTGTGATTTCATCACCTTGGGTGTAATCAGAGTCTTCTATCTTGATGATTGTAAATGGTTTTTCTCCAATCTTTGCCAAACTGACACTATCGCCAACAGTTGCATAATCTGATAAATTTCCTATCTCATTTCACCTCGCCCTAACCTCAAGATTAGCAAAATTATACCGCAACTCATTTCAAAAACTCCCCTTCTGTAACTTTCAAAATATGGTTATTCTTTTCAATAGATTTTGCATCGGCAACCAAACCTCTGCAAACGTGACAAGACTGCACGATCCTACCATCATACATTATTACAGGAATGGAATTATTCAACCAGACCTTGCAGAAATAGCATCTGACTTTCATATGTGAACCTCCAGGATGCGAAAATGTCTGTTACAGGAATAGTATTGCTTGTTGAGATTCCCGTTATTTGTCAGCAGTGCAGTGCAGTTCGGACAGTGCCAGTCAGGCAATTCTGTTAATTCCTCCTTTCAAACTAGTCATCATACAGAAGTGATGAGAAAAAATACAAGAGAGAATAATAGAGAACCTGAAAAAATCATTGCTCTCTCCTGTGTCAACAATTTTCTGCAATAATCCCACTATGGATGGTTGGTCAAAACAACTATGATCCAAGCATGAAATACAACTCCCCTCATGCAAACAAACATGCGATGGTAACATTGCAGAATAATTTTGTTGACTAGAAAATGTTATCATTTCTTTTCCCATACCTCCTCAAAACAAGAATTGCATATTGCAGGGGAGTTGTGCACAAAAATCTCTTTTTTGCAAACAATACATTTTGTCATGTTGTATGTTGGATTCATTGTATCTCCTCAGAGTAAACCATACAGTGACTGCATTGATCATCGACTGGAAATATTATGACATGTCTTTGCAGTTCTGATATGGTAAAGTAATTTGGATTATACCTTGCAGTGTAATTGCAGTTTTTGCATCTTGCAACTATCATAGAATGACCTCCAAAGATTCACGGAGTTTGTTTGGTTTGTGACGTGATTTGCATCGCAGCATAAAATTACAACATGGACACCGCAATCCCTCACACACAACAAACAGATCACAGACCTGACATCGTTTCTGGCCTGAGGCATATCTGCTGCCGTTTGTCTTTAGGCCTCTGAATTTTTCACATTTACCTTTACATGTCATGTGGATTCACCTCCAAAGATTTTACAGAAATAATAAACTGTTGGTACGGTTTTTCCAAATAACATTGCTCGCAGACATGAAATGTTTTGTTACCCATCAGTGATGCGTCATAAGTGATTTCAAATTTTGCGGTATTATTACAGCATTTGATGATTTGTTGATTCATTTCTTTTTTTGTCCTCCGTATTTTTTTTCTAAAACTAATAACCAGTTTCTAAGAGCGTCATCTCCTAGTTTTGATAATGAAGTGTAGGGGTGAGGAGATGCCCCTACAAATACTGTGGCCTCATCTTTTACGGTTCTAGTGATTCTAATGGTAGCTTGATTTGTGTCGTTTTTCTTTGACATGTGACTTGTATGACACATTACTACTTATTATAAGTTACTTTTACGACACATTAACCAATGATGTGTTCTACTCGACACGTATTAATAGTATAATGTTTTATCCATATCATGAATCATGTAACGTATGCGACACAAACATACCATCCATTTGAGGACATGGAAGTAGGCATGTCAGGTCTAGAACAAGATGGTCAAGCAACTGTCAGAATGGATAGAATTCTAAAAGAGCAGATAGAAGAGTGGGTACATACAGAAGACGGAAGAAAAAAAGGATACAAATCCTTAGCACAGTTTGTAAATAAAGGAGCACGCGACCTGTATGAAAAAGAGGCAACACCTATAGAGAAACCAACTCATTTTATTTTGCCTAATCTCAAAGAACATAATCTTACTTTAGACTTGGATATCTATTCTGATCATGTCTATTGTAACATGTGTGGTACTGACAACTGCGTGCACGTAAAGATACTACACACGGATAAAGTTGTAAAAAAATATCTGAAAAAATACAATATTGTAACTCAATAACTTAAGATATGTAAGGATCACCCCATCCCTGATTTCCAAATTTCATGTATCCAAACATTTTCAACAATGTAATTAAAATTCCACCAATACCGACTGCACCAGTAGCTGCTTGTGTAGCTGGATCTTTTTGTACAGATTCAGCATATTGCTCTAGAATATTTTTTTGTATGGGTTCTTGTGGAATCTCTTCAGTCTTTTGTTCTCTGTTTGCAGTTAGTATTCCAAATCCACTTTCTCTTTTGTTTTGTTTCCAGTCCTCATCGGTATATTCAAAATAAAATATATCTAGATCAAGTTTGTTTATCTCATCAATGAACTGCAGCTGTTGTGATTTGGATGAATCAACTGTACTCCATCCTGTCTCCAGTACAATGTGTTTGTGTGGATATTTTTCAGAAATCAGTTGGTAAATGTTTTGTATTTGATTTGCATCACCAACTGGATCTGTCTGAGCTGTAAATGCATCAGTGAAAATAAAATCCACTGCTTCTGCAAGTTGTGGATTATCTAGCCATATTTTTGGATTATTTAGTGATGTTATTGGAATGTCAGTAATTTGTTTTAACTCGTTAATTTCTGAGATTAACTTCTCAGGTGTTTTCCCATTCACAACATCATTGTTTCCAAATATGATAGACTCTATTGTGTCTGGATATTTCTTATCTAATGCGATAATTTCATCGATATTTTCATTTGCGCCAACTGACACTTGCAAGCCATACATGTTTGCAAACCTCACTATTGGTTCAATATCCGAATTCTCAAATACCCTAATTTTTTCAGATTGTGTAGATAGTACCTCCATGTCTTGCCTTATCTGCGCATCAGTTGGCAACTCCCCAAATGGTGACTGGCCTGTTCTAAATGGAGAATATGAATAATTATCTGCATATGCTGGTATAATGACAAATCCAAGCGCAACTACTACTATCAAAACGATAGATAGCATACCCATAAGATCACTCCAAGTTTATAGTATTTTCTACCTTTTGAGTGATTAGTGCCTCTCGCTCCATTTGAGACTCTACCTTTGAGAGGCGTAAAGCCAGATCATCTTTTTGCTTGATGATTTTTTGCAATTCTATGTTTTCTTCTCGTTTTTTCTCTAATTCAATCTTGTCTCGCTCTTCATCAGATATGGTCAGAAATGGAATTGCTTTTTGATATTCTTCAAATCGCTCAAAATCTGATTCTTCATATCTCTCATAACTGTCTTCCAATCCAACCTTGTGACCCATCATGTCTTCTTTGTCTGCCCAGTATACTTTGGCACGTCTTAACATTGTGTTGAAAAATTTTCTAAAACCATGATCTAGTTTTACTTCGAATCTATTTTTACCTGGAACCTTCTTTGTTCTAAGCCCTGTCTTTGTTACAATTTTTGTAACTCGCTTCATTACTCCTCTGCTTTTTAGTCTGACCGGAAACAATATTCTTTCCTGTGCTAATAGCGGGTCTGATGGCAATGGTTGAGATCCATATTTTCCAATCCAATACTCTCGATACTCATCTAATAACCTGCACAGTTCAGGTGTAGTATGTGTCCAGTATTCTTCTGCGTCTCCATGATATACTCTGACTGCACCACCTTTGTAATTTCCTTTTTCGTTTCTAAACTGAATAACGTCACTCCATGTGAAATAATTCCAAGCTTCTAGACGAACTCCTGTTGAAGAAAACATTGTGACTATTATCTTATCTACAATATCTACACAATGTGTCATCATGCTGTGAATCTCCTTTTGTGTATATGCCCTATCCTCACTCTTTTTCTCTTTTGGCATCATCTTGTCAATCAAATACCACGAGAAGTCAATCTCATTTGCACGAAGCATCATTTTGATTGATTTTAATCTGTTATGCGATGTATTGGGGTTGAGTTTTCCTTCTTCTACATCTTTTTTGATCTTCATGACATATCGTCTAATTTTATTTCGTCCCGCATTTGGATCTTTTTTTATGAGATTTACAAACCCATTTACGAGTAATGCCAAATCTTTTTCTGATAACAATCGTCTTTTGTGTATTGACAGATTCCATTCATAGTTAGGATTAAGAAACATCTCTAGTTGTCCTTGATAATGCCTCTTTGTTTCAGAGTCTCTAATTGCTGAAACATAATTTTCATACGGTGTAATGTCATCCAACTCTTCTTGATTGTAGATGCTACTACTCTGATCCATACTTTACAGAGATCATGGAACTAATTAAGTCCCTAGATAGGGATGGACCGGATGGGATTTGAACCCACGACCATTGCGGGAAATAATTTCCTTACGCAGTGTGAGTGCGTCATCCAAACCAAACTAGACGACCGGTCCAACGAATCTACTAAAAGACGAGTTTTTTTATCTTTAGGTTGATTGAATATATTGTAATTACCTTGACCTTTTTTACTGATTTTGAAATTGAATGCTATGTCTTTACAAGAATTTGACTCTGTGATGGATAGAATGAAACTGGCTTTTGAATATGCTAATAATCTTGGGCAATATGTAGAAGCAACCAAAATACTCTTTCAAATAAACGAACAGTTACCTGATGATGTCCAATTAAACTTTGAGGAATTGGACACTCCTGATATGGCAAAATCGTTTATCCTCAAATACGAATCTAAACTAAAATCTGCGATTGCGAATTATAGACAAAGTTTGATGAATTTCTAATTCTATTTCTTGACGCCGAGGTTTCTGTTCTTTAGTCTCAAGTATGGATTTTTGCATTTTCTACATCTTGATGCACCTATATCGTTTCTACATCCACATTTGAAACAAATTCTCATAACAAGACGTGCTTGTTGTGCAATTCGTTTCTTTTCTGGATCTGTAATGGGCATTTAATTCTCTTCTAACTCTCTCTCTTTTATTTTAATCGGATTTTTCTATCTTCCCTGCTAGCAACACTGGGACTTCTACGGGTCTCTTTGCTACTGGAATGTTTGCCTTGTTAAACATTGATATTTTTGATTCTGCAGAACCATAAGTTCCCATGACAATTGCTCCTGCGTGACCCATTCTCTTTTCTTTGGGTGCTGCTCTTCCTGCAATATATGCCACAGTTGGTTTCTTAAACCCGCTATTGATAATTTTTTGTGCCAACATCTCCTCAGAATCTCCTCCGATTTCCCCTACAATTACCAGTCCTTCCAGATTTGGAATGTCTTTTACCATTTCAAATGCATCAATCAGTCTTGTCCCATTAATTGGGTCTCCACCAATTCCAATTGTGATTGATTGACCAAATCCTGAATTTGTAAGTGCATCTGAGATTTCATAAAGTAATGTTCCACTCTTTGATAAAACTGCAATATTTCCAGCTTTAAATGGCATGGCAGGCATAATCCCGACTTTGATTAATTCTGGAATCATTATACCTGGTGTGTTTGGTCCTATGATTATTGCCCCTTTCTGGTTTGCAAGATTTAGTGCTTCCATTGTATCTCGGATTGGAACATGTTCTGGGATTGCAACAAGTAATTTGATTCCTGCTTCTAATGCTTCTTTTGCTGCAGCAAGAAAGAATTTTGCTGGAACAAAAATAATTGAAATTTTTGCTTTAGTTGCATCTACTGCTTCTTGCATTGTGTTATAAATTGGAACACTTTCTTCAAATTTTTGGCCCCCTTTGCCTGGTGTAACTCCTGCAACTACGTTAGTTCCATATGTTATCATATTATGTGCATGTAGTGAACCATACGCGCCAGTAATCCCTTGAACAATCACTCCTTTTTTCTTATAGTCTGAATCTTCAGGTTTTCCTTTTAGTAGTTCAAATATATCTGTCATTTCTTTTTCCCCATTACTGCTGCATTAATTGCCTCTTCTACTGAACTGTAAATTTTAGTTCTGGATCCTTCTAGCATTTTTTTTGCTTTTTCTGATTCAGTACCTTTCAGTCTTGCAAAAACTGGCAAATCAATTAAATTATTTTCATATGCTTTGAGAAATGCTTCAGCTACTACTGTAGTCTTCACAATTCCTCCATAGAGGTTAACTAAAATCCCTTTTACTCTGTTAATTCTGCTAATCAAAGTTAATGCTTCATACACTGATTCTGTAGTTGCACCACCACCAACATCTAAGAAACATGCTGGTTTTCCTCCGTTATCTGATAACATGTCTAATGTAGACATTACAAGTCCTGCACCGTTTCCTACAACTGCAATATCTCCATCCAATTCCACTAGTGAAAACCCACTCTTCTCTGCCTGCTCTTCAATTTCTGTTTTCTCTTGATATTTCTGTAATTCTGGATGTCTGAAATTACTGTTGTCATCTGTTACAAATTTTCCATCCAGTGCCATGATCGTGTCATCTTGCATTATTGCAAGAGGATTAATCTCTGCAAGCTCTGCCTCTTTTTCAATTGTTAGTTTTGATAATTTTTTTAAAGTATCTATAAATCCATCAGCTGTCTTTCCTTGCAATCCCATCTCGTTTGCAACCTCTCTTGCAAGTTCATCTGAGACCTCTCCTAATCCAACCTCTTTGATGATTTGGTTTTTTACTGATTCAATTTCAACTCCTCCTTCAGCCGACGCAATTATTGTATAACTCCTCTTTGAGCGGTTCAAAAATAGTGACAGATAAAGCTCTTTTTTAATATCTGCCATCTTTTCAAGTAAAATTGCTCGTGCTTTTTCTCCTTTAATTGTCAAATCCATCACTTGGGGATATTTCAGCTCAAATTCATCATCGTTTTGGCACTTCTGAATGCCTCCTGCCTTTCCTCTACCTCCTACTGGAACTTGGATTTTAATAACAAACGGATATCCTAACTGCTTTGCATGTTTTCTACCTTCTTCAATATTTTTAGAAGATATACTATCAAGCAAGTTAATTCCATACTCTCGGAATAACTCTTTTGCCTGAAACTCCAGTAGTTGCATACAAAAATCCTGAATTTAAGGGTCTTTATTAACTATGATATTATCTTAGCTGCTCATCTAGAAAATCTACCATCTCTAAAAATCTGTCTTTGCTTTTTCTCAATAATTCTTGCGGATATTCCTCAATTGTAAATACAAACTGTTGGTGAAAACTTGGAACAAGCATTCCTCCTGAACTTACCATCTGTTCAATTACATATCCTTTGGTAAGCGTACATACAATTTCTTCATATGACCCTTCTTCTTCTTCAAGAGTTTGTCTGTACAGAACAATTGGCTTATCTGTTCTTGCAACAATATTTGATCCTTTTTCTAACAGATCTGATAAATGCTGTATCTGCCATGCATCTAAACTAATCTGTTTTACCACTTTATCTTTACGTATTTTTTCTATTTAACCGTAATAAAACAACACATATTCACAACTTGTCGTCAATAAAGAACACTAGTTGTGAATCTAAAAGAAATAAAATGGTGATTGGAAGTTATGTCATATCTAGTGCTCTAGAGTGTTTTCTTGTATGTGGTCTTTCACCAGAATACTTTCGTCTCATGTGTCCTGATGGTCTTCCATAAATTAACTCTAAGAACCATGACTCATGTTCAATCTCTTCAGCTAGGATGTCTTTTGCAATATCGTATGTGGCAGGATCTTTTCCTAGTGTTATCTGGCAAATTTTATTCCAGTTCACAATTGCACCTTGTTCTGCTTTGAGACATTTCTCTAGAATTGCTTTGTGGTCTGTTGGGTTTGCTGGAAGCTGAAGGAATTCACAACCAGAAATTTTGATAAATTCGATTGCATCATTTGGAAGAGATCCACCTAATTGATAGATTCTCTCTAGGCATGATTCAAAGTGGCTAAGATCCTCTAGTCTTGCATCTTCAATAATACCTTTCAATCCCTCTCCTTCTATACCTGTACAATGTGCCCTGAGGTTGGTAAAGTAGTAGTATGCAGTAAATTCTACTGCTGCATTTTTGATTAACTCTCTTAACAACTCATCAACATCAAGGCCGTTTTGCTTTAGAACGTTAATTCCAACAACATTTGGGTTTGATTCCGACATTTGCTTTTGTGATTAATGATTGTAATAAAAATATTACATTGAATTCCAAAACTCATTCTATAGATATTTTGATTTTTTGACCATCAATATCATCATCTTTGTATTTTTTACATGATTTTGTAAAATTCACCTGTTTTACTCGCACCAAAAATGCAAGTTCATCTGTTCTCTCTTTCATCATTTCTAATGACTCTTCATCCAAATCAAGGATTGATGCAATCTCTAGAACATCTGTAGGATTGTAACCTCTCTCTTTTCGAAGTGTTTGTAGTCGTCTTGCAAGATCTTTTACTAATCCTTTTGCCATCATTTCTCTATTTCTTGATGTTGAAATTAGTACAATGTAGTTGTCTCTTTTTGATAATGCAAAGTTTTCATCAGCATGAAAGTCTATGATAAAGTCTTGAATATCTAATGAAATTATTTCGTTATCTATATTAAAATCATACTTGCCATCTTTTTGTAATGTCGATATGATGTCATCAGGATTTGTTTTATTAAATGTGGATACTAATTTTCCCATGTGTTGTTTTGCTTTTGGTCCTATTCTTTTTCTTTCTAGTTCTATTACAGCTTTAATTGGTAATCCCAATTGTTTTAATTCTAATATCTGATCCAACCCTGATTCTTTTTCAGTTTCAACAACTGTGACTTTTTCTACATTTAATTGAGATTGTAACAGTTCTAATAATGATTCTAGTTTTATCTTCATACTTCTTTCTACACCAATCATTGCTTCATTTAGTGGCCATCTTCTCTTTAGTTTTCCTTTCATCCTTGCAGCAGATGATATGGATACGATATCTTTCATAATGTCAAATGATTCTTCAATTTTTTCACTAATGAGTGATTCTTGGTATTGAGGCCATTTGTCAAGTAAGATACTTTGTTTTCTATGAAATACTGTTTGATACAAATACTCACTAGTAAAAGGACAAAATGGATGAATCAAAATATCTAGAGTCTTAAGCACATTGCTAAGTACTGCATAAATTGCCAGACGCCTATTCTTTTTTATCTCATCCTCATCCCACAATTCTCCTCTTGTAATTGGAATGTATATTTGGCTTAGATTATTGATAATGAAATCATCTATTGCTTTTGCACTTTCGTGAAATTTACATGCCTCATTTTTTTCTGTAATTTTTTTTATGAGTCTCTGAAGTTTAGATAAAAGCCAAATGTCAGGTGATATAAGCAAATTATTTTGCTTTGCCCAATCAATTGTATTTGTTGGATCAAAATTATCGTATTGGCTATTTTGTTTAAAATACAGATGCAAATTAAATAATGTGTTAATTACCTGATATGGTCTTGACATTAGTTCTTTTGTGCTAAAACTAAGTGGCTCTATTGGACTTGCTTTCCACATAAAGTAAAATCTTATCAAATCAACAGGATATTTTTCTAATAATTCTTTGCCATCCAAAACATTCCCATGGCTTTTGCTCATCTTTCCTCCATTTTCATCCAAAACATGTCCTTGGAACAAAAATGCTTTGTAGGGAGGGGTCGGGGTATTATTTAAAATTACATTTTCAATTAGTAATGTGTAGGCCCATCCTCTAGTCTGATCAATTCCTTCAGTGAAGAATGGTGCTGGTATCTCATTTGCATATTCCTCATCTGTCAATGATGAATAGGGGGCTGATCCACTGTTATGCCAAGTATCTAAAACATACTCTTCTCTTTTTGTTTTAATGCTGTTGCATTTTTTGCACTTTATTATGATATTGTCAATCCATGGTCTGTGTAATTCAAAGTCTGGACCATCAGGTAAACTGTTTGCTGCTTTTACTATCTCTTCTCTTGTAAATAACCAGTTTTTTTCATTACAATTCTCACAATTCCAAACCGGCAAAGGACAACCCCAAACCCTCTCTCGAGAAATACACCATGGATGTCTTTCTTTGATTATTCCAAGAAATCTATTCTTTGGTTGTTCAAAAAAATACTCTACACTTTCTGCTGCTTCAATTGCCTTGTTTTTGAGCCTGTCTAATTTGTAAAACCATCCTCTTCTTGCTAGCCATACTATTGGATGATGAGATCTCCAACAAAGTGGATACTTGTGTTTTATTTTTCCAATCCTTACTAGTGCGTTACACTCTTTTAGATCCTCAACTATTATTCTATCTGCATCTCTTACAAATACCTCTTGATACTTTCCAGCCTTTGATGTAAATCTTACTTCGTCATCTATAGGATTAAAGATTTTGACGTTTCGTTTATTGGCAATTTTGATATCATCCTCACCATTTGCAGGTGATAGATGTACAATACCACTCCCTGTACTTGCATCAACAAATGTTTCAGACACTGCAACATGATAATTATCTAACTTGGCATATTCATTTAATTCTGGAATTAGATTCAATAAAGGATGAACATATTTTTTTCCTTCAAACTCTGAACCTTTTGAAGTCTTTTTGATCTTATAATTTTCAATTTTTAACTCTATCATTAATTCCTCTAGTCTTGTCTTGCCAACTACCCATGCTTCATCTTCTACATCGACATATGCATAATCTTCTTGAGGTTGAAGACCAACCATTGCATCTGTAACTAGTGTAAATGGCATCGTAGTCCATACAATCAAAAATGCATCTTCATCGACTAGTTTTACTTTGTAATATAATGAAGGATCTTTTACTTCCTCATATCCTTGATTCACTTCGGCATGACTAAGTGATGTTTGGCAGCTTGGGCAATATGCAATTACCGTAAAATCTTCTTCTAAAATTCCATTCTCGTGTGCTTTTTTTAATATCTGCCATTCTCTTTCAATAAACTCATCTCTGAATGTCCAGTATGCTTTTTCATGATTAAACGACATACCAAGCAATTCGTCAACTTTTACCCATGACTTGTTAAATTTTTCTACAGTTTTTTTGCATTCAGATACTATTCTTTCTATTCCAAACTGTTTGATAGCTTCTGTTTTTCCACCTGTGACTCCTAATTCTTTTTCCACCTGCAATTCTACTGGAAGTCCTTGAGTATCCCAGCCACCATTAAACTCTATTTTTTTCCCTTGAAGTGTGTTGTATCTATACCATAAGTCTTTGATGACCCTTCCTCTAAGATGCCCTGCATGTGGAACCCCATTCATTGTAGGTGGTCCCTCGATAAATCTAATCTTTTCAGGTTTGTCTGATGCAAAAATCTGTTTTTCTAGATCAATGGATTTGATGTACTCTTTTACTTGGGATTCTATTTCCTTTGCATCAAATTTTGTAGAAAGTTCCATCTGGATTTTGATATATGGGTGACATTATAAAGCTAAATTGATTCTACAAGATTTGGATTATATAATTGGTAAAAAGATTACCTTTGTTGGTAAATATCCTGATAATCGGTTCTGGTGGACGTGAACATGCATTATCTTGGAAATTGTCTCAAAGTGACAATGTAGAAAATGTTTTTACTGCACCTGGTAATGGTGGAACTCCAAACAATCTTCCGATTAATATTGATGACCTAGATGGATTAATCAATTTTGCCAAAAAGAATAATTGCTTTACTGTAGTGGGCCCTGAAGCTCCACTGGCTGCAGGAATTGTTGATAAATTCAATGAAAATAACCTCAAAATTTTTGGACCATCCAAGCAAGCGGCTCAACTAGAATCAAGTAAAATATGGGCAAAGAATTTCATGAAGCGTAATGATATTCCTACATCTAGATTTGAAATTTTCGATGATGCTCAAAAAGCGCAAAAATATGTAGAATCACTTGATTATAATGTAGTCGTAAAGGCTGATGGACTTGCATCAGGAAAAGGTGTGATTGTATGCAATAATAATGAAGAAGCAAAATCTGCCATTGAAACAATTCTGATAAAAAAGACATTCGGTGACGCAGGAAATCGAATTATTATTGAAGAGCGAATTGACGGAATAGAAGCGTCATACATTGCACTCTCTGACGGTAATTTGGCTATTCCTATGGCAACAAGTCAGGATCATAAGAGAATTTTTGATGATGATAAAGGACCAAATACTGGTGGAATGGGTGCATATTCACCTACACCGATAATTGATAATTCACTTGCAAAAAAAATCCAAGAAGAAATTATTGATAAAACAATAATTGCCATGAAAAATGAAGGCATCCTCTTTAAGGGATTTTTGTATGCAGGTATAATGATTCGTGATAATAAGCCATTTGTTTTAGAGTATAATGTAAGGATGGGTGATCCTGAATGCCAACCTATTATGATGAGGATGAATTTTGACTTGTATGATTACTTTGTAGCAAGTATTGAAGGAAAATTGTCTTCAATGCCTCCACCTACTTGGAAAAAAGAATCTGCTGTATGTGTTGTTTTGGCATCTAAAGGATACCCAGAATCATATCCTACCAATGAGGAAATATCTGGATTTGATTCTGTCTCAAGTGATGTTTGTGTATTTCATGCTGGAACAAAACAACTTGATGGAAAAATCCTTTCAAATGGTGGACGTGTTTTAGGTGTCACGGCATTAGGTGATTCATTGGAATCTGCAATTTTAAATGCGTATGTTGAAGTTGAGAAAATATCTTGGCCTCATAAATATCACCGAAAAGATATAGGTCAAAAAGGACTATCTTATTTATGAGTTTGAAAAATTCTATCTTCTGTTGCAATCCAATCTATGATTATATCGTGCTCTAATTTTGGAATTTTCTTTATGATTTGTTTTTCCAACGTTAGAGATATTGTTACAATTTTATTTTCTGCTAAAAATTTATCATAGAATCCATAACCGTATCCTAACCTGACTCCACTTTGAGATATTCCTACAGTTGGAACTAAAATTACATCCAGGGCATTGTCTATTGGACAGCCATCTTTGGGCTCCATGATGTCAAAATTTCCTTTTTCTAGGCTTGAAAAGTCTGTTATTTTTCTAAACTCCATCTTATCTCCGATAACTTTTGGTAAAAAAACATCTTTTCCCTCACTGATTAATTCTTGGATGATGTTCTGTGTCATGATCTCACTTCCTATTGGGTAATACACTCCAATTTTTTGTGCATTTTTGAATGCATAGACTTTTCTCAATCTTTTTTGAATTTTATCACTTGCAATATTCAATAAATCAAAGGATGTGTTATCTCTTTTTTCTAAAAGAAAATTTCTAAGTGCTTTTCTTTCAGGACTGCCTTCCAATTTCATTGCTCAATGATGCTGCTGTAACCGTGTTCTTTAATAGCATTGCAACTGTCATGGGTCCGACTCCTCCTGGAACTGGTGTTGCAAATGATGCCTTTTGAATAATCTGATCAAATTCTGAATCTCCAACCAATTTCTCATTGAATCTAGATATTGCAACATCAATAACTATTGCCCCCTCTTTTATCATTTCTGGAGTTAATGTGAATTTATTTCTGTCTCCCACTGCAGTAATAATGATGTCTGCAGACTTGCACATCTCTTCTAAATTTTTAGTTTTAGAATGACATGTCAAAACTGTTGCATTTTTTTCAAGCAATAAATGATATAGTGGTTTTCCTACAAGATTGCTTCTGTTAATTAACACTATGTTTTTCCCCTCCAAATCAATTCCATGATATTCAAACATCTCCATCACCCCTGAAGGTGTACATGCAACTAGGACAGCTTTTTTCATTGCAAGCAAACCTACATTGTGTGGAGTCAGACCATCAACATCTTTTATTGGCGAAATTCTTGATGTGGTAGAAAATTCATCCAGTTGTTTTGGCAATGGAAGTTGAATGAGAATCCCATGAACTGAATTATCTGAATTCAGATCATCAATAATTTTGTTTAATTGTAACTGAGTGATATTTGCATCAAGTTTGTGATCTTTGGTTAGAATTCCTACTTCCTCACATGCCTTGTGTTTATTTCTAACATATGTGGCAGATGCTGGATTGTCTCCAATTAAGACCGTAGCCAAACATGGATTAATGCCTTGTATTTTGAGCTGATTTACCGCTTTTTTTATTCGGTCTTTGACTGATTTTGCGATAACTGTACCATCGATTCTAATTCCAGTCATAGGTTTTTTTTGATTTGTAGATATTTAATCCTTGGAATTTTTTAATGAAAATCATAGAAAAGAAATTAAATGGTGTTTTTTATAGTCATGGTATGTTTGTAATGATGGCAGATATCCAACTCAAGGAAGGTGCAGAAGAAGGTTTCAAAGATTGGTTCTCTGAATCAAATAAAGTGTTATCAGGTTTTCCTGGATTTATATCTAGAAGATTTTTGAAATCAAATGACGGGAGTTACAGGATAATTGTCGAGCATGAAAGTAAAGAGACTTTTATCAAAATGCATCAAAGTCCTGAACATGAAAAGATTCATCCAAAAGGACATTCATTCATGAGTGCAGATCCTATAAGAAAAACATTTACTGTAGCTGCTGAATAGATTGAAAATTGAGTTTAATCTAGACGATTATGTTAAAAAAATAAAAAATAAAAATTCATATTTTGATACTTTTGTCAATAGAGATAGTCTTGCTGTAGGCGTGTTGGTTCTTCAGCCTGAAGAAAAAGATACACAGGAACCTCATCAAAGCGATGAAATGTATTATGTGATTTCAGGTAACGGGTATCTCAAAATCAAAGACAAAAATTATACTGTTTCTAAAGGGAAATTATTTTTTGTTGCAAAAGAAGTTCCACATTTTTTTCATGGAAATACCGTGGAACTCAAAGTATTGTATTTCTTTGGAGGTCCTGATTCTTAACTGATAATAATCTGTCTACCTGAAACCTTAATCTTTTTTCTGGCAAACAGATTCACTGCTTCTGGATAAATTTGGTGTTCTTCTTTTAGAATTCTTTTTGATAGTGACTCTTCTGTATCATTTTCTTTAATTTTTACAACTGCCTGAATTATTATTGGCCCTGTATCCATTCCTGTATCTACAAAGTGAACCGTACATCCTGAATATTTTGCACCGTATTCTAGAGCTTGTTTTTGTGAGTTTAGTCCTGGAAATGCTGGCAATAATGCTGGATGAATGTTCATAATTCTATTTTTGTATTTTTTGACAAATTCTGGAGTGATGATTCTCATAAATCCTGCAAGGCAAACAAGTCCATTTTTTGGAGTGACTCCATATTTTGATAGCACTGCCATCACTTTTTTATCATACTCTATCCTGCTTCCTGCAAATCCTTTACTCTCAACAATTTCTATGCTGACTCCAAGATTCTCTGCAATTTTTAGCCCTTTTGCATCAGGTTTGTTTGATATAACAACTACAGGTTTTATTGGAATTTTTTTTCTTTTGATTGATTTTAAAATGGACTCCATGTTGCTCCCACGACCTGAGATTAAAATTCCTAAATTTAACAACTAGTCAATGCTAGATCAAACCTGCATAAAGTCTATGCTAACCTTAGATAAAATACTAGTAATTCCATAATGTGTCATGCAAAGATCGCATCTTCTATTCATTAATAGCATCTATAGCAAGAGATATTGTGTGTTCGTCTGTATAGCCTTGATGCATTTCTAAAATGTTTCAAATTATGTAATTATGACAGTTTTGCATCAATGGATCCCAATATTGCAGATAATGATTGAGGACTATATAATGGAAAAAAGACAGGGAAAATCCTGCAGACCATAAAATACCTAATATTTGGACTAGAGTTATTCTGTGATACTAACGATCTCATGGTAAGCTGGAATAAAATTAGAAGATTACTGCACATCAAAAAAGAAGATAGGTTTCAAGGCGTATTCTACTGAACAGAATAAAAAATACAGCCGGTTTAAGAAATAATCTATCTACTATCAGTTTTTGAATCTGTCTTGTTGCCTGTTTTTGAATCGGCGTTGTTATCTCTAACTCTTGTTGAAAACTCCTTCAAGAATTTATTATATGACTCCATCATGGATAATCTCATATTCAGATATCTACTGAATAATTCATTTGATATGTCAATTTGTGATGCATAAAACTTGGAACCTATCTCCAAATAGTTATCTAACAACTTTATTGATTTTTCATCCATCCCAAAGTTTCCAAATATCTTGTTTTCCAGGGTATAGTCAATATCAAAGATCTCCTCTAACAATTTCATATACTCCCTTGAAAAATCAGAAAAGGACTTTATCTGAAGGGGAATACGAGACTCTAATTTTTGCATTACTTTCATAGTATGTTTTTCCATCACTTCAGAGACTGATGGTTTTATTTCAGACAATACGTCTAAGAATGCTCTTCACACATTTTAACTTGTATTGGTGTAAAGTCATTTTTTGTAGAAAATTCTTGAGATAATTCATGATGGTTTTATTATTACTATTTATACACATCATTGTCCAAATGCAATGATTGCAGCAGATGGAAAATGCATATACATCTGTAATATGTTTTCTGCCTTTTTATTATAATAATAATCCCATTCCATGAAGATAAAATATCCTGGTTACTCTCGCAGATTTTTACTCGCAGAAGATGAAATTCTTTTTAATTATGACATTGACTATGAACATGATAAACGATTTGTTTTGGCGAGATTGCAAATTCTCAAGTTAGTATGGAATAATGATGCATCCACAACGGATAACACATGAATGGAATTCTGTTTATCTCTTTTGTGTGTTACTGGCATAACATATCATAATATGTTTTACCATCTTCCCAGAATAATTATTAGAAAGTGATTGCGTTGAATTCTAAACATTCTCTAGTATTTTTCAGTGCAGGTATTGTCTTTTACTTCATTATGTAGTTCTTTGAGCATAGATATCAACAATTCAACTTCATGTTTCTCTAAATTCTCAATATTGTTTATTTTTTTAATGATCAAAGACTTTGTAGAATCCTCCACTGTTTCCTGTTTTTTTAGTCTTGAGCCGACAAGTCTGGCTCCTAATGCCGAGATAAAAGTACCTATTATAGAAATACCGACAAACATCAATGCGATTCCCATCAGCCTTCCGGCGTCGGTAATTGGAACAACATCCCCATATCCTACAGTAGTTACTGTAGCTGAAACCCACCAAAACGCATCTATTAGATTAGTAATTTGAGCATCTTCGTGAGTAGATTCAATAAAATAAATTCCAATACCACTGCTACTAACAACCAATATAGAAATTACTAATAGATAGATTAGTAGTCTCAATAGAAATACTGGACAAATAAGATACTAAAAACTAAAATATGATTTTCAAAAGAGAGAACCTCCTTGTTTTTTATTATATAATAGTTATAGACAAAACGCTTGTAAGATAATACTCAATATAGTTTTTACTTTTCTTTCCAATTAGAAATGCATGAAGAACTAAAACTTTTCTGATATGTATTAATCGAATTACTTGCAGTAAGGATTTCTATCTTCACAAGTTTCAATATCTTTTTCATGTGTCTCCTGATTTGACTGGTCTGGCTCAGTGATACCAGTACCATGATATCATCATTTCAATTTTCTTTTAAGCAATCATAGTGATTTTCAAAATTAGTTCTAGCACCTTTAAACTGAATATTGGCAATGCATTTAATTTTCTATTTCTTATACATACGCTGCTTGGAAATCATAGAGTTTGTCAAAAACCTAGATCTTGTCTTTTTGGCAGTTTTAGGAGGGCTTTTTCTTGCAGCCATGAATGTTCTAGGGGCGACAAGTGTTTTTCTTGTAAAAAACATCTCTTCTCAAATCATCAATGCATCTTTGGGCCTTGCTGCGGGGGTGATACTAGCTGCAAGTTTCACTAGTTTAATTATTCCTGCTACAGAAATGAGTGGAATTTTACCTGTATCTATCGGACTTGGATTGGGCGGATTTTTCATTTTTCTAGGTGACAAATGGATTGGAAAACTTGGAATTCATAGTTATAGTCCGACTCATAAAATTTCTACACGACGAATGCGTGGAATCATGTTGTTTGTTTTTGCTATTACCAACCCTTCTGGAAGATTATGCTTGGCAGTTGGCGTAGGATTTGGTGCTGAAAACATTGCAAATGCATTGGTGTTAATGTTTGCCATAGGAATTCAAAACATACCTGAAGGGATGGCAGTAAGTTTTTCTCTCTTATCCACAGAAAAATATTCCAGAAAAAAATCTTTTTTTATGGTTTTTTATCTGGAGGTGTTGAAATACCTCTGACTCTTATAGGTGCATTTTGGGTATCTACATTTACAGCGGTACTCCCATATGCAATGGGTTTTGCAGCAGGTGCAATGGTGTTTGTAATAGCACATGAAATAATTCCTGAATCACAAAAAGAAAAAACAAATTCATTGCCCACTATCATGTTGATGGTAGGTTTGATCATAATGCTTATTCTTGATGTTTCCTTAGGTTAAAACTTACAAATGTATGCAATCTATTATTTCCAGATACATGTATTTCTAGTGGAGAGTGGATTAGATTAACAAAAATAATGTGTTAGTATTGATGAGATAATACTTGTAATGTCTGATTTTTATTTATTATTTTGATCCGCTAATACAATATCTCAGCATAATTCATAAATGAAATTCAAATTTTTCCATGATCTGCTATGACATTAACAATATCTGATTTTGTTATTATTCCTATCAATTTTTTACCTCGTATTACAGGAAGACCGCTAATTCCATGCCTAATCATCAAAATTGCGGCCAGATACACCATATCATCTGGAGAAACAAAAAATGGGTTTTTTGTCATAATGTCTTTTGCTAAAAATGTAAGTAAATAGCTCAAATTGTTTACATTGAATTCATTAATTTTAGAGTTCCAAAATATTTCAGCTCTTTCCGCAGGACCCGTAAACTCTTTGTATACATCAAAAGTCTTTGCAGGAACAAAGTCTCGATAAGTAATAATCCCTACGGGGATTTTATTTTTTGATACGATCAATCTTCGGATGTTGTTATTTAGAAGAACACTTTGAACTTCAAAAATTGAGTCATTGGGAGATACTGTGATTACTTTTTTTGTCATGATTTTTGATATTGGTAATCTTGCAGTACTTATCATAAGAAAAGTGGAAACAAGATCTGTTTTTGTAATGATGCCTACTAGTTTATTTTTATGACTCTTTACGATAACTGAACTAATACAGTGCTTTTTCATCAATTTTGCACAATCATAAATTGAGTCATCAGGGTATACGGTAACCAAATCTTTTGACATTATGTCTAGAGCAAGAATTTTTGTAATGGGTTTCCCATTGAAAACTGAAATACTTTTTACAATATCTTTTTCAGTAATAATCCCTATTGGTTTTTCATTAAATTTAACAATCAATCTTCCAATTCTATGTCGTATCAAAATATCTTTTGCATCTAATATGTTGGTATTTGGAGTAATTGAAATAGGCTGTTTGATAATTGATTTTAGGTCTATGGGAGCATTTATTAAAAATTTTGGTTGTCTTTTACGTTTCATCGCAATTCATTATTTATCTAACTGAAACTCGCTTTTTAGGACTTTTTCGTGCAGGTCTATCAGGTTTTTCTTCTTTTAGTTTTGATTTATCTGTAGATATGCTAACACCTTTTTTTTGTCCTTTTCGTCTAACATCGTTTCTAATTTTTTCATCTTTTTTTAATTTTTCCAATTCTTCTGAATTTATTTTACGGGTTATGTTGGAAGTCATGTTTATGTATAGTTAATCTATGTATTTAATCTGATTTTCAATTTCATTTTTGAGAATCTTGATTGGAGTTTAACTGCTAAAACCATCTCTTAAAATCATGGGTGATTCTTGCAATTGTGGTTCTTGTGGTCATGAAAAAATTGAAGAATGTTATACAAAACAATGTGCATGTTGTTTAACTGATCATCAAGGTGCATTTGCAAAAAATAGATAATGTATCATAAATTGTTAATGAATAAACTCTGTCTTAGAAATGTTATTAAAATAACCAATCAACTACTAGCCCTATTGTTCATTAAACATCATATTTCCAAACATTGCTTTTCATCATTTTTATAATTAAAAGAAAATCTTTGTTACCACCAGTGAAAAATAGATATCATGATTATATTTCATAATGTGTAAGGAGAACCATGACGTATTATGTTTAGTATTGAATAAAAAATTCTTTACGAAAAAACAAAGGATATGATAAGAATAGGAGACGGCATTATGCAGAATTTACGAACATATACTATCTCCTTTTAGTCTCCCCCATTATGTCGCCTACTATTTCTTCAATGAGATCTTCTATTGTTATTATTCCTTCAAGTTTTTCTTCATTATTCAGTACCACTGCCATGTGGGAGTCTTTTTTCTTGAGTTCGATGAGGAGATCACTGATTTTATCACTTGAATAAACAAAAAAGGGTTTTCGGGCAATTGTGCTTAATCTAGTTTTATGAAATTCTTTTTCAGGTAGTTTTGCAATATCCCAAATGTGTAATATTCCTACAATGTTTTCAGGTATTTTTGTAAAAACAGGAATGCGAGAAAATCCTTTTTCTTCAATTTTAGATATGACTTCAGATAGAATCTTTTTGCTGTCAAGCGAAAATATCTCTCTTTTTGGAGTCATTACATTTTGAATTGACGTATCATCAAATTTCAGTGCATTGTGTACTAGATTACGCTCTTCTTTTTCTAGAGTTTTTTCCGTATATCCTTGATCAATGACTTCTTTGATTTCTTCTTCTGTGATTGGTTTTAGATGAGGATAATCTCCAGATAATTTCATTATAGTTTTAGTAATGTGTTCTAGAAATATTACAAAGGGATACATCATATAGGTAAAGCCAAGCAACACCTTACTGAATCGCAGAGAGATTTTTTCGGGATTAACATTACAGTATGTTTTAGGTAGTATTTCTCCAAATATCAAAATTACAAATGTCATTATCCCGATTATAATTCCCACACCTTGACTTCCAAGTAACTTTATTGCAACATCTGCAGCTAGAACCGAAGATGCTACATTGACTAGGGTATTGCCAAGATTTACACTTGAGGTCATCATACTGGGATTCATCTTTAACTTGTAGAGCGGAGAAGAACCTGGAACTTGTTGTCGGTATAATCTAATCACTTTGGAGCGCCTTACTCCTACTATGGCAATCTCCAATCCGCTAAAAAGTGCATAAAGTCCTATGAGAATTACTATGGAGATAATTTCAATTTCAACGTATTCCAACTATGAGATGATGATTTTCTGATAAATTAAATGATGCTTAGAATACTAAATTTGAAAACAATCAAGAAATATCTGCATAGAATTTATTTTACTGAAACAGAGATTGTCATCGAAAAATACAATGTGCAAAAGTAACTCTATTTTCCTAACCTCTCAAATACATATACCAAGCATTCCTTGCTTGAATGAATACAATAAATTAATTTTCAAAAGGAGATTTACATAAAAGGATTTAGCAAATTGTTTGTAGACGTCACCCCAAACTGTTCTGGAAACCTATCAAATATCTCCTTTGTATGTTTTTGATCTCGATTTTTACTGCTTACACATACATTGATTGAGAGCCTGCGGCAGATTCTGGAAAGTTTGAAAATATGATTCCTACCAAAAATAGAATACTTGCCGCGCCATATATTGTAGATACTCCCAGTATAATATTCCAGAATGAATCCTATTGATACTATTACACAATTGAGATCAAAACAAAGTAATGGTGAAAAACATACCGGTGTTGATGTAATTAATGGAACTGTTGCAGATTTTGAGAAACTGAAAATTATGGAACCAGTCAAGGTCAAAGAGCAAATAATAAAAGCAGCTACTGAGACTGCAAACATGATATTACGAATTGATAATATAGTTGCATCATCATCAAGAGGCTCTGCAATGCCACCATCGCCAGGGGGAATGCCTGGACTATGTATGGCGGTAAATAGATTACAAGTCTATGACCTGAAGTTAAGCAATGGTGCAAAGAGGATTCAACTTGAAAACATGTTATTAAAAAAAGGACCATCTATTTTACAACCAACACTGGAACCTTTGAATTATTTACTATTCCATGTGCAACACTTCCAACATAGTTTGCTTTAGGTGATCCTAATCCTCTTGAACCAATAACTATGACATCAAATTTACTCTTGCTGGCAAATCCTACTATCGTATCTACGACATTTTTTGAGGAAGCAATTTTTTCATGAAATTCTATTCCGTGACGAGCTGCGCTAGTTTTGGCAAATTCTATGAATTTTTTTCCCTGTTTACTTAGTTGTGCACGGTATGATTTTATGTTTATTTCATATGATGGTGGAAATTCTGGCAATACATGAATTCCTGTGATTATTCCTTGTGATTGTCTTGCAAGAGATATGGCCTGATTTAATCCACGTATAGAGTTTGCAGAGCCATCTATCCCAACAAGTATTTTTTTGTATCTATTTTGAAGCATAATGACACATATTATTTGCTAAATAATAGTATGAACATGAATCTCAATATTGAAATTAACTATATAATTAAATTAAAAGACAAACTAACAACGCTTTATTTCACTAATATATGAGTTGCAAACGTCCAATGTCTTGATTATTATTTGGAATATTACTTTAATGAATTCTTGTAAATTTAGAAGGGCCAAAAACCATCATCTACAACTTCTCCATAAAAAGATCTGACGATTTTAAGACAAATTGGTAATGGAAAAAATCCATGTATCAATTAACATATGTCTTAAACATAGCATACAATATATCATCTGAATTCAAAGAAATATACAGACGTCTAAAATGACATCTTTTTAGAAACTTTATACTAGTCATAATAATTAATTTGGTAATTTTTAGATGGTGTTTTAATTGATATTTTTCCCACAACGAGGACATCTTTTCACCATCTCAAGTTTAGCATATGATTTTTGTATGTCTTTTGATGATAAAGCCAAGCATATATCCCATGGACTAACGACGATATCTTTGTAGATTACATATGGGTATTACATCATATCCATTACTGAACAAAGTTTGTCAGGTGAGAGATCTTCTGTAATGACTTTGATATGATCAAATGTGAATTTGTTAATTGGGACATCCGGTAAATTATCAATATCCTTTTGATATTTTGTAATTCGTGAGAGTCCTTCAAGAATCGTTCTGTCACTGATAAACTGGTTCAATAGTAACAGCAAAAGTTGTACCTAAAGATATGGTTGTGATTACGGTAGAGTCCGTAGTCTAACATTTTACATTCTTTTCTGGCAAAAATCGTGAAATATTTCTTTTAGTAATTGTTCTGTAAACAAGGACCATTTCATTCCCAATCCATGTTATACTATAAAGTGGTGCAGTGACCATTCTGTTCGGTGGTCTGACTTGATTCCTGTTACCTGCATGTAATCTTCTAATGTTTTGATACATCTTTTCAGGTCATATTTTCCCTTCATAAACATAACATTGTCTTTTATGATTAATTTTACTGATTCTACTATCATGTTAATTTCTGTTGTCGTCATATCATTTCCAATTGTCTGATGGTCTTTGTCTTTTCTTTTGTAATAACATGTGATTTTCTTTTTATAACTGATGGAACCAAGTACTTCTATGACGTGTCTTTGCCAATCATGATTAATAAATTAGGATCTTCTCATAGAGTAATCTATTTTGATTTTCAAAAGTGAGAGTCATAGAATTTCCTAAATAATCTGTTGGTGTTTACAGAGTTGTAAAAAACATGGGAAAGTGGTGTCTTAACTGTGGCAAAGTTATGAAAGAACCAGAGTTGACTCACTGTTCTGATGAATGCCTCATGAAATATGTGAAAAAAAGCAAGTCAAGATGAAAAAATGGTAATGATGTAGAGTCTTGTGATGAGTAATCAAATCCTTGGAAATGATTTTTTTAAAATTATCTATGCTGTTCAAATAAATTACAATTTTATATTCATACTAAACTAAAAAATATCGTGATATAGTGTAATACATTGTTGCAGTTTTTTCCAATCTTGAAATTCTAATAAATGATTTTAAATCTAATTGAACAATCCCATGCATGGTAAAAATCACACACAATAAACGAGGACACACTACAAGCATTTTGCAGATAACATATTTGAATACCAAGATAACTTGGCTAAAAACGGAGTAAAGATAGATACCCCTGATTTTTACAATGACGCATTCAAGAAATTCTACAATTCTGTAAGTTCTTCATATTCAAACCAAGCAAGAATAGCTGAAACCGCGCTTAATGTAATGGAGCAAAATCTAAAACTACTTAATGGAAACATGGGGGTTTTTACCGATCTGATGTCATCATTTTATTCATGGTGGACTTTAACGAAAAACTAGAATGAGTTATTTTTTACCAATTTCGGAAAAGTTTCAAAAAAACCTCCGAATAGATAGGAATAATCGATAAAATTATCGGAAACTCTCGGAGAATTTCACCGAATTGATAAATTATTACTCCGAATTGATACCGAAAAGAAAACTGTCGAAACTGAATTGATAAAAAATATCAGAAACACAGTTGTTTCAAACCGCTTTTCCATATCTGTATTCGTTTTAGATGTTATCACTTTTTCCATTTTTGTAATGGTTGTATAGCTACAATCCTCCTCTGAAAAATGGTTGAATCACTAAAACACTAGGCCATAGGTATTTGTATATTTAGTCCAACTCATCCAGGTACACTTCCTCGTTTTCTGAAGGGCCAATCACAATTTGCTCAAAACTGGTACCCTTACACTGTGGACATTCTGTGATTATTGTGACTCCTGCCTTTTTAGAGAACACATTACCACAAGACTTACAGACTCTCAATTCATCCAATGTTGCCATAAAAGAACAAGTGCGCAATCCCTATTTTACATATTGCAAAAATTCAACTCTGGAATCTATACGTTTAGTGTAAGGTATTGGCAATACATTCTATGAATTCTGAACCATTTATGGTGACATATTATGTTACATACAAGTAAGTACAGCCCTCAAAGATGATCTATTCAGAAAATATGATATCTATGAAAAGTCCAGATCTTGGACACGAAGGACATAATATTGCAATGACACTTACCCCCAGGTGACGAGTTTTATCGAGGTAGGGTACATTTGTTGCCTCTGAGTCAGTACAATTTGTATCATTGACAGGACCCAGAGATCCTGTCAATAATAAGGGAGCCAACATGGACCATTGATGAAAAGACAAAGTATGCATTCACCTTCATCAGGGCAGACAAAACAAGCAGTACCTGAGAATTTTCTGGAAATGGAATAGCATTTCATACCATGAAAGACACTCCATTTACCATTCATACACTATTACTCTGGAATCAATTGACAAGTAATCCTCTTTTTTATTTTTTTAATGGTTTTTTTGTATGTTTAATTAAATTCTATAAAACATGACTAATTTTTTAAAACCAGTAAAAGCATTATTTCTTCATCATACTTTTTCTCACCATTGAAAATCGAATATCCCTAATTTCATTTATTATGGTAGATACTTTTTCATTCATCTCATACATATCTAATCAATCTTTTTTTGTGCTTTAGGTTACATATCTGTACTACAATATACTCATGAAAATTATTTATATTATGATTGTTGTGATTTTTATTTTTAATAATTAAGATATATTATCAATTAGATGAGTGAGAATAGTGAATGTAGATGCATTTGATGTTGCATTCTTACATTAAATGGATTATTTTGTAATCATCACAGGACAGTGAATTTTTTGGCTGACCCCGTGAGCAACACTGCCAAGAATCATCTTATCAAATCCAGCTCTTCCATGTGAGCCCATTACAACTAGATCAATTTTATGTGATTTTGCAAAAGATGCTATTTGGTCTGTTATGCGTACGGTAGGAATTATCTTAAAGTTTATTGGAACGCCTGTCTTCTTTTTTGTAGGTTCTATCATTGTTGAGATATTTTCCCGTGCTGCCTTTTCTTCTTTTTTTAGTACTGCCTTGGCGTAACGTGAATCATAGTACCATACACCACGATATTCAGGTTTGGCAAGACATGTGAGAACAGTTAACTTTGAATCATATTTTTGTGCAATATCTAGTGCAATCTTGAATGCATGAAGTGAATATTTTGAACCATCATATGGCACCATGATATTTCTAAAAAGCATGAATATCGACACATTATGAACTATTAAAAACAGATGGTATGCTTATCAAAGATGAAAATAGTTAACAAAAAAACCATCTGATTGTACCGAATTAATTTTTGATTCTGGGCATGAATTTTTACTATGATATCGTATCTTATGTTTACTTGAGATCATAAAAAAATAATACTAATAAGAAAAATAAACTCCATTATTGTTGATGAATGATTATTTTGTTATTGGAAGCCCTGCCTCTAAAAATCTAGCAAAAAAGATTGCAAAAAAACTACAAACAAGATATCTAAAAACAACATTGAGAGTTTTCGCTGATGGAGAAAGTAAACTCACCATTTCAGGACATATAAACAATGGAACAATCATTGTCGTATCTTCCATGGGCCCACCTGTGGATTCCCATCTTATTCAAACTCTATCCTTAATTTCAAAGTCTCGCGAAATGTCTTCAAACGTGATTGCTGTAGTACCATATATGGGATATGCCAAACAAGACAAAGAGTTTCTCAAGGGAGAAATCGTAACAATTTCAGTTATTGCAAAATTGTTCAAAGCAGCTGGCGCAACACGATTAATCGTAGTTGATTTTCACAGTCCAAAGGCGCTTAGTTTTTTTAAATTACCTACAAAAAATATTTCTGTTGTTTACTTATTTGCAGAGTACTTCAAAAAATATAAACTGAAAAACCCACTTGTGATATCCCCTGACCTATTTTGGAAATCCAATGCAGAAAAATTTGCAAAACATATCAACGCAACAGCTGTTGCCATAAATAAACAAAGAAATAGGAAGACAGGAAAATTAGTCATCAAACCACCTTTCCCAAAATTTTCCAAAGGGCAAGACATAATATTCTTTGATGACATGGTGTCTACGGGCAGAAGTATTCTAAGGATAATTCAATCTCTTAATAAAGAAAATTTCAGAAAGTTGTACGTAGTATGCACACATCCTGTTTTTGTGGGAGATGCAGAAAAAAAGATCAAAAAAGCAGGAGTTGCAGAAATCATAGGAACAAACTCTATTGAAGGGAAATTTTCAAAAATTGATTTATCATATATTATTTCTAAAACCATCCTGGATTGGAAATAATAATTTTTTTGTAACATTTAGTTTCTAATCATCTGTCAATTACAAAGGTTCTTTCCACTACTGGGGATTCAGTTATTGTGTGAATTAACATATCGGATTTTTTACCCACGCCTAACGGAGATTGCGTAGAAAGAATGTATTTTACTCTATCGAGTTTGTGGGGTTTTTCAGAATAAACTGTAAACAACAATTCTCCCTTCTCTACAGGATCCCCATTTTTTTTGTTAAACACAATTCCTGCACCTTTGTCTTTTGGAGCACCTGCTGCACGTCCTATTTCTACGATAATTCTATTTTCCATCCATAGGACTTGTCCAGGTTTTTCAGAACGGATAACCAACGAGTATTTTCCAATTTGGATGTCTTCTGGAAGTATTGACGGATTACCACCTTGAGCCTTGATTATTTCTCGCATTTTTTGTTCTGCCTTGCCGGATTCAAGTATTTTTTTTGCAAGCGAGTAGCCGTCTTTTTCTCCCAATAATTCAAATATACTTCCAGAAATATGACATGCTTTGTCGATTAGATCAGGAACGCATTTTTGATTCATTAAAACCTCAAGTGCCTCTTTTGCTTCAAGTGCCGGACCAACGGTATTTCCTATTGGCTGTTCACCAAAAGTTACTATACAATGAGTATGAATTCCTAATCTACGACCAAGCTCCATAATGTCTCTTGCTAGAAGATCTGCCTCTCCTGTTGTTTTCATTTTTGCACCTCTTCCAGTTGGAATATCAATAACAAGATGAGTTGCACCAACTGCTTTCTTTTTACTCATGATGGATGGCAAAAGCAACGGATCTATATGAAGAGAAAATTCTGTTTTCACAAATATGTCATCAGCAGGAGCTAATTCGATTGCACCACCCCATACAATGCATCCATTTGATTTTTTTAGTATCTGCAACATTTTATTTGTAGTGGATTCTACAGGCATCAAAACTTCTGCACGGTCTGCAGTTCCCGCTGCTGAAGTAATGGCTCTGGAAGATGTTTTTGGAATAGTAAACCCTTTTGATGCGATTATAGGAACTACCAATAATGTTGTTTTGTCTCCTGGAACCCCTCCAATACTGTGTTTGTCTACAATGATTTCCTTATCAATTTTGAGGGTTTTACCTGTATCCACCATTGAACGGGACAAGCTTGTTGCCTCATCTAGATCTATTTTGTCTATATGTAATGCAGTTACAAATGCCGAAATTTCGTTTTGATTGAGATTACCATCAACCAAATCCTTTACAATTTCATGTATTTCTGAATACAGTAATTTTTTCCCTGAAAGTTTGTTTCGGATAAATTGAAGTGATTTTGGAAATGGGGCAATGTCTACATCCACTATGGAATTTTGCTTTAAGGAAAGTATTTTTCTAACTTCTTCTGTTACGCCTAGGAATCCCCTTTCAATAGTTGTAGATATGTTGACTATTGCAGTGATTTTCTTTTTTGCTTGAATGGTTACACGCTCAGAGGCATTGATGTTCAATTCATCAGCATCATTGTCATTCAAAAACACGAATGGTTTACCGCCTGAATCAATGTTTAGAATTTTTACTTTTAGTTGCATTATGTGCTATTTTGATATGGAATTGTCTTTTATAACATTGATGAAATATGGTTTTCATTATCCTGTTTAAACTAGTTTTCTAAATAATGGCTAAAACCATTAATTTTCACTGACCAACAAAACATTAAACCAAATTTTGTGGTCTTTGAATGGATCAAAAAACTCTATTAGAGGTTTGAGATTTGCATTAGGGGTTGTAAAACAATCAGGATCATCAGTCAGTGGGTTGAATGCATGCTCTCCTTTAATGTTTATGAAATCTCATCACTCATAATAAATAAAATAAAACAAAGAAGTGATGAGATAGTCAAGCAAGCAGAAGAAATATCACAAAAACAAGGTATAGTTTTTCGGTGTGTTTAAAGAAGTCAGCAGCAATGTTGAAAAAACAATTGTCACTTATTCTAAAAACCATGATGTGGATATGATTGTAATAGGTTCTCAAAGTCCAGATCCGGAACTTGAAATATTTTTAGGCAGTGTTGCCAATCATGTTATCAACAAATCAAAAATTCCCGTAACAAAAGTGAAATAATTAATTTTAATTCAAGATAATAAAATAGTATAAATCAGGCAGTTGATTATCACGGATTACATTTTTAATCAATAAAACATAATTCAAGACATGGTAAAAATATCAGGATCTGTGTGCATAAATTACCCAACGCGTTTTCTAGACAAGGCGGATGACCATTAGACACAATTGTTCGCATTGTGGTTTTGAAAATAACGAGAAAGTATCAAACTAACAACAATCTTCAAAAAATATCCTTCATCTATTTAATGAAAACTAGAGGTATTTTTGATTATTATTTTATTTTCATTTATAATTGATCATTTTTTTATATTGAAATTTGCTGTATTGGTTCAAAATTATTGCTCAGTCTAAAACGACATGGCTGTTGACAGAATTTATACCAAATAAACACTTATCTCACTATTGCGTCAAATATTTCAGTTAAAACTAATTTTGCATTTTTTTCAGGATCCAAAATAGTGTCAATTGTAATGTGTTTTCCTTTTACAGGTTCGTAGATTTTTTTCATTTTTTAATAAACTTCAACACTTGCATCAGAATAGTCATTTTTCCGTTCTTTTAGGCGAGAAATGATGATATTTTCAGGACACATGTATTCTATTACAAAAAAATCTCCTCTGAAAAAAGGATCAAAAATAACGATAAAAGATCACATGTTAAAATTCAAATCTGATTTTCATAAATAATCTTTATTTTGACATTATCTAATTCTCTTTGATTAATTTTTCTAATAGATACTGTTATGTTATTTACCATGTTTTTTTTTCTGTCTGAGTGCGTGGTATTATTCTTTTAAAAAATTATCCCTGAAAATCCCTTTTTGAATGTACAATATCATTGGTTGTTTCAATGAAGATTTAATTTGTAATAGAAAAATATTGTAAGTAGAATTTTTGTATGATTTATGATTCCCAAAAGTGATAATTACCTATCTGTTTAATGTCAAAACTCATTTAAATATAGAAGTGCAGAAAGAAACAGTACTTTATGAAAGATTACCAAATCACAAGGTAAGATGTTTGGCATGTGCCAGGTATTGTGAGCTTGGTGAGGATCAAATTGGATTATGTGGGATTAGAGGGAATAAGGATGGAAAACTTGTTCTTTACGTCTATGGAAAGGTTGCTGCAGCACATATTGATCCAATCGAGAAAAAACCTGCAACTCATTTCATGCCGGGAAGCAAGGTTTTCTCAGTTGGTACAACTGGTTGCAATTGGCTGTGCAAATATTGTATCAACTTTGACCTCAGTCAAAGAAGGAAAATCGAAGGAGTAGATATCACTCCCAAGGAAGTTGTAGACATGACACTTCAAAGAGGATGTCAGGGAATTGCATATACATACAACGAGCCTAGTATATTTTTAGAATATGCAAGAGACTGCGGGATCTTGGCAAGAAAGAAAGGATTGTTTAACATTTTTGTTTCAAACGGATATGGTACACCAGAATCAGTCTCAATGATGAATGAATTCCTGGATAGCATAACTGTTGACTTTAAAGGAAATGGGGAGGAAAAATTTCTCAGAAAATATGTGGGGATACCTAATTCTCAACCCATCTTTGATACGTTAATTGAAATTCGAGATAAAACAAAAATTCATGTTGAAATTACGGATTTGGTAGTTCCTCAAGTTGGAGACAACCGGGAACATGCAAAAAAACTTTGCAAGTTTGTGTATGATGAATTTGGACCAGATATACCCATTAATTTCTTACAGTTTCATCCTTCATACAAGATGATGGAGTTTGAGGCTACCCCTGTTCAAACTTTGGAGAAACATCATGAAATTGCAAAGAAAGAAGGTTTGAGATATGCATATGTCGGCAATGTTCCAGGACATCCATTGGAGCACACCTATTGTCATGAATGTAAAAAAATTGCTGTCAGGAGATACAACTTTGACATTCTAGAATGGAACCTTGATGAGAATAATCAATGCAAATACTGTGGAACTAAAATTCCAATCATTGGAAAACTAAACTCAATATACAAAGAAAGACGATTTGAGTTTGTGTTTTAATTGTCTTAAATTTCTTTATTTTTTTGCTTTGAATTAAAAATTAAAAATAGGCTCAGTGTTTTTCAAATATGGCAACTTTGAACTAGTTTATCTAGTATTACTCTTATTTGAAAATATGGATCCCCAATCGCAAAAAAAGATTGATGATATTATGATTGAGACAAACGAAAAAGTGTCTGCAATTGTAAATGAAATCAGAGACATTAGATTTTCAAAAATGGACGAAGATGAAAAACAAATAAAATGCGATAAATTAAGAGAAGAATTTGAAAAAATCATGATTGAAGAGGAGAAGAAAATAGAAAAAGTGATGGAAGAATTCAAATGAAAATTGATGAAATAGATCCAGATTACGAGACAGTTAAGGTAGACCAAATTGGAATTCTTGATTCACAAACAGGCGCAGTATTGCTCAAAGATGGAAGAGTTGAATTTGTAATGTCTGGTTTTTCATCAGAAGTTGCAAAGATTATTTCTGATTTTGCTAATGGGAAACGTGACGATCCTCCAACAATTTATCGCCTGGTTGAACAAATTTGTGAGGAAAATGAAATCTTTCTAGTCAAAGTCAAAATCTATGAAAGTGGGGGAATTTTCAGGGCAAATCTGTATTTTACTGGAAAAAAAGATATGGTATTTAGAAATTTCAGGGCATCAGATGCTATTGCGTTGGCGACTTACTACAACATTCCCATTCTGGTAAGAAAATCCATGTTGAAAAATATTGAAAAAAACTGAATCTCTAGAGTAAAAGATTAATCTCTTCAAAATTAATCTAATCTACAACTTCTAGAAAAGTTTTCATTTACAAAGCAGATGGAAGACAGATCCAATTCAATGAAAACAAGATTTAGTACATGTATTGGAAATGGAGCAAGTAAGCAAACTGCAAAACGAATTCTAAAAAAGTCAAATCCAAAGTTTATCTAGATATGACTCCAAATAACATTTACAAACAAGTCCTTTGTGCTATTTCTGAAGAAAAAGATCTCAAAGCATTACACCAAAAATACCAATTAAAGGATGCAATTATAAGAATGGATTATACATCTTTGCATTTTGAAAAGTATGGTGATTTCACACAATATGTAATACAACATTTCAAGTCTGGTGTAGATCATCATTTTGCTGGAGTTTCGTTTGAAATGATGGGTGATGATGAAAATACAGAGGAGCCTTCCAGAATCTGTTTTAATCCACGTCCTATTATCTCCATGATCCATACCTGCTCACGAAATAACACCTTCTTGAATTTATGAAGTGATAACTCTTAGAAATGAAAACTGTTTTTTAATTTAGCATGATCTGTTAATATGTTAGATTATAACCCCCCTAGATGTTTTTAGAATAAAATCAAAAGATGGTTGGTCATGAAAGAGATTATTTTTACAAAGCGCACTATTCTTCTGTTGATGACCGGTATTGGACTGGTTCTTTTTTGGAGAGGAATATGGGAAGTATCTGCAAAATTATTTTCAGATGAGATAAGCTTGGTAGTTGGATTGATAATATTAATTTCAGTTGCAGTCTATGAAAGAAGACAAATTTTTCAGTTTTTTGGAAATGGAAGATGAATGATTCTCAGAGAGTAAAATAGAATCAAAAAGATTAGATCTCTTTAGTTAGTAATTATCATTTTTTATCAGTTTACATCAAAAATAAATTTAGTCATACCAGAACTGAAAATCAAGTAAATGTACTTTATTTGGTTTCAGTAGACAGTAATCAGTCATGAGTTCAAAAGATATGCGGGATGAGAAATTTTTAATTGTGGCATTCCCAAGTTTGGGGTTGGTAGGATCTTTTGCGACATCTTACCTGATGACTCAATTACAGATGAAAGATATAGGAGAACTAGAAATTACAAAGATTTCTCCTGCATACAGAATTAGTCAGGGGGAAATCTTTGGACCAGTTCGAATCTACAATAAAGATAACATTTATTCCATTTTAGAAGATATTCCGTTGAATCCAATTGCAGCATATGATTTAATAATAAAATCACTAGAATTTGCTAAAACAAATAACATTAAAAAAATAATTATTCCGCGTGGATTGGAGGTGGGTGAGGACTTCAAAGAGGAGTCTATTTCATATGGTCTGGCAGTCAACAAGAATTCTAAATCACTTTTGAGCGAATATAACTTACCACTTATTCCTGGAGCAACAGTTCTAGGTGTTGATGCAAGTATTATTTCTGCATTAAAGAATTCAGATACAGCAAGTATTGTTTTGTATACTACTTGCAGAATGATGATACCTGATGACGATGCCATAATAAAATCTATTAAGACACTTGCAGAAATCATCAAGGCTAAAGTAGAAATTGAAAAATTTGAGGAAATACTTGAAAAAATAGGCAAGAAGAATCAAAAAATGGTAGAAGAAACTAAAAAATATTTTGAGAATGCATCAGGAACACCTGCATCAATGCCGCCAGCAGGAATTGCATGATTAACAAAAATTAAAATGATTTTTTGGATTTTATTGGATTAGTTACTTGATGGTGGGAAATGATAATTTTACTGTCATGCTGATTCACACATTAGGATGTTGGAAAATCTGATGATTAATTTTCATGTCTAAATAGTATTGAATACCAAAATATTTTAAAAAAATTAAATTATTTTTCTGGCTTTTTGAGCTTTTTTGATATTTTCTTTTCTGGCTTTTTGCTGCTTCTTGGTAGGTTTGTCCTTTTCAGGAATATTCTTTCTAGGTTTTGCATGGAAGATATTGCCTTTGTATTTTTTAATTGGTCCTCTTAGATTACTTAGTATTTTTTTGATTTTAATATCATTTGACTTTAAATGACCATTTTCAACATATGCATCATTTTTGTGAATTAGCCAACAGTGCGTTGCCCAACTACCACTAGATCTTTTTCCCGTAATTCTTTGTGTATGACCAGTTCTGCCAATATCATGAGTACGAAAAGTGTCAAATTCGGATTTTGGACGAACCACTATTCTATAATATTTACCATGAGGCCCCATTCCAGGTTTTTTTCTGGATCGTCCTTCAGGTTGACTTAACTCTCGTTGATGAGAAGTCATGCTTTGCCATTTTTGCTGTGCTTTTTTTACATTTTCTTTAGCAGCTTGAATTTGTTTTGCAGTTGCCACTATGTCGTTGTAATAACATTGTATTTAATATGAGAATCTAAATGTCAGTTTTGATTATAAAAAAGGATTTCAGAATACTCTTTGTTTTTTCTTTTGTTACAGTATATGATTTATGTGAATAATTAAAATTATTTTACTATTGAATGCCTTGAATTGCCTTTATGCTATTTTTTGTTGAATCTAGAATTTCTTGATATGAAAAAGGACATTAAATAAACAAAATGAATATCACAAATCAGAATCAACATAAAGTACAAATCTGTTTTTCGATATAGCGCTCTCAATTAATACTTAAAATAATGACAAGGAGAAAAAAGAGTTATGCCATTTGATGGTTCTAAATATTCTGAAAAAGCATTTGAAAAGGAATTGGAGATTGCAGAAAGGTTTGAATCAAAAATTACAGCAATGACCGTCATACAGTCAAAAACAACTGCTAAATTCTAAAAAGGAAGACCCGAGATAAAAATTCTAAAAAACAGAATGGTCATTACATCAAAATCAATTGGCATTTAGATAAAACAAAGACATTAGTCAAAGGAATAAGTTTTTTTGCAAAAGTGGTTTTACGAACATCGTACAACTCATAAACAATTATCATCATCCATAAGTTAGATATTTTTTGGTTGTTCATAGTCTTTTTTTACAACAAGTATGTCGAATCCCTCGTCCTTTGTAGGGGTCTCAAGATCCTTTAATTGTCTATTAATTGCAACCAATGGAAATTGTTCATTTCTCCTCATCCTCCTTTGATGGAGTAATCCAATAGATGTATTCATAAAAATTCCAATCATTTTAGCATTGTATTTTTTTGCCATATCGATATGCATTTTTCGAATATCTAGTGTAAGATTAGTATCATCAACAACTATGCTCTTACCTTGCTTAAGACATTGTTCAATGTAGTTCATCTCCTTTTTTCTATTGTTGTCAAAATAATAAAGTCGTATTTCTTCATGATCAAAATTTGCTTTAACATAGGTGGTTTTACCACTTAATGCAACACCAATCATCAATACATAATCCATTTACATCATTTGTTAGACCAACTAATTACCGATTTTTAATGAATTAGAAAACATTTCTACACGACATATACATAATGATGACAAACTAATTATCACATCTTGAAATACTTTTTCCTATTCCATATCCATTCCAGGCATTCCCCCTGGCGATGGTGGCATTGCAGAGCCTCTTGATGATGATGCAACTATATTATCAATTCGTAATATCATGTTTGCAGTCTCAGTAGCTGCTTTTATTATTTGCTCTTTGACCTTGACTGGTTCCATAATTTTCAGTTTCTCAAAATCTGCAACAGTTCCATTAATTACATCAACACCGGTATGTTTTTCACCATTACTTTGTTTTGATCTCAATTGTGTAATAGTATCAATAGGATTCATTCCAGCGTTTCTTGCAAGTGCAAGAGGAATAGATTCCATGGCATCTGCAAACTTTTCAACTGCAAGCTGATCCCTCCCAGAAAGCGACTTTGACCAGTCTCTGAGTTTTAGAGCAATGAAAGCCTCAGGAGCACCGCCACCATAGACGATCTTTGGTTTTTCAATTACATCCTTTACAACCATCAAGGCATCATGCATAGACCTGTCTGCCTCATCTATCACTCTTTGGGTGCCACCTCGTAACAATATGCTAATTGCCTTTGGATTCTTGCATCCTTCAATGAATACCCAGTTATCCTCTTCGACTCTTTTTTCCTCCACATTTTCTGCCAAACCAAGATCTACATCATTAAGATCATCTACCCTTCCGACTATTCTGCCATCAGTAGCTTTGGCAAGCTTTGTCATATCACTTTCCTTGATTCTTCTGACTGCAAGCATTCCTTCTTTACTCAAATAATGCTGAACGAAATCATCTATTCCCTTTTGGCACAAGACAACATTGGCCCCAGTTGATTTTATCTTGTTTACCATGTCTTTGAGCATCTGATTTTCTTCTTCCATGAATGACTTTATCTGATTGGGGTTAGAGATGTTCAACTTTGCTTCAAACTCGGTCTTTTTAATCTCAAGTGCCTCACTTATCAGGGCAATCTTTGCATTCTCAATTCTTCGTGGCATGCCACTATGAACGATTTCCTTGTCAAGGATTATACCACTTACCAATTCACTGTCAGAAATTGAGCCGCCTGTCTTTTTTTCTATTTTTATGTTATCCAGATTGACTTTGAATGAATTATTTTTTTCTTCAATCACTTTTAATGTAGCATCAACTATCAATTTAGCAAGATCAGTTGCCTCAATTGATACAAGTTTTGTCTGCATTGATGTGTTTGCAATCTTCTCAAGGATCTCTTTATTTTTTGATTCGATGTTTATTGTGATTTCAGACAAAAATTCAATTGCTTTTTTTGAAGCTTTTTTGTAACCTTCGGCAATTATCACAGGATGAATTTCATCATCAATTAATGATTCTGCTTTTTCAAGCAGAGCGCCTGCAAGAACAACTGCAGATGTTGTACCATCTCCTACTTCACTGTCAGTAGCTTTCGCTACCTCCACCATCATCTTTGCAGCAGGATGTTGCACCTCGATCTCTTTCAGAATGGTTGCACCATCATTTGTAATTGTAATATCTCCAAGAGAGTCTACAAGCATCTTGTCCATTCCTCTTGGACCAAGACTTGTCTGGATTATCTCGGCAATAAGCTTTGCAGCTCTGATGTTATTTCTTTGAGCATCACGTCCACGTGATTGTCTTGTTCCTTCTTTAAGCAAAATTATAGGAACACCCTCTGGTGTAGTTCCAACTTGAGACATTATATTTCCTGATTTTGTTTTGATGTATTTATTGTTATGATATAATTTTCATTTTTGAAATCATATTATTTTGATTGCAAAACAAAAACTTGTACTTTTTTATTAAAATTAGACAATTGGGAGATAAAACCAAATTTGAAAATCTGCAAAAAACATTAATCTATTTTTTAGCATACCGTTACTATGAGTAATGAAAACAACGAGAAAGAGAGAAAAGAGATTGTACCATTTTGGCGTTCTGGATTTGGTGAACTAGACAAAGTCTTTGACAACTTTAAGCGAGACTTTGAACATGCATTTGCTCCTGCTTTTACAGCAAAACCTCTCCATCTATTTGACGCTACAACTACATGTGATTTGGTAGATGAGGGAGACAAGTTTGTAGTTACTGCAGATATGCCTAGAATAAAGAAAGAAGAGGTCAATCTTAATGTTGGTGATGACTATATTGACATTTCAGCAGAACACAAGGAATCTGATGAAGAAAAGAAGAAAAAATACATCAGAAAAGAACATAGCGAGATATCAATTCATCGAAGGTTGTCTCTTCCTCAAAGAGTAAAGTCATCTGATGTCAAGGCCAAACTCAACAATGGAATACTCACAGTTGAGATTCCAAAGGAAAAACCAACTCCTCAACCAAAGACTACAAAGATTCAGATAGAATAAAAATTCTATCTATATTTTTTACATTACAAATACCAAAAAACTTCTTTAGATCTGAATCATACACATAATTTAGATAAAAAAACTAGTCATTAGATAATACCAAATAATTTCTTAGAATGTCTACACTAAAGTAATTCAAACTATTGGTTCAATCACTGACTTACAGCATTCATCTAATAATTCAGCATAACGCTTTGCATCATATTCTATTAGATTTTTTTTATTATCATGTTGTCTTGTAAGTTCTATTGGCGTTACTCGCTTTGATTTCTTTCTAGAATAATCATTGATGATATATCGTATTTTTTGACCCTGTACTATCTCTTGTTTTCCTTCCCATTTTAGCTGATTTACTGCATCAGCCTGGATAGTGTTGCTGATGTAGGTTCCAGTTGATCTTGTTATTTTGTTGGTAAATACTAGCTGCTCTAATGGAACTTCATATTGGAATAACTCTTTTTCATGCCTGTTCTGGATTAATTTTGCCTCAGATATGGCCATTTTTAGTTCTGCAATAGTCTTGCAGGATGAAAACACCTGCAATATCTCCATCTGACATTTTTTGAAGAATACAGGAGTATCTCGTCTCCTTGATTCGATTCCTCTTATTTTGATGGAACCATCTGTTTTGGCGCCAAAGTATCTGTTTGGAACTGGGATAATTTTATTTTGTTTTGATGGCAAAAACACAATCCAGTTGTAAATATCAAGTGACATATCAAAGCCTGTCTCTTGTTCTATTGATTCTTGTAATTTTTGATAATCATTTCGTGTTGCATCTTTTTTGTAAAGCCATAATGAATCAACTATTCCGTGCAATACTTGAAAATGATTTGTTTCTGCAATCTTAATTGATTGTAGCAATAACTGCCGTGCAAATGAACAAACTGCCATATGAGCATCTATTCTTCCAAATTTTGCATTGTTAAATCCGAGATATCCAAAGGATGTAACCAGAATCCATTTTAGTGCCGCCTTTCTTGCCTTGTATGTTTCTAGTAATATCTCAGAGTCACTCTTTGTTGCATCAAAACTATCTATCAAATCAGTATACTTTTGTCTTTTTTCTAACAAAATATTGATTGATTGGGGTACAATTCCTTCTCTTTTGCAGATGTAATAATCAAGCTCAGGAACAATAATTTTTGAATCCAAATTACAACAGCATTTACAGTTTATTGTCTCAGCTGAGATATTCTTTTTTAGCATAATATTTCCAAAAAGTGATACAAAATCAAGTTCTGCTACATTTTCATACAGTCCAATCTTGGGTTCTAGTATCAATCCTCCTCTATCACCAATCAGTAAATCCATTCTTGACTTGAACTGTTCTGCAACAATTGGCTTCCAAGGAATTAATAATTTTCTTTTTGTTGCATTATAAAACTGGACAGAACTCATACACTTTCCAATTGATGCACGTGATGCAGTCTGCAACGGCAGACGACATGTTCTTGCTATTTCAAATAGTCCTTGTTCATTTTCATTTGACTGTTCATGCTCATAAAAAAAGCAGTTTGATGTATCTATGTGAATTCTGCCTAGAGTCTTGGCAGCAGTTGGCTTGTAGTATATTTGGCCATATGCAAAAAATGAGTTTCCTTTCCTTTTTTGAGTTAAAATAGGCATATTTTTCTCTCTTCCAAGTACTAGTTTTTCTGAGATTTCATTTACTTGTGCTCTGTGTATTAAATATGGAAAGTCCCAAGAATCTCCTTTCTGAGTTATTATCAAATCAGGATCTATTCTATGAATTATCTTGATGCATTTTTGAATCATCTTTTTTTCAGAATCTAGTTGAATTACTATTTCATTGATTTGAATTGATTCTATTTTATCTGAGAATTGTGCTAGTCTTTTTTTCTTTGCTTGATTATTGCTGTTATCTGTTGGTTTGATGACATTTACTTGTAGTATGACTTTGGAGAATTTTGGTAAAATATAGTCAGTATCATGAATCTTATCAAGTGTAATCCACTTGTTATTACAGTCTATCTTATATTTGCCTAATACAAACAGATCATTTTCATAAAGATATGTTTGCTCAGGTGGAATATCTACATTGTATAACCTATAGACTCCATATGGTTCTGATTGCTCAATCTTTTTTGCAACTGTAACAAGACTTTGTGAATTCTTTACTGTAATCTTTAGGACTTGCGATTTTCTCAGATCAGACACTTTCTCAAATCGATACACCAAAGAAAAACTTTTGACAAATGGTTTTATCATTGTGTTTGATAATATCCTTTCCAACTTTGACTGGTTATTTGATGCAACGTATAGTGATGGACTCCACTCTTTTTCTATCCTGTAAGTTTTCCTGTCTGCATCTTTAATCCAAAGTATTATCTTGTTGTTTATAGAATAGATATCAAAGAGCCATCCTGTGATGTTTTGATGAAAATCATTATTGATTTTGCTACTGGCATTACTAGTATCTTCTTTCTTAGTCATTATTTTTTGTTCTTTTCTTGTAATAGTAGAAATTCTATCATCTTTTGCTGTGTCAATACTAATGACATTAGCAGTGATTCTGTGGAATAATTATCTCCTTTGATGTTAATTGCATTGGTATATCCATAACAATCTTGAATCATTTTTTCAAACAATACCCTGTCTTCTTTTCTTAGTGTGTCTCCAAAGGACTTCCATGATTCAATCTCTTTTGCAAGCAGATCATCGTTTGGAAATAGGCTCAATTTTGTAGATTTCCTCCTCTTTTTTGCATAATCTCAGAGAGTTGTTTGTAGTGATGAAAAATCACTGACATGAGTAATGGATGTATCACAATTAGCTTGTGTACCATCATTCCTGATGAGATGTACAGTTTTGCAAAAGAGAACATGTCATCAAATGTCTTTTTGTCTTGTTTTGGAAGTTTTGATCTGAATTTTCTCCATCTCTTTTCTTCTTGAGATAAAGCAATGCGAAATGACGGAATAGTTCTACCCATTTGTTATTTTTACTCTCCTTTAGATGTGGTTGTTGTTATTGTTATAGATATTATCATCAATTGATGTTAATTGTGTAATAGTTTCTAGTTCTTTTCTATCTAGTGTGATCATTTGTTGATTTATTTTATTATAATTATTATTTGTGGTGATGTGAATTGACAGTGTGTTGTCATGTTCTGCTTTGATGTAAAGTTTCATCGAGAATAATCTATCTAAGAATTTTTCATATTGGTATGCTCTAGTATTTTTCTCCGTATTTTTATTTTCTAGTGAGACTATGACAAGACATTCTTTTTTTATTTGTTGCAATGACAAAATTATCTGCTTGATAATTAGTTTCATCTCTTGTTCCTCTAAATATGCAGAGTCTTTGTTTGTAAAAAAATACAATAAATCTGAAAGTATCACTATCTTGGTGTTGTACTGTCTAACTGCTTGTGCCAATTCGTTTGTTATCAAGTCTGCAAGCTGATAAACTGTAAATGCACGTGATGAAATGATATTTTGTAATACTTTATTTACATTCATTCCATATAGTTTTGCAAACTCTGTACACTGATAGATATCCGAACTGTTTGCACCATCAATTAATAGTGCATGTGAAGCATCAAATCCTCCATATCTTGCAGGCATCTGTGCCCTTACACATAATCTTTCTATAATCTTTTGAGTATGAACTCCTGAAATACAGGCTATCTGGTTAGTAGAAAGAAAGTGTAGAACAGAATCAATCTTTTGTATTCCTAGTGTGAGTTTTGGAATCGATGAGGCTTTTTGAAATATGGTTTTTTGAGATTTGGACTGATGGTAAATTAGTACTGATGAAGAGATTAGTGGCTGAATTTTTGGTCTTTTTTGTAATGTGTCACGTAATGGCATATCACAATATGGGCATGGTTCTGCAGTCACTCCACCACGAAAGTCAAGATCGCTATCTGATTCTTTGAGGATATTGTTGCAATTTTGACAATAGTATTGGAGTACAGTATGCTTCATTTTGTTTTATCGTTACATTTTGATTAATAGATCAGGGTAATCATAGGATAACCTATGCAAGGAGTTATTCTAAACGTGTATGGATGATAGTTTGATCATTGTATCTAGAATAAAATTAAGATTATTTGGAAACTTAATCCTGCCTTCTTATGTTATCGTAGAACTTTTTGATTCTGACATAGTTTTACAGCATGACCCAAAAAGTAACTCTGTATAGCATTCATGCTTTCTAGCATCATTACTAGTGTGTACGGAGGATAATTTTTAAAAAGATTAGTGCAAAAACAAGTATCATGATCTCTAAATCAACATGATCTTTGTAATATTGCATATCTATGTACAACACTTGTCTTTCAATCTAATTGCATTATGATTATAGATTCTTTTGTTGGAAAAGTGTTTGATCTATGGTTAATGTATACAGAACCTGTAATTTATATCAAATTCCACTGATTTCATCTTTGTTGCCTAGACAAGTAAGAATGACTAAAAATGGAATTTTGTGTGAAATTAATGAAAAACGAGTCTATATGGATCCAAAAAACAGTGATCCTGCTGGAATTAATTTTGTTTCACATGCTCATATTGATCATCTTCCTTCAAAAAATGGCGGAACAATTCTGTCCTCAATTGAGACAAACGAAATAGCTAATCTACGTGGATTTAAAATGGAAAATCATGTTGATTTCCTTGATGATTTTTCATTGATTGACAGCGGCCACATTCTTGGTGCAAAAGGACTTTTATTTGATGATATTTTTTACACTGGTGATATCTGCACTAGAGATCGTGGGTTTCTCAAAGGTGCAAAAATCCCAAAATGCAAAACTCTCATTACTGAATCTACGTTTGGTTTACCTGAATTTATTTTCCCTAAACTTGAAGATACTTTAAAGTACGTAAATGAGTTAATTTCTGAACTCTATGGTAAGGGCATTCCTGTAATCTTGATGGGATATCAATTAGGAAAAGCACAAACAATTACTCAGTTGTTTGGGCATTGGGGACCTCTCTATCTCCATGATTCTGTAAAAGATATGAATTTACTTCATCAGAGATTGGGAGTGCATCTAAATGATGGCCTTGGACATTCTGAAGCTGAGAAAAAGGGGCTACTTGATAAAAAGCCATGGATAATGGTCGCACCAATGCTATCTAGGAAAAATAAATTTGTTCAAGAAATGAAATCAAAATACGGTGCTGTAACAATTGGATTCAGTGGTTGGGCACAATCATCAAGATTTTCTTTTGGAAGAAGAACTGATTATTCAATTCCAATGAGTGATCATTGTGATTATAATGAACTTTTAGATATGGTTGTAGCTTCTGATGCAGAACAAGTATACACTATACATGGTTTTGTCAAAGAGTTTGCAGACGATTTAAGAAAAATAGGAATTAGTGCTCAACCCTTGCTTGAAAATTCTTTAGATGATTTTACTTAGAAAATTTACGGCATTCACAACTAGCAGCTAAACATGTCTCTGTATTTCTTATATGGTCATGCGAGAAATGTTTACACTTTTCATTTTTACATATTCTTCTTTGTGCTTCTTTTTGTACTACTGCTTGTGCAATCTGGTTTGCCTTATCTTTTGAGTACCCTTTTTTATCAATATAGAAATGAACAATTTGGTTGTATAGCAAATCTGGTTTGAACTGTTTTTCTAACATGAGAATGTCTGGTTAATCTGGTTCTACATTATATTAAAACTCATGCAGCAGAGAAGTATACTTTTATTTAAAAATTCAATAAAGTCTGATGCAACTAGAAAGACATATCTATATTATTTGAATAAATTTTTGAACTTTTATCATATCGAGGACTATGATTCCTTGGCATATATTGAAACGGAAATAATACAGATCATTGTTGAAGACCACAATGTACTTGAAGAAGGTAAAATCCACAAATTCTATTAACTTGACACTTACTGCCATCAAGGCATTTCTTGATTGCAATGATGATATTGATTTTAGATAGTTTGACGTATTGTGATAATAGCGCCTGACTACAATAACTACCAAAAAGTCTCCAAATCTCAAGCACTGTCCTGAGTGTGACAAGACAATCAGTGTAGGTGTGGATATCATAAAAAATCCAAATGACAAATGGATTCATCGTACTTGTTATGATGAACTAGAATGTGATAAAAAAAGACAAATAATATGGCAGGTGAGTTTTGGAATCTGGATGATAATTAGTAAAATCTTTAAAATTTAAGATATATTGATTTCTATGTATATTCTTAATTTTTGATCAGATCTAATATTGTGTTGATGGTTCTCTGATTCTAGCAATCTAGTTTTATTGCGAATATCAGTCATCTATAGATATTCTTGATCAATTAATTTAATATTTTTTATCCTATCAAATAGACATTCATCTGCACAGTGAGTAAGTTCAGAAACTGAACTATCCTATGATACGTTAATTCAAAACAAGAACAACATGACACTAAAAAATTAGGTGAGTCCTAAGTATCTCCATACATTATACATATTGAATAAACATGAGCACATACAACATACAACAACAAATCTCTGAGAACACAAAGATAAAACTCGGAGTAGTAGGTTGGTTGCCTTGCCTATAGCTGCTGCAATGTATTCTTCTGGAAGCATTGCATCAATAGAACAAGTGCCACAAATCCTCACCAACGGAGTATTTCCAATCGGATTTACATTGCTATCTTGGGGTATTGCAGTAAAACTGGCAATAAAATTGAGAAAGTAGAGTTCATCTGCTTTTATCAATTCTTTTTACTTTTCTATTTTCATCTAAAAGATACTGATGATTCCTCCGTTTACCTTTTAAACAAATTTTGTAAGTATTGATTAATGAAAATACAGGATATGAATGATGAAAAAAATCAATTCATGAAATTGCAATGCGGATGTGCTGTTGATAATTTTGAAGGTACTCTACTAACTGAGTGCACAGATCACATACAGGCAAATTTCATGAACTAAATTTTTTTAAAAAATTTATAGTGTAAGATTTGATCTTTTCTAATGTCCTGTAGGGGAATCTGCCACAGATACAAGGCTGAAAAACCAGCACTTCCTGCTACAAGATATGGTAATGGCCAAAAGCGATGTAACACATGTGATATGTTCATAGAGTGGGACGGCAATCACTGTCCGTGCTGTGGCAGCAACCTTAGAACAAAACCAAAAGGTACTGGATCAAGGCATCAACTGATGATCATACAACAGATAAAAAGAATCTAAGAGATTTTTTGCATAATATCAAGTGTAAAAATTATCATATTCAGGATTAATTGAAAAATAGGTCAAGATGGAGGTTTTTGATATAGCACATGCTCTGAGATTATCTTCAAGACCTATCAGTTTTGATCCCGTAGATAGTGTTACTTATTCAATATTGATAATTCACACACATGTGATTTATTTTTCATACTTATTTGAACAATCTATTAATTCTAAAACAGCATACATACAGTATGAGCAAAAAAACTGAATCTCAGTTAGACCATCAGGATGAAAAATTATCTATCTGCGATATTATGAAAGAAGACACATCTGAGGTGATCAAAAAAGTGGAGTCACAAGTACCCGTACTGTTCCAGAATTATTCTGATATTTATACGCAGTATCTTCATTCACTAGATGACATCTTTGGGACGTGCTACATTGCTGAAAAAGAATTCTTTGACAAACTTAACCTAGATCAGTCAATATTGAGGCAAATCAAAGAAAATTCCAAAATCATCAAAGAAAATTATTTCAAGAATATTGAAACGTCAACAAAATTCTTTGATCAATACACCAAGATGAGAATGGAAATGATAAAATCATTTGACACATACATGCACACTATTATGGAATCTTATGTCAAGACACTGTCACAGTTTAACAAGTATGTGGAAAAATCATAAATTCAACGCTGGTCAAAACAAGTTAGTATGTCTGAATTCTATATTAACCCCTGATGCAATGGTAATAATCTGCAGCATCATATGAATAAAAAAACCAAAACGACGTAACACAAGAATAATTTTTAAAATTAGAACTTCCTAATTAGGATAATCTAATTTTCGTATTGTTTTTAAATCCATTTTTACATATTACATTCTATGGAAAACAAGATCTGTAAAATTTGCAATTCTAAACTTGAAGTGGAAAGAGTATGCAAAGTGTGTGAAGAGCCAACAAGATTATTCTGCCACACTTGTGGGATGATGGCAGAAAAAAGAATGCATCCTGCATGTATGATATTGGATGTTAATTCAATGTTGGTGCAAACTCAGTCCCACTAAAATTATTTTTTTATAATTTGTTGACATCCTCTTTGTATTTGCTTTTGTGTTGTATGTACTATTCCACGATTCTATTTTTTTAGTATCTGTCTGCTGCCATTTTGATCGCAGCGTCTGTAAAAGTTGAAACGCTTTATTATAATATTTATTTAATTAGAATAAATGATTTTGATTACATGTAAGTAAAGACTATAACATAATAGTAATTTTCAAAGCATAATCATGAACATCTTGAAAAAATGTTTGCACTGCGGGGAGGGGAAATTTGTAAGCAAGTTTGAAAAATTATGTTCGTTCAAATATGCAAGCAAGATATCGTAAATTCATGATCTGTTATGATGATAACAAATCATAGAAAAATTATTTTATATATTAGATACATTTGATTATGATCTTGTAGGTGGTCATAACACTATTTATTGTCACTACTGACATGATAAATTTTTTCTAATATTGGAGTTTTATTTTATAAAACATCAAAATAATTGAAAAGTGAAAACATGATACATAATTTTATTATAAAAAACTAACGTACTCTGGTAATTTCTGAACGCAAAATGTCATATGCTTTTGATGCATTCATCTCATCAAGTACTATTATTATACTGTCTTGACTAAAATATGCATTAAGAAGCTCAATCCCTTCTGCATGTAAGACTTCTGCCACATAAGATACAATATCTGAACGATTCTGATTTTGTGGAATAGTAATTTTGATCTTTGCAAGTCCGGTACTAAATATATTTTCTCTGTTTGGATGATGCTCAAACATCTGACGAATCTCATCTATATCTTCGGTGAGAAATCTAAATGAATCAGACACTCTGAAGAATTCGTAATTGTCTGTAATCTTGGAAAATTGGTTTAAAATTGTTGTAGGATCCATTTCCTCAGAATCTTTTATTGAAAATTTTATATCTACAATCCCATCAGTCAACGCTAATCTGGCATTTTTTAAAACAGATTCTTCTTTTACTTCTTGTTTGGTCTCAAACGAATCGGCATATCTTTTGATTGCTACAACTATTGTGTTTAGGTTAACAGAATTTCCCAAGATTCGTTCTATTTCTGGTTGAATCTTTACTGCTAATGCTGTGAAATTTATCAAATCCATTTTCATACAATCATAAATTGATCGATTTCTTGTAATGATCTCCTTTACGATTTCTGGTATTGACATATTTCTCTTCCTCAAATACTGTAAAATTTTATCACATATAATAGCATTATGTAATAAAACTAATTATTAACGTAAATATTTATATAATGTAATGTATATTACATACACTAGGTGAATATGACAATGTTCTTTGATGACGAATTTGATAGAATCTTCAAGAGAATGTCCAACTCATTTATGAATTTGGATGATCTTTTAGATGATGCAAGAAATACTGGCTCTATTTCCGGTCCATATTATTATGGTTATACAATGACCATTGGACCAGATGGAAAGCCAATAGTAAAGGAGTATGGGAATGTAAAGCCAGGGTTACTTCCAGGCTCTGACACAAGAGATCCTGTAGTGGATACTGTTGTTGATGAAAAAGAAAAAACTGTGAAACTCATAGCAGAAATGCCAGGAGTTGAAAAATCAAACATCAATGTAACTATTGAAGAAAATATTGTAAAGATCAAGGCAGAACAGGACAAAAAGAAATACCATTCTCAAGTACCGTTACAAATTAAGGTTGATGAGAATTCTGTAAAAGCATCCTACAAAAATGGCATACTAGAAGTTACATTGAAGATTCTAGAAGAAGAAAAACCACGAGGCAAAAAGGTGGAGGTGGAATAGAACAACCTCTATTCTATTTTTTATAGGTGATAATTAAGATGAACGAAATTGAATTAAAAATTGATGAAATTCCACAACAACATGTAGGACGTGGAAGAGCCATAGTTGATCCTAAAATTATAGAGGATACAAACTGGAGTACTGGTCAGATTTTAGAATTAACATATAATAAAAAATCACATGTTAAACTTTGGCCTGGATCCCCCGAAGAATATGGTGCAGGAATAATCAAGATAGATGGAATTACAAGACAAAACATTGGAGCAGGGATAGGAGATAAAATAAAAATTAAAGATGTAGAGGCAGCAGATGCAAAGCAAATAATTCTATCTCCCACTGAAAAAATTCAAGCAGAGGGATTACAAGATTACATGATTCACAATTATCTTAATCATGTTTTTACTACAGGTGATACAATATCCCTTAACACTCAGATGGGAGGAAAGGTACAATTCATTGTTACCAGTACAGAACCATCAAAACCAGTTATTGTGACAGAACAAACTGTTTTCAAACTTGGTTCGATGACAAAGGCAGTAGATGCAACCATCCCAAGAATTACGTATGATGATCTTGGAGGTTTAAAAAATGAAGTACAGAAGATTCGCGAGATGGTAGAACTACCAATGAGGCATCCTGAACTATTTGAGAAAATTGGAGTTGAGGCACCAAAAGGTGTTTTACTTTATGGCCCTCCAGGTACAGGTAAGACCTTACTTGCTAAAGCTGTAGCAGGTGAAACTAATGCTAACTTTACATACTTAAGTGGACCTGAAATCATGGGCAAATACTATGGAGAAAGCGAGGAGAGAATCAGGGACATATTCAAGCAAGCAGAAGAGAACTCCCCAAGCATCATCTTCATTGATGAAATTGATTCCATTGCTCCAAAGAGAGAAGAAGTTACAGGAGAGGTGGAAAAAAGAATAGTGTCTCAATTATTGACATTAATGGATGGAATGAAGGCTAGAGGTAAAGTTGTAGTAATTGCAGCTACCAACAGGCCTGACTCTATAGATCCCGCATTAAGAAGACCAGGTAGATTTGACAGAGAGATTGAGATTGGAATTCCTGATGAGGAAGGGCGTAATGACATACTTGCAATCCACACAAGAGGAATGCCAATAGATGATAAAGTAAACTTGGATGATATTGCAAAAATAACCCATGGTTTTGTTGGAGCAGATCTTGAAATTCTTGCAAAAGAAGCTGCAATGAGATCATTGCGAAAGATACTACCTGACATTGATCTTGATCAAGACAAAATTTCTTCAGAGATTCTTCAAAAGATCAAAGTTACTGAAGATGACTTTAGAGATGCACTAAAAGAGGTAAAACCATCTGCACTGCGAGAAGTGTTAGTGGAGATTCCAAACGTTACATGGGATGATGTAGGAGGATTAGACGACCTTAAAGAAGAACTTCGTGAAACCATAGAGTGGCCAATTAAACATAAAGAAGCATTTGATTATGTAGATGTAACAGCACCAAAAGGAATCTTACTTTATGGCCCTCCTGGAACTGGAAAGACTTTGATTGCAAAGGCACTTGCAAAAACAACTGAATCCAATTTTATTAGCATCAAGGGTCCAGAACTACTCTCAAAATGGGTTGGTGAGTCTGAAAAAGGAGTCAGAGAAATCTTCAGAAAGGCTAGACAGGCAGCACCATGTATCATATTCTTTGATGAGATTGATGCACTGGCACCACGGAGAAGTGGTGGTGATTCATCACATGTATCAGAAAGCGTTGTATCGCAAATACTAACAGAGATTGACGGATTAGAAGAACTTCATGATGTGTTGATTGTAGGTGCTACAAACAGATTGGATATTGTAGATGATGCACTGCTAAGACCTGGAAGATTTGACAGAATTATCAGAGTTCCAAATCCCGATGCAAAAAGCAGAGAAAAAATATTCAAGATTCATACCCGGAAAAAACCCCTTGACAACAACGTGAATATTTCTGAGATAGTTGAGCGTACAGATGGATTCAGTGGTGCTGAGATAGAGTCAATTGCAAACAGAGCAGCAATTAGGGCACTCAAAAGATATGTTGAAGGTAAATCACAAAACTTTAAGGAAATCAAAATCACTCAAGAAGATCTGCTTAATGCAATTGAGAAGATAAGACCAACTCTGCCAAAAAAAGATGATCAGAACACTAAAGATAAGGACACGTTAACTGCAGATACAAAATAATTTCTATTGTAGTATCAAATACACAATAATCTATGTATGGTGTCATAATATTATGTATAAGAAATTCTATACTTTATTGGCTCTTTAGTATTCTAACTGTAGAAATAATATCATGAGTTACATAGAAGAAAATTCCAACGTAGAAGATTATTTTAGTTCTAGAGCAAACAAGAGATCAAGAAATACTGTAAGATGCACACTTTCTGTTTTCAATAGATATTGTTTAACAAAGTATCAGAGAGATGCTCAGACTGTCGTAAAGGATCTAAAGAATGAAAATAATGAGAAAATATACACGATGGCAAATCCATATGTAATTTGGTTAGGACAAGAACATCCCGAGATTTTAATCAAAATTGGTAGGCACGAATATGAAAGACCAATGAAAGCTTTGCATCCATCAACAATCAGAAATTATGTAGGTCATCCCAAAGATTATCTGGAAGAATTGGTGGGTTTGAGATTTCTGATAGAAGATGGAAAAAAGAGTTAAGCTTCCAAAGATGATTTCTGAAGATCCTGAACCTTTTAGACCTGAGGAAGTTAGGATTTTACTTGATAATGCTTCTCCAAAAAAGGGATTTCTCTATATGGTTCTCAAAGATTCTGGAATGAGAATTGGAGAAACGTTACAGATTAGAAAAAAGGATGTAGACTGTACAAAGAATCCTGTTGAGATAAAGATTCCAGCTTGGGCTACAAAGACCAAGAAGGGAAGAACTGCTTACATTACTAGGGAGACTGCCCAATGATGAGGAGAAGATTAAATGAAATCAATGAACATGGTGAGGTTCTTGAAAAACATCTTCTAGATTCCTCTGCTGAAGAATTTGATATATCTCAAATAACTGCCAAAAGATACCTTGATGCAATGTGTTCTTCTCATGGATGCCTTGAGAAAGTCTCTAGGGTGAAAAGTAGCATAATTAGAATGAAAAAAGAGGATTTATGGCATAACCTCTTTTTACATCATTATGAATTCGAACAATTCTAAATCAAATGATTCAAAAATACTTGAAATTCTAACTACTAGTAATTTAGACTACTCAACTGAAATAGATCGTTTTTTAAAGTCAGAATAATTTCTTGAAATATCCAACTTTAAACATTGCCAATATCGCTAGTTTCACGCAAGTCACCATCAGGAAGAATCTCTATTTGTCTAACGAAGATTTCCCCATCTTTAATTCCATGTAAATGAATTAAACCTAAACCTGGATCCTTTTCAAAATGTAAACAAATTTCAAAATCGTTAAGATGTAACCTATAATGGTGATTATCCTTAATTTCCATATTAGTTCAAAAAACCTCCAAAATTTTGATATTTTTTTGAACGAAGTGTATTCAAAATTCTAGCATCTACATCATTCCAATCATAAAGGAAATTTTCGTTAAAACATACATTGACATATTCTTGTAATACTTTTTTACCTAATCGGTATCTAGGGTTATTTTCATCATTTCTACCATTTGCTAGTAATGCACCAACTAATTCTTTATTGGTAGGTTTATGTCAAATAACCAAGTAATTTTATCACCATCAAACAATCTACCTTTTGAGAAAGTAATTGTTTCAGGCATTTGTTCAGTTAGAGACACACTATATCATAGGTAGGGATATTTATATAATGAAAACTTTACATATATGTAATGAAAGCTGATATATCAATATCTGATAGCACATTAATTGATTTTTTAGAATTGATATTAGAAAACGGTCCACAGACAGCCTATGCTATGAGAGAAATAGCAGGAAAATCATATGGAACAACTCATCTTTATCTTAATGAAATGGAAAAGAGACAATTACTAAAAATTTATGATGAAAAACCTCACAAAAGTGGAAAAACTAAGAAATTTTTTGGACCAACCATTACAGGAATAATGGGTGTTTTTTTGTATAATTTAGAATTTCAAGAACAGGAAATAGAAACTAAGGATAATGAAAAAGAAATGGAAGACCAACTTAGAACAATATATCATAAATGGAAACATATCAAACCATTTACAGAAGAAATCAAAGAGTTTGCAGGTTTTTCAGAAGAACAAATTCTGAATGATCCTGAATCAGAAACATACTTCATTAGATACATGCATTTTTTCATAGGTTTAGCTAGTCAAGCAAGTAGATTACAAGAAGAAAGTATACAGGATAAGATGGTAATGTATGCTCTACATTTAGCAACTGGAGAACAAAAAGAACAATACATTAGTTTTGTAAAATTTATGGCAGACTATTCTGAAGGATACAAAAATTCCATAATAACAGGAGTAAAGAAAATTCGTTCTGATATGGATGATATTTTAGATGTTTTAAAATAAGAAAAATTTGTAAATTATAGAATTTAGTTAACTTTTGAGAGAAAATGAAATAAGCAAACGTATCCCAATCAAATCTAAAATAATGACTATGAAGATTTTTCTTGATTCAAAAGATTGGATAACTTTGGCACGAATAGTAAGTGGAAAGGAAACAGATTTTGAATTACAAAAAATATATGAAAAAATTAAAAAATTGTCTGATTCAGAAACAGCTATTTTTCCATTTTCAATGTTTCATCTTGATGATATAATGAAAAGAACTAACAAAGAATCTAGAGACAAAGTAATTGATGTTATGATTGATATTTCAAAAGGTTGGGTAATGAAACCATACATTCTTTTCTTTAAAAAGGAAGTTGAAAATGCAACAATAAATCGACTTGGAATTCCCTCCATTCACAAGATTTCATCTCAAATTTTTGGCAAGGGAATAGCATATACTGCAGGTAAGGTAATATCACATCACAAGGATCTCTTGTAATTATTCAAATCTTCAAATCTGGAAGAAAATCCTGCTCATGTTGCACAGGTTGGCTTGGCGATAATTCCTTTGAATACAAGTTCAGAGTGCTATCTATCGATGATGATCAGTGTCCTATTTTACAGAAAATAAGAATTCATTGTTTGGTTGAACCAAACGTATATCGTGAAATATTTTCTGGTTTTTTAATTTCTGCTTATTTCATTTCCTCTTCAGATATTTTGAGATTATTTCATCTGCCATATCTGATACATCCATATCATTTTTGATTGCAAGGCTGCGCAATTTTCTTGCATTACTCTTATTCAGCTCAAGTGTGATCTTTTGTTGTAGCATTCCTAACTTTGCTTTTTTGAGCAATTTTAGATGTGGTGACTTTGGACTTTTTGCAAGGAAATTGAGATATTTTTTTCGCAGTCTTTGATCAAGCAGAATTATCTTCTCTGCAATATTAACTGCCTTTGAAATGTTTGGGATTGTTTGGTATAGTTTTGTTGCATCATCCCGTGATAGTTCCTTTGGTACGTATTGTTTTAATCTTTCAGGAACTGCTGCAAATCCTAGATATTTTTTAAGGGTTTGCATAGATATTCCAAGCGATTGAGCTGCCTTGCCTTTCCCTACAGATTCTGCCAGAAACACACATGCTGCTGTCATGTCTTTCATATCCATCTTGTTTCTATGTAAATTCTCTATCATTGATGCTGCTTTTGCATTCTCCAGATCATATTTTGTATTTTGAGTGAGTAATAATACTGGTATCTTTTTTGCTCCCAATCTTTTCAATGCTGCAAATCTTCGTTGGCCTGACATTAGAAGATACGAATCTTTTGATTCTTTTTGCACCATCGGTGGATTCTGCAATCCTTCATTTTTAATAGACCTTGCAAGATCTGTTATTCCTTCACGGTCTAGTTTTCTTGCTTGTGCATCACGCCACACTTTAATCTGTTTTACTGGAATCACTCTTAATCTATAGGATATTGGTGGATTGTAACGCCTTGCCACATATTACACAAAAATATAATTTGTGTTAAAAGATATAGTTATTTACAATTGACAAGTAATCAAAATTTCAGTCTCTTTTCTAGTCACATACAATCAGTTCTTTCTATTCTAGTGCTATATGAGAGCGTTCACAACAAGATATGTATCTTCTAAATTCTTTTCACTAATGTATGCCAATTTACATGATACAAAAACCAATAAAAAAATTTGAACAATTAAGTATGTATATTTCAGAGATTCACATATTGAAAAGTGATATCACTTCAATGTTGAACTATTCCAATTATTTACATAATGGCATACATCCCAGGTATAATCTTGATGATATTTTATTCTTAGATTGCATTTGTTTATTATGAAACAATATGGACATATGGTTACAAGATCAAATTATTTTATACGTCTAATCTAAGCAGGTATTCTTCAGATCTAGATTTTATGTCCAAACATTGAGACTCAAACTATTTTAGCAGTATTGTCTTTTCTCGTTTCCTCTTCTAAAACTTGTTCCTTTATGGCATTCACATTCACAAGATTCATCCTCACAAAACCCTTTTTCATTTTTTGACATACTATGGATAACCAATTATAATATTTGAAATCATTATGGTTTAGAGCAATATTTTGTTTAGTTTTAATCAAATTTCTAAATATTTTTTTATATTTTTGATGTTTTTGAAGACTGATCATATATATCCTTAAGTCTGAACAAAACTTGGTATATTACTAGAGGGATTTGATTGGACAAAGAATGGCTGCGAGTAAAAAGTGGAAGAAGCAAGGGTTGTAAAGATTGTATTACTCATAGATGTATTCCAAGTAGTTGTAAATGTGAATGTCATAAATAATCTTGATTTATTTTAAAACCATGCCTATATCCATTAGATTTGTGTGTGTGAAGTTTGTTACAATATTTCCTTTTTGTTTTTGAAAGAATCTGCCCGAATCACTATTTTTAAGAAATTCTTTCATTATTTCTAAATCTATCTTTATGTTTTCTGTAATTGCTCCTGCAAATACTGAATTTCCATCTATGCCGTCTGTACCCATTGATGCAATAACCATTGGTTTTGATTTCCTAGTATTTTTTAACATCCTTAAAACTAATTCTTGATTTCTTCCACCCATTCCCTTGCCAATCACTTTGACTGTTGTCTCACCACCAAAAATTATACAAGTTTTTTTGCTTTCTGAAATTTTTTTAAGAATTTTTTTAACTGCTTCTTTTATATCTCCAAAGATCTGTATTGTGTCAACTGTGTATCCTATTTTCTCAGCTTTCTTCTTCATCGCTTCTAAACAATCAATATTGCTTGCAATGATAAAATTATCAATTTTTGATTTTTTTGGAGTTTCTACATTTTCTTCCTTTGCACCCTTTTCTAAAACTTGTAAAACTTCAATTGGTATTTTCCATTTTAGTTTATGTTTGTCTAAAATTTCCAGTGCGTTTGCGTATGTTGTATTATCTATGTATGTGGTACCTGACGCTATGGATGAAAGATCATCTCCTTCTACATCTGACATCACCAAACTAATCCCATGGCATTTCATATTTTCAACCAATTTTCCTCCTTTGATTTTTGATAAATGTTTTCTAATACAATTTAACTCTTGAATGTTTACTCCTGATTTCAATAAGACATTTGTCACGTGAATTTTGTCATCTAGTGTTATCTCATTTGGAATTGCAAGAAGCGATGATCCACCACCTGATACAAGAAATATGATTAATTCGTCACTTCGCTTATTTTGAACAAATTTCATCACCTCCTTTGCTGCTTTTACGCTTGTTTGATCTGGCTTGGGATGTCTTGAATTAAAAATCTGAAATTTCTTACCTTTGATAATTGACTTGGAACCCTTGGGGATTACTACTATGCCGCTTTTAATGGGAATTATGGCATTTAGTGCTCTAGTCATAGAGTCTCCTGCTTTTCCAAATGCTACTGAGTAGATATTGGAATATTTGGCAATATCAATTGTTTTACCATTTATTTTGATTTGAGTAGGTGTTACATATTTTGGAATTATATTTTCTGGATTTGCTGCTTGAAGACCTGCTTCCAAAATTTCAAGACAATCTTTTTTTTTATCTGTAGTTCCCAATTCATTAAAATTTTGAATAATCATTTTATTACTTAATAATACAAGTCAGTATAACAATTTTCTTACAATAATCATATATTGTAAATGCAAATTCCAAATGAAAAATATAATTTGATCTATTCATACTTTATTTTCTCGTTAACGGTTTTATGATAGTATTACCTTAGATAGTATCTGAAATATGAGGCCTAAAGAAATTGAACCACCAAGTGTTAATGAAATAATTAAAAATTCTGAATATTGGAATAAAAGACGACTACGTTACTGTGGAGATGACATCTATTTTGATCAGGAAATTAGAACAGGAATATGTTATCTCTGTAAAAGAGATGGCAGGGAACAAAAGTCAACAAAAACAGAACTTCATCATTTGAAATATGACCAATCAGACAAACTGGCTTGGACAATAGAGGTCTGCGGTAGCTGTCATTGGCAAATAGATCCAAAAAAGAGAAAAGCTATTGAGAAGAAGACTGGCAGGTACATTCCATATCGCTATGGTGAGTTTTACTTGAACGCAAAACAAAGAGCCGAGAAAGAAGAGCGAGAGAAAAGAGAGTGGTACAAAAAATATTGTATGAATCTAAATGGTGAATTCACTCCAATGAAACAATACATTCCCAACCAAGAATTTTACGATAAAGTGGTAGCAGCAATCAAAGCTGATTCACTTACTGCCAAATGGAAAAAAACAACTTTCAAAAAAGAATCCATGTCTGATGTCTCACGTAGATACTACTGATTTTTCAATCTGGTAGATACATAGAGGATTTTTTTTATTTTATTTATCTGCAAATACCCTAACCAACATCATTAATGCCGAAACACCGGATAACAAACCTCCTAGTAAAACCACTGAGAGTATTGAAATCACCATCCCGATAGCAATAACAATAACGCCAATAATGAAGACGACCAAGAATTTTTGAATTTCTTCCATTATTTTCCTTTTGTCTTTTTTCTAAGCGGATCCTTGGAACCCAAACTTTTTTCGTTTTCCCAATTTCCAACCAATCCTCCTATTGCTAAGGCATAAAGTTGAACCATCTTACTTTTGGTGATTAATTTATTCCAACTATACTGTTTACCATGAGTTAATTTTGAATTACGATAAAAAATGAATTTCTGTTTATCTCTTAGATACCAACCATGAGCTAATGAGTTTCTAAATGTAATGTCTATTGCATCCCAGTCAATTCTATTATTGACTCCGATGTATTCTTCAATTATTTTTTTTAGTTTACCAAGATTTTCATTGCCTTCTACAATTCCTTTTTTGCCATAGGATACATCCTTTAACAGATTGATCAAGCTAATTTCTAAGAACCAGTAACTTCTAAGAGTTGCAACAACAAGCAAATTAAACCACACTTCATACAACAAATCTTCTTCAAGCTCAGAATTCTTTTTCAGAAATGCTGCTCGTACTTTGGCATCTCTAACAATACCATCAATTTCATTGATGTGAAGGGCAGATTGATTAGCAAAATTAACCATTTTTTTGATTTTTTTCATCTCTTTGACTCTGTTTGGATTTATTTTCCCTTTGTTCTCTAATTGTTTCATCAAATCTTGAAAATATTTTAGCCAAACTACGCCTGCTTTGAGAGATATTGGATCTATCTCCATGGCCATGAATTAGTCACAAATTCATTGAATTTAACGGATTAGTTATACGGAACTTTAACACAACTCCTCTAGAAATTAATGAAAAATGTTCTAGATTGCTCTGATACTAATGATACTCGTGAAATCCATTACTTGCCGAATCTGAATATGAGGGAATTTTCATAATAACAAAAGATATTGTGAGAATTTTTTATAATACATTTTGTTACTATAACAAAATCCACGGCATAATGCAAGATATGATAACACATGATAAAAAATATGTTATTAGTGTCAATGTATGACTTTACACTGATAGAATATTCATGAAGAAGTTGTGAGAGCAAAGGATACAAAGACTCTGGTATCGTACAGAAAAGTTTGAAAAATGGTTGGGAGATAAAATAATACCATCAACCAATACAAAAGAAAACCTCTTCTAAGGTGTGGTGGTGGATCAATATTGATCCTCTAATAATATGAAGAGTCAGAGAATCTCAGATTAATCTTTAACTGCTTAAACTCATATCCACTCAATGTAAATTTGATCTTTTGGATCAGTATTACTTTTCATTCAGTTTTTAAATAAACCGTTAATTTCTGTATGTTAATATTATTTTAGAGATTCTATTTAAAATTGGATTAATTTATCATCCACTTCTTTATTGTGCTCTAAAATGTTTCCACATTTAAGTAACAAAATTACCACAGTTATTGCATTTACGAGGTTTATCAAAATTAGATAATCTTCTATTGCAAAATGGGCATTTTTTTGAATGAAAATAAGAGTCATCTGTTTCTGCTGTTTTGATTGTGGTTTTCGGTTGAACTTTGGATGTCCTTCTCTGATTTGAATAGTATTTTGTTTTAATTTTTCTAATTTTTATTATGGTATACACAACTATTGATAAAATTATTATGAAAATAATAAATACAGTATAGTTAGGTTGTACTGAGTTTGTCAATTCACTATTAACTATATTTTCTTGGCAGTTAGAAATACAAGGAAATGATTGGATAGATGAATCTGTTGGTAAATCATTGCTGATAGAAATTCCATCTATTCCATATAGATTCACAACAGAACGTATGTCATAGTCATGAATTTCACTTGATGTGGGAGAGTTGAATATCTTATTTGCAATATCTTGTAAAATTCTACTTGGTACACCAGAATACATTAGAGTTGCAAAGTCCATCGGTTCTAGCTCAAGGTGATCCCGCGTAATATCTAACAATAATTTATCTAAAATCTCCTCATTTAGATTAGCTGGGGAAAACATTATTGATGGTGGAATGAATTGGTTTGTCTTTGATGAAAATTCAAAGTCATTTGGATTCAAACTAGGATGACTTAAACGTAAAACATGTCCAATTTCATGTTTTATGACAGCTTCTACATCTGGAGCTATTTTGTTTTTATCTATAATTACATTTGATTTTGGATCTGAGTTTATTGAATTAGGGTTACTTACTATCTTTTTGACATCGATAAATGCTGATACATAGGATATGGTAATTGTCGTGGAGCCATCAGTATAATATTCTGTTACTCCTCTTTCATCTTCTTCAAAATAGTATGTTGTGGTAAAGTAAATGGGAACATCACATCCAAGATTTGCTCTGTTTTCATCTAATTCCCATGAATTAACCTCTTTGTATTTGAAATCCCAGCCCTTTACATTTCCAGTGTACTCTATGAGTTTACTTCTCCAGTCAAATACTGACTTTTTTGTTAATTCGTACATTTTTTCGTTAGCATCTGAGATGTTAGGATCACTAAACCTTACTGCACAAAATACTGGAGGTGAAGTTAGCGGTGGTACATCATTTGTATAATAATATTCTTCAGAAAAAGCTGGCAGAATTTCACAAATCAGTATTACAATTAAGAACAATCCTAGTTTTTGCACCAAAAAAAATTTGAATTTATTTGTAATAGGTATTACTTTGTCATAAACTATTCTTGGTATCCTTGAGGAGATTGACAATCATTATGAAAAATTCTTCTACATGTTAAACAACTTTTCCCACTAATCATGGTCTATGAAGGTAAGTATTGGGAGTGTCACAATACTCTTTACACTAATCAAAAAGGAATCCAAGAAGGATGGGCAAGTATGGATAACTTAAAGAAATTTGCAATAGATGTTGGGCTTGATGCAAATTTATTTAATAAATGTCTGGACTCTGGAACATATTCTGATAGAGTATATAACAATAAACAAATCGAAATTTCTCAAGGAGTGGAAGGAATCCCTGTATTCATTTTAGTTGGTTCTGATGGAACTACTCAGAGAATAGATGGTCCACAATCGTCTTCCATTTTTGCAGATGTGATTGATTCAATGTTAAAAAAAGCAATGGCTGAACCCGTAAAAAACAATACTATGAAAGATGTATCTGCTACCGGAATGTTATCAGATGGCACAAAAGTTTCAGTTTGGACTTCAATGCCAACTGCAGGAGAAGCAATGGAGATTTCTATTGAATTTGAGGATGCAGAACATGTTAACCACGATATAATG